>Ga0308417_1002048_pt1 | contig 13453 bp, 13 predicted proteins | sample HotsprSampleOS65_FD_203528 | JGI IMG/M metagenome (GOLD analysis project Ga0308417, IMG submission 203528) | Hot spring phototrophic mat microbial communities from Octopus Spring, Yellowstone National Park, Wyoming, United States - 20090730_OS65 ... | reverse complement strand
AAATCTTTGGGCGAATACTTTTCAGATAAGCATTCAATTCTTTAGCATGACAACCATAAGTGCCTAAATGAACATCGGAAATAACCACAATTTCAGGACGGCGCTTGCGAGGTATTGCTTCCATGAGGGGCGAATTGTTATTCATGCAAAGTTCTGCGCCTTAGGTAAATACATAATGAAGATGCCGTTAATTTCTTGTTGAATAACGACGCTTCTATGTGAATTTTTTTGTATATTATAGATAATTACGGACGCATAGGCTCTATGTCTTCACGCATGAGTACATCGGGGTTCGTGCTTGTCGCTTTGTTAATCGCTTTCAGAATGATGCCACAAACCTCCCGGATTTCGTCTTTGCTGATGGTCAGGGGCGGTGCAATGCGCATAGCATTGTCGCAATACAAAAACCAGTCAGTGATAACACCGTAAGAAATTGCTTTGTCAATGACGGCTTTCAGTATCTCAAAAGACTCAAACTCTACTGCCATCATCAGCCCTGCACTACGGATACTTTTAATACGCGGATGAATCAATAATTTTTTGAATAATTCTGCTTTTTGCTGTGCTTTTTCGTGCAATTTGTTGCGCAAAATAACGCCTATGGTAGCATAAGCCGCCGCACAGGATACCGGATGCCCCCCAAAAGTGGTGATATGTCCTAAAATAGGATTGCTTTTTAACACATCCATCAGGTGCTTGGGTGCAATAAATGCCCCAATTGGCATGCCGCCGCCCATTCCTTTGGCGCTTACCAAAATATCGGGAACAATATCAAAATGTTCAAAAGCCCAAAACTTGCCTGTTCTGCCAAAGCCACACTGAATCTCATCTAAAATGAGTAGTGCCCCCATTGCTGTGCAACGTCTGCGCAACTCCTGCATATAAGTCTTATCAGGGATACGTACACCTGCTTCGCCCTGAATGGTTTCTATTACAACAGCTGCTGTTCTTTCTGTGATATAGGTCAGGTCGGCAGGTTCATTAAATCGTATATGGCGCACATCGGGCAATAAAGGGCGGTAAGCAGTCTTAAATTTTTCACTGCCGCTGATGCTAAGCGAACCTTGCGTAGAACCGTGATAAGCATTCAGACAGCTAATAAACTCAGTACGCCCTGTGTAACGTTTGGCGAGTTTCATAGCTCCTTCAATGGCTTCACTGCCCGAATTGACAAAATAGAAATTGTCCAACGAGGGCGGCAGCGTCAATAAGAGGCGTTTAGCAAGTTCTACCTGCGGGGTTTGAACGTACTCACCATAAACCATCAGGTGCAGATACTTGCGCAATTGCTTTTTGATAGCCTTAATCACCGCCGGATGCCGATGTCCGATATTGCTCACACCAATGCCTGAAATCAGGTCAAAATAACGGCGGTTTTGCTCATCTATTAGGTAAATTCCTTCGGCTTGTTTGATTTCCAACAACAATGGGAAGTCGGTTGTTTGCGCTAAGTGATTGAGAAACAGCTGCCTAGTACTTATGTTCTGTCCTGCTGGTGACATAGGCGATGTAGTATTTTTTTGTTTTTTCCCTTTGGGTGCAATCAGTGAAAGTAAAGGTTGCATCATGGGTAAAGGTCTGAATTTAGCAGTTTTTTTAACACAAATTTAATATCAGACTTGCGCTATCCAACTAATTTAAACATTTTCGCTCAAAATTTAATATTGAAAGAGGTAACCGCATGATATTAGTAGCAGACAGTGGTGCAACCAAAGCAGACTGGCGACTCATTCGCCCTGACGGCAGCACCCTGCAAGTCCGTACGCAAGGCATCAGTCCTTACTTGGCAACTGAAAATGAAATAGCGGCAGATTTACACAATGTTTTATTGCCACAATTGCGTGCAGATTCGCCTGAGATTCCCTCATTGGTTCAGCAAGTGTTTTTTTATGGCACAGGCTGCGGCGCTACACATAATAAGCAACTGCTGACCAATATTTTGCAATCATTTTTTCCGTTAGCAACGGTTGTCGTAGATACTGACATGTTAGGTGTAGCACGTGCGCTTTGCGGCAAACAGCCGGGAATAGCCTGCATTTTGGGTACGGGTTCACATGCTGCGCTGTTTGATGGCGAGCATATTACGCAATATGCCGTCAATTTGGGCTTTTGGCTTGGCGATGAAGGCAGCGGCGGGCATTTAGGCAAGCGGGTGGTTACTGACTATCTCAATGGCGACCTGCCGGCTGATTTGCACGCACTTTTCGTTAAACGCTATGCGCTTGCGCGCGATGAGGTGTTGGAAAACGTCTATCAAAAGCCTATGCCAAGCCGTTACATGGCTTCGTTTTCCAAATTTTTATTCGATAATATTTCTCATCCCTATGCTTATCGCATAGTTTATGATAGTTTTAGCGATTTTTTAGACAAGCGCGTGTTAAAATTTTCTAACGCAAAGCAATTACCTGTTCATTTTGCAGGTTCTGTTGCTTTTTATTATGCCAACGTATTGCGCCAAGCGGCAGCTGATAAGGGTTTGCGCGTGCAACATATTCTGGAAGAACCTATTGCAGGACTGGCTTTGTATCACAGCAACAGTTGAATGTTACAGGCATCTGCGCCAGGTGTACAATGCGATTTAATATGTGCCAACGTTTGATTATCAAGAAGTAATGTAAGCGCACCTCAAAGGGTACACTATGTTTTACTACTAACCAGCTATCCGATATATAGGGTTTTTATACCAACGCGAGCGCACGGTCTAAGTCCTCACAGAGGTCTTGCGCGTCCTCAATACCAACGCTAAGACGGATGAGCGAATCGCGGAGTCCGGCTTTTTCGCGCTCTTCCTTAGGAATACTTGCATGGGTCATTGTGGCAGGATGCCCACACAAGGACTCTACACCGCCTAAACTCTCCGCCAAACTGAATAAATGCAAGTTTTCCATGACGCAGATAGCTTTTTCTACGCTGTCATTTTTAAGTGTAAAAGACATCATGCCGCCAAAGCCGCGCATTTGCGTAACTGCTACCGCATAGTTGGGATGCGAAGGCAGACCTGGCCACCAAACTTGTCCTACTTTAGGATGATTGGCAAGAAAATGAGCAACAATTTGTCCGTTCTCGCAGTGAGCTTTCATGCGCAGGTGCAGGGTTTTGATGCCGCGCAGCACAAGGAAACAATCCATAGGCGCAGGCACACCGCCTGCTGCATTTTGTAAAAACTTTAGTTGCGCTGCCCACTCGTCATCGTTAGTAATGAGCGCTCCCATTACTACATCAGAGTGTCCTGCAATATATTTGGTTACTGAATGCATCACAATATCAGCTCCTAACTCTAGCGGTGTTTGCAAGTATGGAGAAGCGAATGTATTATCAACTGCTACTTTGGCACCGTGCCGGTGAGCAATTTCGCATATGCGTTTGATGTCGATGATGTTCAACAACGGATTAGTCGGACTTTCAATCCAAAGTAATTTGGTTTGCGGAGTTAGGTGTGTGCCAATTGCTTCGGCATCGTTCATAGGGATAAATTTGAAGCGAATGCCGTATTTCTCAAATACACGCACAAACAACCGATAAGTGCCGCCATATAAATCATTGGTAGCAATTACCTCATCTCCTGGATTAAGCGTTTTAATGACTGTATCAATAGCAGCTAGTCCTGACGCAAAACAAAGTCCATATTTTCCGTTTTCCAGCGCAGCCAAACTTGCTTGCAAAGCGTCGCGGGTAGGGTTTTGTGTGCGAGCATATTCATAGCCCTTGTGTTTGCCAGGCGACTCCTGCACATAGGTTGAGGTTTGGTAAATCGGGGTCATAATTGCCCCTGTAGAAGGGTCAGGCTGAACGCCTGCATGAACGGCTTTAGTGGCAAATTTCATGTGATGTCAGGTTTTGAAGGGCAAATCTATCAATTTTGTACCATGAAATTGGACATTTTGGCAATCATGGCACATCCCGACGATGCGGAACTTGGCTGTGCAGGGACGCTAATAGCACATGTGGCAAAAGGCTACAAAGTAGGCATTATTGACCTGACCGCAGGCGAACTCGGCACTAATGGTACAGTAGAAATCCGCGCCAAAGAAGCTGCTAAAGCCGCACGTATCATGGGATTAGCCGTTCGTGAGAATATGGGTTTTAAGGATGGTTTTTTTGCCAACGATGAAGCCCATCAGCGCGCACTCATCACGCAGATTCGCCGTTTCCGTCCGCGTATTGTAATTGCTAATGCTATCAGCGACCGCCATCCCGACCATGCCAGAGCTGCTCAACTCACCTCAACAGCTTGTTTCTTGGCAGGATTAAAGAAAATAGCGACAATTTTTCAAGGGAAAGCACAAGAAGCATGGAGACCTGAACAAATATTTTACATCTTACAAAGCAATTACATTGAGCCTGATTTGGTGGTTGATATTTCCAACTATTGGGAACAAAAAATGCAAGCAATTTTGGCATATCAAACACAGTTCTATGTGCCGGGTATAAACAATGAGCCTACTTTTATTGCTACGCCTGAATTTATAGATTTCCTAAAAGGTCGTGCACGCGAGATGGGGCAGTCTATCCGCGTACAATATGGCGAAGGCTTTACCGTGAATCGCAAAATAGGGGTGCGCGATTTATTTGACACTGTATAAAAATTATGTGAAAGATTTTCGCTACTTGCCCCAACGCCAATCCCCGCTGATGACGAGTGGTTCTTTTAATCCATTGGAAATGAGAAAGTTTTTAACTGTTTCGTCATCCATTCTCTGAACTGGCAAATCAGGTGCATTGGCAAGTTCGTAAAGCGCCATGCTCATAATGCGCACCGTGTGCTTTAGCGCTTCGGCATCTACCAGATTTATATTGTCGCAGTCGGCATGGTAGCATTGCAGTACGCTTGCAGGCAGACTGCCAGAAAAATTCATCACAGGTACACCTTGCAACATAAACGGCTGATGGTCGGAATGCAAACCAGCACCTGAACTAAATGTATTAGTAAAACTGTTGTCAATCGCTTTTATTTTTTCGCCGATAGATTTAAAAAAAGCCTCCGACTGCGGCTGTCCCTGCACAGCAAAACCGACGGGATTAGAAGTCATATCTACGTTAATCATCAGCGCGATATTTTTAATGCTGCTGTCTGCAATAGCTTGCTGCACATAATGACGCGAACCTAAAAGCCCCTGCTCCTCACCCATAAACATCACAAACTCAATGGTGCGTTTGGGTTTTAGATTCAGCGCGGCAAAGGTGCGGGCAATGTCCAAAACGGCGAAACAACCAATGCCATTATCAACAGCGCCCGTTGCCAAATCCCATGAATCTAAGTGTCCGCCAATTACGATTTTTCCTGCCGAAGGGTCACTGCCCGGGATAGTCCCAATCACATTTCTTGCTTTGATGTTGCCAATGTTATTGGTCATTTTGATACGCGCCATTAAAGCACGTGTCTTTAACTCTTCGCGTAGTTTGATGCCATCATCGTTGGTGATGCTTACGGCAGGAATAGCAATCGTTTTACCTGTAACCGAAGCAGTGCCTGTCAGCAGTATTTTTCCGGGAGCGCTGTTAATCATAATGACGCCAACAGCGCCGTTTTTAATCGCCAAAGCAGTTTTTTCGGAACGATGGAGATTTTTTGTTCCAGTAGGTGCATCGGTCAAACCGATATTCATCAAGACGATACGTCCTTCAATGTTTTTCATACCAACAGCTTCAAAATCGGCGGCCAGACCGTTTCCTAAATCTATCATAGGGGCTGTTACTTGTGCCTCAGCAGGTGAATGTGCCAAAGTAGCACAAGGCACGAGCGAAAAATCGTCGCTGCCGATGGCATCTACACCCAGCCAAACCGTATTCCGCGACCACGATTGGACTTGAAAAGGTTGGTAGCGTACATTCTTTAATCCCGCCTTTTTCAGAAAATCATAGGTATATTTTTCTGCTTTTGCGCCATTTTTACTGCCTGTCAGGCGATGTCCGATGGTTTTACAGGCTTCGCTTAAAGCAGCATATGCCTGCGAATGGTTAGTTGCCTCACGATAAATTTTTTGCAGGATTTCATTTTGGTTCTGTGCAGCACCGCCAAGCGATGCCAACAAAAAAATGATAGTTACTAGAAATAGCTTTTTCATACGCAATGTGAGTTGAAACGAGGAAAATAGCCGCCTTCCTTCATCAAAGCCTAAATTTAGCCATAAATTTGCTCTATGACAAATTTACAGATAGCCGAGCAGTTTAAAATCATAGAAAAGTATTTCCCCGAACTAACCGACCGACAGCGTCAGCAGTTCTTGGATATGTATCCGATTTATGAAGAATGGAATAGCAAGATTAATGTTATTTCCAGAAAAGATACCGACAATTTTTACGAGCGACATGTGTTACATTCGCTTTCCATTGCCAAGATTATTCGGTTTGCGCCCGGCAGCCGCCTGATTGATGTAGGAACAGGCGGAGGATTTCCAGGCATTCCCTTGGCAGTATTATTCCCCGATGTAGAATTTTTACTTATAGACTCTATTGGCAAAAAAATCCGTGTGGTGCAAGATGTCGCCCTACAACTTGGACTAAATAATGTGAAAGCCGCGCAAATCCGTGCCGAAGATGTTTCACAAAAGTTTGATTTTGTGTTAAGTCGGGCTGTTGCGGAAATCAACACATTTTGGCGATGGACTTCGCATCTGATTGCAAAAAAATCGCAACATGAAATCCCTAACGGGCTGTTGTGTCTTAAAGGTGGAGACTTATTAGAAGAATTTTCAGAATTTCGGCATTTTTTCAAGTTTTACGAGTTGCGCTACTATTTTTCGGAAGAATTTTTTCAAACAAAAAAATTAGTATATGCACATACCTGAGGAACAACTGCGCGTAAGTCTGCTTCAAGCTGATTTATACTGGGAGAATCCGGAGGCAAACCGTGCGATGTTTGAAGAAATGATATGGCAACTGCAAATGCCGGTCGATGTTATTGTTTTGCCTGAAATGTTTACAACGGGCTTCTCCATGTCGCCGGAAAAGCTGGCAGAGCCAATGAATCTTCATACACAAAAATGGATGCGGCAAATGGCCGTACAAACTCATGCAGCTATATGCGGCAGCTACATTGTTACAGAAAACGGACGTTATTACAACCGCTTTTTGTGGATGCAGCCCAACGGCAAGTATCTTTACTATGATAAAAAACACTTGTTTGGAATAGCAGGAGAAACTATTCACTACACTGCTGGAACAGAACCATTGGTGATTGAGTGGCACGGGTGGCGCATCTGCCCAATGATTTGTTACGATTTGCGCTTTCCAGTATGGTCAAGGTTGCGGGCAGAGTTACACTACGACCTACTGATTTACGTGGCAAATTGGCCTGCCCCCCGTATACATGCTTGGAACACGCTGTTGCAAGCGCGAGCCATTGAAAATCAGGCTTATTGCATAGGAGTAAATCGCATTGGAACGGATGGCTACGGACACCATTACACCGGTGAATCTGCCGCAATAGACTACACAGGCAGGCAATTGTTTTACGCCAAAGAAACAACAGCTACGGCAACGGTAATTTTAGACAAACAACAACTTAACAAATTCCGTCAATCGTTTCCCTTTCAAAACGATGCTGACCGGTTTAAGATTCTTCCATAAACCAACGGCTGTACATGACATAATTGCCAGGCGTGCGTTGTAAAATATCGCGTAATTTATTGTCGATAGGTTTGATTTTTTTTGCAGGAATTCCAGCATATAGATAACCAGCTTCGCAAATTGTGTTTTCTAGTACGATAGCTCCGGCGGCTATAAACGCACCTTTTTGTACAACAGCATGATCCATCACGATAGCCCCCATGCCTACTAGTACATCGTCTTCTAGCGTACAGCCGTGAATGATGGCATTATGCCCAATAGAAACGCGATTACCAATAAGAGTTGCCGCCCGTTGATAGGTGCAGTGAATAACAGCCCCATCTTGAATGTTAGAAGTATGCCCAATGGTGATGCTGTTTACATCGCCGCGTACAACGGCGTTGAACCATATGCTGCAATTGTCGCCTATGGTAACCTGCCCTACAATGGTTGCATTGTCGGCAAGGAAACAATTTTGACCAATAACGGGTGTTATTCCGTTCACTGCTTTAATCAGCGCCATAACTTTGTTTAAGAATTAGTGTATTAGTAGCTTTGCCGCAAACCTTACGCAATTTTTGGCGTGTCCTACATACAAAAGTATTAAACTATTTCCAATGTCAAGAATTCTTACAGGTATTCAAAGCTCAGGAAGACCACATCTGGGCAACTTGCTGGGCGCAATTATTCCAGCTATTGAACTTTCTAAAGATCCCGACAATGAAGCGTTCATTTTTATTGCTGATTTACACTCGCTGACAACTATTAAAGATGCAGAAGCACGAAAAGAAAACACGCGTGCAGTAGCTGCCGCTTGGCTTGCTTTTGGGTTTGACACAGCACGGAATACCTTTTATCGCCAATCGATGGTGACAGAGGTTTGTGAACTTGCTTGGTATCTGAATTGCTTTACCCCCTACCCCATGCTCGCTAATGCCCACTCATTTAAGGACAAAGCCGATCGCCTTGCAGATGTAAATGCTGGCTTATTTACTTATCCCGTGCTAATGGCAGCTGATATTTTATTGTACGATGCGCATTTTGTTCCTGTAGGAAAAGACCAAGAGCAACACCTTGAAATTACGCGCGATATTGCTCGTTCGTTCAACTATCAATATGGCGATGTATTCGTTGTGCCTCAAGCACGTATCAGTGAAGATGTGAAAACCATTCCTGGAACTGACGGACAAAAAATGAGCAAGTCTTACAACAATATCATCGATATTTTTCTGCCTGAAAAAGCGCTCAGAAAACAAATAATGGGCATCAAAACAGATAGTACGCCACTCGAGGAACCTAAAAATCCTGACGCATGTACAGTTTTTAAGCTATATTCACTCATTGCAAATGCGGAACAAACACAGTCTTTGCGGGAAAAATATTTGGGCGGGAATTATGGATATGGAACTGCCAAACAGGAGTTTTTCGAACTAATTTTGACAAAATACAAAAATGAACGCGAAAAATTTGATTATTACATGTCTAATGCTGCTGCGTTAGAGCTTGAATTAGAAAAGGGAGAAACCAAGGCAAGAGCAATTGCACAACAGACCCTTCAGAGGGTGCGTCAAAAACTCGGATTTAACTGATGCCCATATCTGAGATACAGGCAGACAAAGTTTTTGACATAATTCTTTTTTGCCCACAAATCTGCACAAGTTTCGGGATTAGATTTGACAGCAGACTGCATGAGCGCAATCGTTGATTTGTACACAAAATACAGACAAGGCGCTACCTTTACAGTTACTTTACCGAACTACGCTTACCTGTTATGTGCCTGAAATCGGCTTTTCTGCCCATGAGTCGGTGGACATCCTTTGAGTGGCTTTCCCTACTAATTATTTCTATGCACTTTTTTGGTTTCTGCTTTATGCTGTGGAAACCTACTTCTGCATTTTTCGTATCGCTTACCCCACTGAATTTGTTTGTATCTTTGGGCGTAATGCTCTATTTCCACAAAAGCCCTACAATTACTTTTGCTATTAGCTGTTTGTTGGTGTGGCTGGGAGGCTTTCTGGTAGAGTTAGCAGGCGTACAAACGGGTGTAATTTTTGGGCGGTATGCCTACGGCGAAGTATTAGGTGTCAAAGTATGGGAAACTCCGCTAATAATAGGCATTAACTGGCTGATGCTGATTTATGCATTAGCAGCAATTTTATCTGAAAAAAATTGGATGCTTTGGCAGAAAGCCATTGTTATCGGCGCAGGAATGACCCTACTCGATGTATTGATTGAACCTTTTGCCATTCGTTTTGGACTCTGGCATTGGTTCGATACTCCTGTGCCATTGCAAAATTATCTAGCATGGCTGATTACCGCAAGTGTGATGGCAGCTGTATTTTTACAGATGAATCGGTCATCTCTTGCTAAAAACGATATGTCGGCAGTTGTGTTGTTGTCGCAGTTTTTATTCTTTCTTGGGCATAATATTGCAATATTGTTTAACTTTTCTTAAAGAAGTTAGCCACATTGCATGTATTTGCTGTTTGTTTGCACACAAATCCCGCATTTGCACACAGTAAAAGCACGAGGGAAAAAAGCGATAAAAATCTCTGCACAATTGTATTTTTTGTTTATGACTAGGCGAAATAAAAGTTGAGTTTACAGAAAACAAATGCAAAATAATAAGCAGCGCATAGCCGTTGACATGGACGACGTCATGGCAGATGCAACCGGGAGGTTCGTAGAATGGATAGCTAACCGGCATGGCGTAACCATAGAACGGCACGAACTCCGCGACGATTTGTTGCAAAAAGCAGGGATTCCTTATGAAAAACTCAGAGAATGGCTGCGGGAAGATGGTTTCTTTCGCTATATGCAACCCATGCCCGACAGTAAAGAAGTCATGCGGGAATTGGTGCAAAAGTATGAAGTATTTGTTGTTTCGGCAGCTATTGAGTTCCCGCAGTCTTTACGAGAAAAGGTAGAATGGCTAGCAGAACACTTTCCCTTTATCGATTGGCGCTACATTGTCCTTTGCGGTCATAAGCACATGATTCAAGCCGATTACCTGATTGACGACCATGAGAAAAATCTGATTAATTTTACCGGTAAGCCCATCATCTTTACAGCCCCCCACAATATCCATTTGCAAGGTTACGAACGCGTGAATAACTGGGCAGAAATCGGCAACAGATTTTTGTAAGTATTACTTTTAATGGTAAATTTAGCTCAACCGAAAATGAAGAATTAAAATGCAGCACTATCTTAACTTGTTGCGCAACAACTTCATTTACATATCTATTTATATTGTTGCAGGGCTGATAGGTCTTGGCATCCTCACCTCTTATAATGCTAAGCTTAAGATAGACACTTTAACAGAAAATCGCGCGTTTTATGACACGATGCATATTCATTACAACAGGCAATACATGGACATCATACGTGCCTGGGACGTAGGCGTGCGAGGCTTTGCATTAATGAAAGATACTATTTACCTAAGGGCTTATGCAACTAATCAGCAGCGATATAATCTTAGTACAGCTATTATAGATTCAGTTATCCGACTAAGAGAGTATCCATTTGCAGATAGGATGCGCTATGCAATGAAAAGTATTCAAGAGTATGGAGAGTATATTTATACGATGGAGCAGATGGTTCGGCAAGACAGCATGGAGCGTTTTAAAGGCCTATTGCTTGAAGACCGTGGGCATGATTTATGGGGGTTATATTATCCAACTTGGCAAGCTGTTTCCGATTTTGAAACTAAAAGAGTCAGAGAAGCAGAAGAAAATTTACAATTAGCTTTTGCCCTCAACAGGGGTGTTCAACTTTCCTTGTTAATTGTAGGCATACCGCTACTTTTGCAAATAATAAGAACATTAAAAATTGCTTCTGAAAATCGCAAGAGATTATTACAAAAATTAGATGAAACCAACCGAAAAGAACTGTTTGATGATGGAACCAGGAGAGAAGATTTGGATGCGCAAGCCATTATTTACAGCGTTACGCAAAACATGAAACAGGCAGAAGCCTTTATCAGAGCAATTGCTGAGGGGCATTACGATGTACAATGGCAAGGGATGACTACTGAAAATGCACACCTAAACACAACCAATGTAGTAGGTGAATTACTACAACTAAAGGAAAAATTAGCGCGCGTTAGCCGAGAAGAAGAACGCCGCCGATGGGCAGCCGAAGGCATTGCACAATTCAATGAGTTGCTTCGCAAGTATCAGCACGACCTCAAAGAACTATCTGTGCATGTGTTGTCGTTTCTCATCCGCTATACAGGCAGTTCACAAGGAGGTATTTTTATTGAAAAAAGACAAGCCGATAATCAAGTCGTGCTTGAAATGAGTGCCTGTTATGCTTATGAACGCATCAAAGCTGTGCAGCGCTTAATTTATCCAGGTGAAGGACTAATCGGGCAGGTTTATTTGGAAAAGGAAATGCTCCATATGAACAAGATCCCAGCAGATTACACTGCAATTTCAGCGGGTTTGGGTATGGTCAAGCCCCAAGAGATAATTATTATGCCCTTGAAAACCAATGACATAGTAGAGGGAGTACTCGAACTAGCAACCTTAGATACTTACGATAAAGAAACCATCGCCTTTTTAGAACGAACCTGTGAATTCCTTGCATCGGCGATTATCACACAGAAAAATGCCGAGCAAAACCGCCTTTTGTTAGAACAGCTTAAACTACAAACCGAAACTATGCGTGTACAAGAAGAAGAATTGCGCCAAAATATGGAAGAGTTGCAAGCTACTCACGAAGCGCTACACCGAAAAATGAGCGAAAATCAAGGCAGTAAGTTGCCGTACAGTACGCACTAAATCTTGAATAGGCACTTAATTAATTAGGCAATTTAAAATGTATCGTACTCTTCAGAGTGCGCGGTGGCTACTTGCTGGAAATCAATTATTTGTACACCCTGAAGGGTATGCTACAATTTGCTTAACTACTTAATTTTAAAAGCGTTCGGCAAGTGCTATGCTTGCTCGAATACAATCGGCAAGCGAAATACCATGCACCCAATTAGAGTGGCAGTAAATTTTTTCGGCATATAATGCGGCGGCAGCTTGTTTTGCCGCACTAATCCTACTGTCGTATTGTGGAATAGCGCGTTCCCAACAGGTAAAATAAGTAGCCAGAGGCAGCGAATCGATACCATAAATACGTTGTAGCTCTTCTACTACACGGCTGATGATATGTTTCTGCGGCATAACAGCATTTGCTGCAAACATGGCTCCGCCAACAAAGCTGGTGAATAACACCTGGTCATTGGGGCAGCAATCAGGAAAAATGCTGCTACTCCAAATACTGCCTGCCGTAAAAGTACCTTCCGCTTTAGGGTGCAACAAGCCAAACCCATTGGGTAACACGCGCACTGATTTTTTGGCAAATACTGTATGTACCACACACAGAGGCGGGTAATAAACTGCATTGAAAGCTGAGGCAGCTTCGGGATATAGTTCAGCAAGTACTCTAGCTGCTTGAAAAGCGGGCAGCGCAAGTACTAAATGGTCTGTTTCTGTGCTCCCCAAACTTTCAAAAATCAACTGGAAACGCTTACCCATTTTCTTTACACCTATCAGTCGCGCCTCGTATGTAACATTAAGATTAGCAGCCAGTGCCTTTGCCAACTGTTGCATTCCTCCTTTAAATGAATACGATTGCTTTCTCCTTCCACTACCAGACTTTATCATTCCCCTCAATACAGAGCCGTATTTATGTTCATAATCAGTCAGTTGTGGAAATGCCTCTTTAACCAACAATTGCTCAGGGTCGCCTGCGTAAATGCCTGCAACGAACGGTTTGAGAACTTTTTCTACTACTTCTTCCGAAAAGCGGCGGCGGACAAAAGCTGCTAGTGTTTCATCTGCTGATAGGCTTTTGCTTCTTCTGAAAAATTCAGAAAAGATGCGCCATTTGGTCTGCCACGAAAAAAAATCGCTTT
>Ga0308417_1002039_pt1 | contig 13489 bp, 14 predicted proteins | sample HotsprSampleOS65_FD_203528 | JGI IMG/M metagenome (GOLD analysis project Ga0308417, IMG submission 203528) | Hot spring phototrophic mat microbial communities from Octopus Spring, Yellowstone National Park, Wyoming, United States - 20090730_OS65 ... | reverse complement strand
ACATCGTTGAGTTTAGCGTGCGTAGAACCATCTATCACCCAACCGACAAATCGCGCCTCAAAGACTTTGATGCCTTGCTGATTGGTGCAGATGCCGTTGTGCTCAACGAAACCAAATCTACTGTGCGGCAATCTTACATTGAGGAGTTCATTGCCTTCATTCCGACGGTGTTTGAGTATTTGCCTGAACACAAGGGCAAGAAGGTGATTCCTGTCTTTTCATCGCTCTACATTCCTGAACAGTTTGTGCGATACCTAACGGCAAACAACATTTATGCAATGGCAATGGGCGACGAGACAATGGAAATCCTTAACTACAACGACATTCCAAAACCTTAAACCTTCTTACGACAATGAGCGAACTCGGTCAAATGGTTTCTTTTCAAGCCAATGGCAAAACCGCACAGGGCTATCTTGCCAAAGCCACATCGGGCAAAGGCACTGGCGTAATTGTCATTCAAGAATGGTGGGGGCTTGTCGACCACATCAAAAATGTGTGCGACCGCTTTGCGCGTGCAGGTTTCACGGCACTTGCGCCCGATATGTACGACGGTGCTACCACCAAATCGCCTGACGAAGCCAGCAAGCTCTTCATGGCACTCAACATCGGCGAAGCCGAAAAGAAATTGCGCGGTGCGATTAACTTTCTGCTCTCTCACGAAGCCGTGTCATCAAAAAAAGTCGGAACGATTGGTTTCTGTATGGGCGGACAACTGTCGCTCTTTGCCGCAACACTTAATGAAAAAATCGGCGCCTGCGTGAATTTCTACGGCATTCATCCTGCCGTGAAGCCCGACTTTACCAAACTTCATGCGCCAGTCTTAGGCATCTTTGCCGAAAAAGATGAGATGGTCAATGCCCAAGCTGTTCAAGCCCTTGAAGCACAACTCAAAGCAACAGGCAAACGCTATACTTTCCATACCTATCCAAATACGACACACGCTTTCTTCAACGACACGCGCCCTGATGTCTATGATGCCAAAGCCGCACTCGATGCGTGGAATAAAACGCTTGACTTTTTCAAAACTGAACTTGCTTAACGCTTGACACGATGTCGAACCAACGTTTCCTGAAACAGTTTGTACAAAATTATATCACAGAAAGCAGATTAGATTTCGCTGACCTGACCACAAGTCAGGAAGCATTACATTGGTCTTGCGCCAACGCACTATGAGTCAGGCGCGAGTGTCAAAGGCAGAAGCAGTATCAGTAAGATGGGCGATGAACAGGAGCGACAGGTGTTGTATCTGGCGGCGATAAGTGCAACAAGGCACAATGTAGCGCGTCGTGAGTTCCATGTGCAGTTGCGGCAGACGGGGCAGGCTAAGCAAGCGATGGCGGCGGTGGCTAACAAAAGCTTTTGCGGTTACCGACAGTAAGTACCGCTTGATGCAAGTTGCTCTTCGTCAGTTGGCACTTGAAATTTGTTTTTTCATCACAGTTCATTCCGAGCGCAAGCAAGGAATCCATATTCAATTCAGCCGCCTTCTTGGGCGGCTTTTTTATTCGAGTGTTTCGTGCGAATTTTGCTCTCTAACTTCAACCAATCAAACCAATGAAAAAATTACTGATTCTTGCGACGCTTCTTTGTCTCACGGTTTCCGCCTTTGCTCAATTTGAGGGCGAAATTCAAATGAAGATTATGGCGGCAGACGGCGGTGGCACCATGACAATGTTCATCAGCCCAAATGCTATCAAAACTGAAATGAACCTTTCTGCCGAGATGATGAAAATGCAAATGGCATCACTTATGAAAATGGATAACCCCAATATCATTTATATCATCAACGATAAGTCAAAATCATACAGCGAAATCGATTTGAAAGAAATGGAAAAAATGGCGCAAGGCATGATGCCGACAAAGGCAAAGTATCAAGTTCAAAAACTCGGCAAAGAAAAAATCTTGGGCTACGACTGCGACCATATCCTTGTTTCTGACACCGACAGCGAGATGGAACTATGGGTTACAAAAGATTTGCTTGATTACGCCACGTTCAAAAAGTTCAATCAGTCGCCACAAGCCGATGGACTTGAAAAAGCGATGAAAGAGGCAGGCGTTTTGGGTATGCCGCTCAAACAAATTGCCAATAAAGGCACAGCCCAAGAATCTAAAATGGAAGTCGTCAAAATCAACAAAGCCAAGTTGCCCCCTTCGACGTTTGAAATTCCCAAAGGTTACAAGAAAACTGAAGGCGGCTTGATGGGCGCAGGCATGGACATGATGCCCGACGAAGCCAAAGCCCAACTGCGCGAAAGCCTCAAAAACATGTCGCCCGCTGAAAAAAAGCAGATGAAGGAATCCCTCAAAAATATGCCGCCCGAACAGCGCAACATGATGGAGCAAATCCTTAACGAAAAATAAAAGGCAGTTGAGAATGAATAGTGAGTAATGAAGAATGAAGAATAGAAAAGACTTTCGTTGCTCATTATTCATTACTCATTACTGTTTTTTTCCAACAACAACCAATATGCAATCACTCATAACTAAACTTGCTATCGCTCAACTGTGAAACTCACACCTCGTTCTTCGGATTACTCCCAGTGGTATCTCGACATTGTTCTTCAAGCCAAACTTGCCGATTACAGCGATGTGCGCGGCTGTATGGTCATTCGCCCCAATGGCTATGCGATTTGGGAAAAAATGCAAGCCGCACTCGACGCAATGTTCAAAGAAACAGGACACGTCAATGCCTATTTCCCGCTCTTTATTCCTGAATCGTTTATGAAAAAAGAAGCCGAGCATATCGAAGGCTTTGCGCCTGAATGTGCCGTTGTTACGCACGGTGGCGGCGAAGAATTAGCGGAGAAACTTTATGTGCGCCCCACGTCCGAAACGATTATTTGGTCGTCTTACAAAAAATGGATTCAATCGTATCGCGATTTGCCACTTCTTATCAATCAATGGGCGAATGTGGTGCGATGGGAATTGCGCACGCGGCTCTTCTTGCGCACCGCCGAATTTCTTTGGCAAGAAGGACACACCGCTCACGCCACCGAACAAGAAGCTAAAGAAGAAGTCTTGCGCATGATTGAAGTCTATCGCCGTTTCGCTGAAGAGTATATGGCTTTACCTGTGATTGTTGGACGAAAAACAGAATCCGAAAAATTTGCAGGTGCAAAAGAAACTTACTGCATTGAAGCCATGATGCAAGACGGCAAAGCCCTCCAATCAGGCACTTCGCACCACTTGGGACAAAATTTCGCCAAAGCTTTTGATTGCAAGTTCCAAAACAAAGATGGTGAACTCGAGTATGTGTGGGCAACAAGTTGGGGCGTTTCAACGCGGCTTATTGGCGCACTCATCATGGCGCACTCTGACGACAAAGGCTTGGTGCTTCCGCCGAAACTCGCCTCGCGCCAACTCGTGATTGTGCCTATCATCAAAGCCGATACGAAAACGCTCGTGCTTGAAAAATCAAACGAACTGCTCAAACTCCTTAAAGCCAACGGCATCGCCGCTTTCCTTGACGACAGCGACCAACAAACCCCTGGCTGGAAATTCGCCGAATACGAACTGCAAGGCATTCCGCTTCGCTTGGAAATCGGCGCAAAAGACATTGAGAAAAATCAATGCGTGGTCGCTCGCCGCGATACAGGCGAAAAAATTTCTCTCCCACTTGATTCTGCCTTGCACGAACATATCAAAAACCTTCTGAACGAAATCCAACAAAACCTCTTTGCACGCGCTTTAGCCTATCGCACCGAAAAAACGAAAGAAGTCAAAACCTACGACGAGTTCAAAGCACAAGTCGAGCAAGGCTTCGCGATTGCACACTGGGACGGCACTGCCGAGACCGAAGCCAAAATCAAAGAAGAAACCAAAGCCACAATTCGCTGTATTCCAACAGACGAAGCCTTTATCCAACAATATCACTTACAAGAAGAGGGCAAGTGCATTTATTCAGGCAAGCCCTCCAAAATGAAAGTCGTTTTTGCAAAAGCCTACTAATCGTGCAACATGGACATTTTACTTTGGATAGTGTGTCTTGTTTGTGTTCTTGTTGGACTTATTGGGACAGTTGTGCCACTGCTTCCCGGCACACCCCTTGTTTTTTTGGGTTTGCTTTTAGGCGCGTGGGCGGAAAACTTCGAGAAAGTCGGTTGGATTCCGCTCACGATTCTCGGTGTGCTTACAGCATTTACTTTTGTGATTGATTTCATCGCAACTAAAATCGGCGTTGAAAAAACAGGCGCATCGTCGCTTGCCGCTTTTGGTGCAATGATTGGAATGTTTATCGGAATTTTCTTTGGCTTTGTCGGTGTCTTTTTCTTGCCGTTTCTCGGAGCAATGCTTGGCGAGTATTGGGTGAAGCGCGATTTGATTCAAGCGGGAAAGGTCGGTCTCGGCACTTGGGTCGGCATGGTGATTGCGATTGCCGCAAAACTTGGTATCAACTTCGCCATGATTGGCATTTTCGCAGTGGCATATTTTTTCTAACTGTGTTGTCTGATGTTTTCTATTGTCCAAACGATTGGCACCGTTTTCGCAACCGTAGTTCCAAACTCGCCCTTTGACTTTTTATTGTGAGCCTATTTGTTTTGAATCAGCGCACATCTGCACAATGCGTTCAATCGGTGTTCTCTTTTCCTTCCACACAATCTAATTCACGGCTCTTGTTGATGACGGCGCAAGTTTCTTTGAAAGGTCTGCGCTTAGCGTTGCGTGCATGGTGCTTTCCATTGCAGGATTGCGGTGCAGAAGGTCGCGCAGTTCTTCTTTTGACCAAGCAATGAGGCGCGTAGGCTTTGTGGTTTTCACGGTCGCCGACGGCAGATTTCCTGTAATGAAACTCATCTCTCCCACAAACGCCCCATCTTTCAATCGTGTGATTTCTTTACCTCCAACTGAAATGCTCACTTCGCCGTTGTAGATAAGATATACAAACTTTGTTTCCTTCTTTTCGGTAATCAGCGTTGCGCCTTCTTCAAAGTTGAGCCACTTTGAAAGACGCATCAACTTTGCAAATTCAAGCGGCGAAAAATTCTTGAAAATCATTTGATACATTTCCTTCTGCTCTTCGCTGAACTCAATGCCTCTGCGCTCTTGCCAAAGAATGAGCAGTTGAACGACATTGACCGCCATGAAGATGCTGTTCCAAAAAATCGGTGTCCAAAGCGGTTTTTCAGGCGCAAAGTAGTTGTATGAAATGCCCGCAACGCACGCCACAATCGATAACAAGCGTAGGTAAAAAATTTCTTTGACAAGATATGAAATCGCAATTAGGGCAAACGCAATATGTCCAAAAAAATCAACGAGACTCATTGAATTTGACTTTCATGTGAAACATGAAGTTACGACATTTATGAATTCATTTGTCGCTTTGCTTGAAAAGCGTATATTTACCGCTTGCAATTTTCAACACTCTATCTACACACGTGCCATGGCAAAGCAACAATCATTCGGCGAAAAAGCCACAAAGAAAAAAGCAGATTTGAAATTCAAATCGGTGAAAATGGTCGTTTCCACGCGCTCTCCAAAGACAGGGCATTGGCGTTTCAACGAAAAGTTTGTCAAAATTCCGATTGAAATGGACGACATCAAGTTCCTTGAACAAGAAATCAAGAAAGCCTAACATTGTTGAGGCATTGAAGTTTCAATGCCTTCTTTTTTGTAGTGATGACAAATGCGAATCGGTTGCAAATCATCAACTTGTTATGAAGCGACACCTTTTAGACCTTATCAATTTAGATGCGCTTGGTTTTTCAGCCTCGGCGATTTGTGCGGTGCATTGTTTAGCCATGCCGTTTGTCATCACGCTTCTGCCTGTGATTGGACTTAGTTTTCTTGCGCACCCCGCGTTTGAAGTTTCTTTAATTGCTTCTGGATTGATTATCGGCGCGTTTTCGCTTTCGCACGGCTATTTGAAACATCACCACAACCTTCTGCCAATTCTGATTTTGAGTACGGGCTTCGGTTTGATTGCGGTTGGACATGTAGAACCGTTTGAGCCTTATGAATTTTTAATTGTCTCATTTGGTGCGAGCCTTGTTGCAACAGCGCACATTTTGAACTATCGATTGTTGAAGCACGAAAAAAATTGCGTGCATTAACCTTTGGAACGATGATGAAACGTTTCTTGCATCTTTTTTTCTCGCTTGTGCTCTTGCTTGTTTCGCTGACAGGTGCACATAGTCACGAACATTCGGAAACCTTTGCGATTGTTGAGACTTCGGACGGTGATTCTCACTGCGACCTCTGCGCCATCAAATCTGCCCTTCACTCTTGCCAACTTCCTGAACCCATTAAACTTGTCCGTTCACTTCCAAAATCAGTTTCACTTGAGACTTCCTTTTCATCACACATTGTTTTTCACTTCACGCCTCGCCTTTCTTCGCGCGCACCGCCACACGCATAATCTCCTCCGATTTCATTTTCAGCCGTCTCTTTAAGCCTTTGGCATTTTAACCTTTTGAAAATGCGCCGCTGTATTTTCATCATTTTAGTTTTCTTGTTGGAGTTTTACGTTCATCTGAACGCGCAAACGCCATCGCCCGAAAAGCCTCGTGAATACAGGCTTTATGGAAAGGTTATTGATGCAAAGACAGGAGAACGGCTTTTCGGTGCAAGTATTGTGATTGAAAACTTAAAGCGTGGCACAACTTCAAAACAAGATGGCACTTATTTGCTTTTGCTTCCCAAAGGCGAATACACGCTCGAAGGTCGCTTTGTCGGCTATCGCACACAATCGCTTCGTGTGGTTTTGACTTCGGATAAGGAACTGAACATCGCACTTGAACCTGATGCTGTTCAAGCCGAAGAAATCACCGTTACGACCGATAAAGACAAGGAAAAATTGACGGAATCCACACAGTCGCTTGATGTAATGACGAAGGAAGATTTAGACGCACATCGCGGACAAACGTTCGGCGAGAGCCTGAAAAACTTGGCGGGCGTGAGCGTGTTGCAGACAGGCGTTTCGATTGCCAAACCTGTGGTGCGCGGCTTTCACGGTCAACGCATTGTGATTATGAACGCTGGTGTCAAGCAAGAAGGGCAACAATGGGGCGAAGAACACGCGCCTGAAATCGACCCGTTCTCTGCCTTTGAAATTCAACTCTTGCGCGGCGCGGCATCAGTTGAATACGGCGCAGACGCCATCGGCGGCGTGATTCGGTCAGAGCCAAAGCCTTTGTTCCTCAATGAAGGTCTGCGTGGTGAAGTGTTTGTTAATCTCTTTGCAAATAATCGGCAAGGTGCGGTTTCAGGCTTTCTCGAGCAGTCGTTTTCAAATGGCTTTGGGTTTCGCATTCAAGGCAGTTGGCGCAAAGCCGGCGATTCGTTTTCACCAAATTACATCATCGCCAATACAGGCTTTTCGGAATTAAGCGGCTCCGTGATGCTGGGTTTGAAGCGCGATTGGGGAACTGCAATGCTTTATTACAGCCGCTTTACCACTGAACTTGGGATTTTTCGAGGCGCACATGTTGGCAACTTCTCCGACCTTGTCCGCGCCATTGAACTCGGCAATCCTGTGCCTGCACTTCAACAGGTGCCTTTTAGTTATCAAGTTGGACTGCCGAGACAAGAAATTGCGCACGATTTAGTTTCCTTGCGCACTCAATTCGCGCCGTTTTCTTTTGGCACATTAAGCCTTGATGCAGGCTTTCAAGCCAATCAACGCAAGGAGTTTGACGCACAACGTGCCGCCGTCCGATTAGGTATTCCCTCGCTGAACTTCATTCTCTCAACGGCTTCGCTTGATGCAAAATTTCGCCACAATCCGATTGGCAATTTTGTTGGAACGATTGGCATTTCAACCACTGTGCAGTTTAACAACATCGGGCGCAGTTTGGCTTATCTCATTCCGCGATTTCAATCGCTTGGCATTGGTGCGTTCATCAGAGAACAACTTGTTTTTGATAACGTGAGTTTTGATGTTGGACTTCGCTACGATATTCGCTCGCTTTGGGCATCGCCGCGCGTTTTTGACCGAACCGTGATGCGACAAGTTACGCTTGATGAACAGCGACTTTTTCAAGCCGTTACGGCAAGTTTCGGAACGACCTATCAATTTGCGCGTGCATGGTCTATCTCGGCAAATGTTGGAACGGCGTGGCGACCGCCTTCTATCAACGAACTTTATAGCGACGGCGTACATCACGGCACAGGGCAGTATGAAGTCGGCGATAGAACTTTGGGCGTTGAAAAAAGCTATAGCCTCGATGCGACGCTTCGCCACCAAAGCGCACGGCTTGAACTCGAGACTTCCCTTTTCTACAATCACCTTTCAGGCTTCATTTTTCTTGAACCCACAGGCTTGACACAAAGCCTGCGCGGATTTTTCCCTGCCTATCGCTATTCGCAATCTGACACGCGGCTTATGGGCTTCGACGGCTCCATGCGCTATGCCTTGTTTGATTTTCTTCGCCTTGATGCAACGCTCTCGCTGGTTCGCGGGCGAAACCTTGACCGCAATGAGCCTACTATCAATATGCCGCAAGATAGGCTTCGAGTGTTGGCGCATGTCCATCTCTTTGAAACGCAATCCATCAAAGAGGGATATGTTGAGTTCGGGGCAACGGCGGCACGCCGACAAACCTTTGTGCCGTTTGCACAGCGCGATACACTCCAACAATCAAACTCACTTATCGCGGGATTGTTTCCTGACCTTTCCGAGCAAGAGGCTATTGCTCGCTATGAAAATGTGATTCGGCTTTTGACACTTGCGCCGCCGGGCTATTTGGTTTGGGAAATGAACGCAGGCGCAACGCTTTACATCGGCACGCAACCGCTGAAACTTGTCATTTCAGCACAAAACCTTTTTAACACACGCTATCGAGATTATTTGAGCCGATTTCGGCTCTATGCTGATGATGTTGGACGCAATGTGATTATGCGCCTTCAACTGCCGTTTGGGGGTTCTTAAACCGTTCTTTCATTAACCTTTTTTTCATTAACTCAACTCTGTAACAACTATGCGTAACTCATTCTTTTCTTTGCTTGCGCTTGCTCTGATGGCAAGCCTTTCACTTGTTCAACAAGGTTGCGGACACGACCACGACGAAGACAAACACGGCAAAATCACGACGATGCAAGTGATTTTAACCGACGGCGCAACAACCGTTTCTGCTAAAGCCGTTGACCTTGATGGCGATGGTGGAAATCCGCCTGTTGTTGAAACGCTGACCTTGCAAGCGGGACGCTCCTACACAGGTCGTATTGAACTGCTTGATGAGAGCGTTGATCCGCCCATTTCGCGCACCGAAGAAATCCGCCGTGATGCTGATACACACCTGTTTCGCTTCACCGTTCTTCGTGGCGCACAAGGCAGAGTGATTGTCTCGAACCTTGACACCGATTCCAAAGGTCAGCCGTTTGGTATGCGCTTTAATGTGCAGGTTACAAGCGGCGGTGCCGCCAATGGTGGATTGCGTATTCTGCTCGAGCATCACGATACGGGCGATAAAGGCGCAGGTATTTTTGATACCGACATCGAGGCCGAATTTCCCGTTGTGATTCAGGCAACCGCAGTTGCTTCCAACTGATTTTTCCAACAATAAAACTTACGTTACATGAAACGCACTATCATTTTTCTTGCGCTATTCTTTTTATCGGTTTCTGCCAGCGCACAAGTGCCGGGTGTTGGCTTGTCGGCAAGCATCGGTGGCGGGCTTGCCACAGGACAAGGCGATTTTAGCGACGCATCGGGCTACAATCTCGGCTTCAAAGCCAAACTCTCGCTTCCTGCCGTGCCGCTCCGCCCTGTGGTGATTGCGGGATATAACGACTTCTCGCGCGAAGGCATCACGCTCAAAAATCGCATTCTCACGTTTGGTGCGGGCGTAGAGTATTCGCCGGTTTCCTTCGGTATCGTCTCGCCGTATCTCGGGCTTGACGCGGCGATGAACATTCTTTCCTCGAATGCAACCGATGCACACGGTGTCACGCGTTTCGGTGGCGGCGTAGGCATCGGCGCAGAACTTAATCTGCCTGCCTTCCCTGTTTCCTTCGACCTTGAAGCGAAGTATCGCTTTAATAACCTTGTTGGCAAAATGGAGACAGAACTGGGACGCAATCACCTGCAAATTGGCGTTACGGTCGGGTTCAAACTCTTTTAGTGCCTTGTTCTTTTGTTCTTTTGTTCTTTTTCCTTTGTTGGTTATCGGCTCAGCGCAAGTTGAGCCGATTTTTTTCGAGTTCCGAATTTTTCTCTCTTGGAACTTTCTTGACACACTTTTGCTTGCTCTCTTTGGTGTTTTGCGCTAAAATCTCATTAACCTTAAATTTGCAGTCCAAATGCTTTTAACTCTTTCATCTCAACTACTTATAATTATGATTAGCCTTTCAAAACTTGGTATTTTCGGTTTAATTCTTGGCGTTGCCATCAGCAATTCAGCCTCAACCGCACCGTCGGTTGAAGTTGGCAAGCCTGCACCCACCTTCACGCTTAAAAATGTCGATGGAAAAGATGTGAACCTTTCGGACTTCAAAGGCAAAATTGTAGTGTTGGAATGGACGAATCCGGGCTGTCCGTTTGTTGTTGGACATTACAAAAATGGCAATATGCCGAAACTACAAAAGGAACTTGCCGACAAAGGCGTTGTGTGGCTCTGCATCAACTCAACCAACAAGAATCACAAGGACTATCAAACAGCTTCCGAGTTCAAAGCACAAATGGCAGAGTGGAAAGCCAACGCAACACACTACTTGCTTGATGAAGACGGCAAAGTCGGCAAGATGTATGATGCCAAAACAACACCGCACATGTTCGTGATTGATAAAAACGGAAACCTTGCTTACATGGGTGCCATTGATGATGACCGCTCTACCAACGGCGGCAAAGATGCCAAAGTCAATTATGTGAAGAAGGCTGTTGAGGAACTCTTAGCAGGCAAAGAAGTTTCCGAAAAAGTAACGAAGCAATACGGGTGCAGCATCAAGTATTGAGATTTCCTTCGTATCTGACTGAAGAACGCCGCCTCGCTTGCGGCGTTTTTTGTTCTCACATCTACAAAGCACTTTTTTTCAGAAAAATTTTTCTTCGGAACTCCACGCTTTTTTTCAGTGCCTCCATATCCAACGGCTTGCGGTGAAATTCATCAACTTGTCTCTCTTTCAAGAGTCCTTGAATGTCATCAAAGTCTGTGAAGCCTGAAATCAAAATCACTTGATAGTTTTTATTCAAGTTTTTGATAATTCGTGCGACTTCTGCCCCATTCATATCTGGCATTCGGTAATCAACAATAAACACTTGCGGGAAATACGGCTCTGCTTCGGCAACAGCGAGGGCTTTTTTTGGAGAGGTGAACGATTTGACCGCGTATGTTCCGTCGAAAACATCAGAGAGGGTTTCGCAGACCATTGGGTCGTCATCAATAACAACTAACATTTTGGGTTTAGAGGTTATTCGTTTTCAAGTTGCGATTCAGAGACGAGTTCGTAGTTTCCTGTGTTGGTGATGTCGGAAAAAACGAATCGTTTGTTGAGGTTTTTGTATATCCAGATTTCGCGGGTTGGTTTATTCAGTGGAAACTCGCGCGAAATATCGGTCGGTTTTCCGTAGCGGATATAGATTTTGCCTCGGTCGGTGCGCCAGCCGAAGTCGCGATTGGTGTAGAAGTTGAAGAAAGTGTAATCCACACGGCGGAAGTATTCTTCGAGGGCTTCGTTAAACTCGGTATCGGGCGTTGGGTCTTGGGCTTTCCAGAAGGCAAGAAATTTGCGGCGTTGCTCGGCGGGATTTCCATCTAAAAGTTTTCCTACTTCATCGCTTGTAATCATAATGCCTTCCATCAGGCGCACGGCAAGTTCAATATCGTAAAGTGGATACGGCATGTTTATCCAAGCATTATCAAATTCTTTTTTGACCTCAACCACGCCTCCCTTTTCAGAGACGGCAGTTGCTTTCAGCACATACCTTGCGTTTGCAATCGCTTTGGCGTTGAAATCAATGAAAGCGAGCAGTTCTCCTGTTGCTTTTTTTCCTCGTTCGGCAATGAGTTGCGTCTCTCCTTTTGATTCGCGCAACGCGGAAATACTTATCAAATTGTTTGGCGAGAGTTTTCCTGATGTGGTGAGGATTTCTCGTTGGTCTTGTTTCTCGAAGAGTTGGTAAGAGACTTCACGAAGGGAATCGCTATTGAGTTGAAAGTATAGCATGGCTAAATAGTCTCGCCCGAACACGCCGTTGCCTGACACGCCAAGTGGCTCAATGTTGATGGAATCGTTTGTGATGTTAGGACGATTGATGAATAAGAGTTGAGAGGCTTTGATTCCGCCTTGCTTAGCGGCGGCAGGTTCAGCAGACAGTTTCAACGATTGGCGTTCCATGCGAAGCGACTTTTGCAAATCGTTGTTAGTTACTTCAACGGCTACTTCGTAGTCGCCTTTTTTCAAAGGAAGCATGAAGATGGTTTCCACAAAGTCCGTGCGATTCAATGTTTCTTCGTGCGAATTGACGGTAACGATTTTGCGGCGAATACTGCGTGTAACGGCGGTGTTTCGTTGAAGAATTTCAGTGGTGAAGGTTAAGTCCGTTGAAAATTTCCCCTCGCTGTTCTTGACAAAAAAAGAATTGTCGTAAGAAAGCCGAATGTTTCCAACAAGTTTAAGCGAATCGTGATGCGTGGCAGGAAGCGCGATAAATTCAGCGAAGAACTGCGGTCGGCGATACTTTTGCACGATGTCCATATATCGGTCTTGAGCAGCTGCCGATGCACTCAAAGCCATTGTTAGGATTAGGAAGGCGAGGCAATTTCGCTTCATTCTCTTTCGTTAGGAATTGTTCTGATTGGCGATGAAGTTACAAAAAACATGGGTAAAATTTTGGACGCTGTTCCCCTAAGAATTGACTAAAAAAATAGTGGGCAGCCCCCCTAACTAGGCTACCCACTGCGGCTGGAGAGAAGTGTAGAAAAGAACTTGCAAATATGTCTAACAAACTTTGTGCCATTCTACGTCAGTTTGTCAATGCTTTTGTTTTTTCGCTATTATTGCGCGTTTTTTCACAAACATTCAAAAACATCTGTGTAATTTTCAATCTCTCTGAATATTTTTCTTCTTTTTATGGCTCAAAAAGCAGGCACAAAATCCACCTACGTTAAGACGATTCACAACCGCAAAGCGCGATTTGAGTATGAAATTTTAGATACTTGGGAAGCCGGTATTGAACTCAAAGGCACAGAAGTCAAGTCGATTCGGCAGGGCAAGGCAAGTTTAGATGACAGTTTCGCTATCATTCATCGTGGCGAGGTCTATCTTGAAAACATGCAGATAACCCCTTATGAACTCGGCACGGTTGATAATCACGACCCGAAACGCTCGCGCAAACTGCTCATGCACCGCGAAGAAATTGAGAAACTTCGGCTGAAAGTTTCTGACAAAGGCTTGACGCTCATTCCGCTCAAACTTTACTTCAACTCAAAAGGCAAAGCCAAAATCGAACTTGCGCTCGCCAAAGGCAAAAAACTTCACGACAAGCGCGAAAGCATCAAGAAACGCGACGTGGAGCGCGAACTGCGACGGGGCGACTAATTGCAACCAGATTCTT
>Ga0308417_1002038_pt1 | contig 13495 bp, 10 predicted proteins | sample HotsprSampleOS65_FD_203528 | JGI IMG/M metagenome (GOLD analysis project Ga0308417, IMG submission 203528) | Hot spring phototrophic mat microbial communities from Octopus Spring, Yellowstone National Park, Wyoming, United States - 20090730_OS65 ... | reverse complement strand
CAATCGCGGGGGATCGAGCTTGAGCGTGGGCCGAACCTGCAATTGATTGTCGGCCACCGCTTCGACCTCGAACTCGCCCAAATACCGCCCGCCGTTGCCCGCGGCCGACGCCTCCTTCTCCTCGAACACATACACGATGGCCTTGGGCGCCAGGCCGTTGGGCACCGGCTGATCGGTAACGATCGTGCCCTGACCCGTTTGAGCGTTGAAGCCCCGCGGTTCGCAGTTGGTCCACACCCGGCCGCGATCGACCACAAGTTGATGGATCAATTGGCGGTACTGGCGGATGCCCAACTTGGCGGCCTCGCCCTGGCCGCCGCCGTTTGCCAGCATTTGGTTTTCGTTGCGAACCTCTTCGATCCGCCGCTCGAACTTCTGCGCAAGCTCCCGCCAATACTGGTGGGTCTTCAGCGTCCGCATGGCCAGATACCAGAAGCCGATCGCGGCCACGCAGATCAGTCCGATCAACACCTTGTTCCAAATGCTCATGGCGGAAGTAGATCGCTAGAAAAGACGGCGTTTCGGCTCGAGAAAACCGCCCCACACCGGGCGGAATTCGCACCCGTTTGCAAATCGAGCAACTCAGCAGCCCCCGGCCCTCCGCTGGCCCGGCGCGGTTTCCGTCGTCTCGCAAAACAGTCCGTGTCACCCGCAAAACAGGGACAGCTACCTTAAATTGCATGATAGTAAGGGCTTTCGCAAGTGTCAACCAAACACTTTTCCAAGTCTTCCCGGCTTGCCCCGTTGCGCGTTGTGCATGGACGGTACAAAACCGTTCACCGGCATAATCGTTCAAGCCCGAACACTCCTCCGACCGAATGATTGAACAACCGAACGATCTTCGCGTCCGGTTGCGGGCCAGGGTCCACAAACGGATGAGCATTGACCGCGCCCAAGGGGTTGATCGCCCGATGTCCCGGTCGCCCGCGCTCGACCATGCGGGCCGGCTGGCGGAGACGGCAACGAGCGGATGGTCAGAAAAGTCCGCACCAACTCGCGTCGCGCGCCGGCAACCAGACGCGGTACCCGAGGCAATGTTCCGCGTGGATTGTTCGGATTGTTCCGCGGCAACTTCCCTGAAATAAACGAGTTACATCCGATAACCGACATCCGGTCCACAACAGTGGACCCAAGACCAATTTTGGGGGATGAGGCATGAACTTTCGAAGCCCCCGCGAATCATCGACCGGGGAAACCACGATTTGGTTCGCCCTGGCCGAGCGAGTCGTCGCGCTGGCTCGACAGTTGCGTCGCGGCCTTGCTGCCGCGTGTCGGCCAGCAGGCATCGGCGAAACCGAACTGCTTTGTCTTTGGGCCTGTTCCTTCGAGGCGTCGGCCGGCATCAGCCAAAGCCGTCTTTGTGCTCGTCTTGGGGTTTCTGCCGCCCAAGTTAGTGGTGTGGTCGATTCGCTGCGCCGTCGCGGGCTTCTCGTCTGCGATCGCGACCCAACCGACCGTCGCCGGCAGTTATGGCGTCCGACGCCCGAGGGGCTTGCCGCCTTGGCCGAGGTCTGCCGCCATGCCGAGCGACTGTGGACCTCGGCCGCCGACGCGCCGTCGTCTCCCGGCCAAATTGACGCCCTGATCGACGAACTCGACCGCCTGCTGGCGGCCTTTCCCGCCGCCGACTACTTGCCCGATCCGCGCGCCGCGGCCATCGCTGTCGAACCGCTGCCCGGTGAAGCCGCGGCCACAATTCCGGGCCCGGGCTGCGATGCCGAGATCTCGCCTTCCGCCGCGTCTGCGGCCATCCGTCGAGGAGCCGCCTGATGACCAACCACACGCACTGCTTCATCGATGAGCCTGCCGCCGGACGTTGCGGCGGCGAAGCCGCAGCGGCCCGGTTTTCGAATCCCATTGAGAGACGATCCGATCTCGGCCCGAGGGCGATTGCCGCAATTTGCGCAGCGCTGGCCGTTGTCAGTCTTTTGGGCACGGCCGGATGCAGCCGCCAACACTATCGCCGGCAGGCCGATGCCGAGGTGCTCAGCCTGTTGGCCGAAAAATCGAACGACCCGCGTTGGGAGCTGCGCGACTACCGCATCGCACCGCATCGCGCCTCGCGGATGTATGATCCCACCTCTCCCGATTGCCCGCCCATGCCGCCCGACGATCCGGCCTCGCATCGGCTGATGCACCGGGTGGACGGCAAACCGGGCTACAAGCATTGGCATCGTCACGGCAACGCGATGTTCGTCGAGAACCCCGACTGGCGCAGCTATCTGCCCTGCAACGACGAGGGCGTGCTGGTTCTCGATCGCCGGCTTGCCGTGCAAGTAGCGATGGTCCACTCGCGCGAATACCAGAACGAATTAGAAGACCTCTACCTTTCCGCGTTGGATGTCACCTTCCAGCGATTCCGCTTCGATGCGCAGTTCTTTCTCACGAATGAAACGTTCTATCGGAACAACGGTCCCGAGGCGGCGGGCGGCGCCAGCCGGCGGCTCAGTTCCGACACCAAGGCCACCTCGCGAAAGCTGGGCGTCGCGGGCAGCGAACTGGTGGTCGGCTTCGCCAACTCGCTCGTTTGGCAATTCGCCGGCCCCGACGATCGGACCGCCCGTTCGATCATCGATTTTTCGCTCGTGCAGCCCTTGCTTCGCGGGGCGGGGCGCGCCGTGGTGATGGAGAACCTCACCGATTCGGAGCGGGCGCTGCTGGCCAACGTGCGGCAGATGGAACAGTTCCGCCGAGCGTTCTACGTGAACGTCATCGCCGGTCGGGGCAGCGGCCCGGGCCCGAACCGCGGCGGACTGCTGATCGACGCGCTGACGCCCACCGCGCCGGCCACCTCCGGCGGAATCTACACGCTGCTCAGCGATCAGGTCCGCATCCGCAATCAACGCGTGAATGTGTCGGGCTTGCGCGACAGCCTCGATCAGATTCAGGCTCATTACGACGCCGGGCGAATCGACCGGTTGCAGCTCGACGTGGCCCGTCAGGCCCTGTTCAACGCCCAGAACCGACTTCTCTCTCTGCAAACGGCCTACGAGAACCGCCTCGACGCCTACAAGATCCAGTTGGGGCTGGCGCCCGATGTCGAAACCCGGGTGGAAGACGACCTGCTCAAACCGTTCGATCTGGTCGATCCGGCGCTGATCGCCCTCAGCGAAGAGGCGGCCGACACGATCAACCGACTGCGCGATCCGCCCGAAGCCCGCGGCGAACTCGATCTGAGCCGCCAATTGCCCCGTTTGGCCGACGGTCTTGAACAGGTGGAAAAGTTGCTGGTGGCCGATCGCGAGCGCCTCGCCCGCGCGTTGCCTGACCGGCGCAAACAGCTTGCGGAACTCAGCCGCCGCGAAGAGGTGCTCCGCGGCGATGCCGACGGCCGCGCGTACAGCATCGAACTGCTCGATCGCCGCGTCAGCGAGTTGAACAGAGATATGGACCTGATCTCGCCGGTGCTCAAGCAAATGGCCGACGAACTGCGCCAAGCCGCGGCCGCACCCGGCAACAACGAACAATTGCTCCCGCTGCTGATCCGCACTTCGAATCTGCTGCTGAACGCCACGCTGATCGAAACCGCCCTGCGGCTCGACACCGTTACGCTCACGCCGGTGGACCTTGATCCGGCCGAGGCCTTCGTCACCGCTTCGCAACAGCGGCTCGACTGGATGAACGCCCGCGCGGCGCTGGTCGATGTCTGGCGCCGCATCGAGGTAACCGCCAACGCCTTGAAAAGCGATCTCGACATCGTGCTCGAAGGCGACGTGAGCACCACCGACAACAACCCCTTCCGCTTCCAAGGCACGACCGGCCGAATGAGGGTCGGATTCCGCTTCGATGCGCCGCTCACCCGGCTGATCGAACGGAACCAGTACCGCGAGGCGCTGATCCGCTACCAACGCGCCCGCCGCGCCTACTCCGCCTTCGAAGACCGCATCGCTCAGAACCTGCGGAGCACGCTGCGGGCGATGCGCCAGGCGCAGCTCGATTTCGAGCTGCGCCGCGCCGGCGTGCTGGTGGCCGTCAGCCAAGTCGATATCACCCGCGAGCGGCTCACCCAACCACCGCGCCCCGGCGCCGCCGCGCAGGCCACCACCTTCGGCGCCACCACCGTCCGCGACCTGGTGCAAGCCTACCAAGGGCTGCTCAATGCCCAAGACAACTTCCTCTTGGCTTGGGTGGAGTACGAAGCCAACCGGTTGAACTTGGACTTCGAGTTGGGTACGATGCGGCTCGACGCGTCGGGCATGTGGGTCGATCCGGGACCGATCCAGCGCGGCTACGGGCAATCGTCCGCGCCGGCTGGCGAGCCTTCATCGGAACAGCCCGATTCGCCCGAGCTGATCGTCCCGCCCGAGCCGATCGAACAGAATCATCCGATCGTGCCGCCGGCGCCTCAGCCCGAGGTCCTCCCGCCGCGTCCGCAACCGATCCGCTGACCTGCGTTGCGCCGTTTACGGCTGAAAGGCTGAATGAGAGCTGCACGATGAACGATTCCCTGCGAACAAACGAAGGCGTGGCCCGCCGTTTGGAAGAAGCCGTCCGCCTGGCCCGCCGCGCCGGCGACCTGGTGCTCGAGTACTATCAGCGCGCCGATCTCGAAGTGGAAAGCAAGGCCGACTCCACCCCGGTTACTGTTGCCGATCGTTCGGCCGAAGAGCTGCTCCGCGAGTTGATCGCCGACGCCTTTCCCGGCGACGCGATTCTCGGCGAGGAGTTCCCGCCCCGAGAAGGCGACAGCGGCTATCGCTGGATTCTCGATCCGATCGACGGCACGAAGTCGTTCATCCACGGCGTGCCTCTGTTCGGCACATTGATCGGCGTGGAACTCGACGGCGAAAGCGTGCTGGGCGTGATCCACGTGCCGGCGGTCCGCGAAACGGTGTATGCGGCCTCGGGCGGCGGCGCGTGGCATCAGTTGGGCGATCGCCCGCCGCGGCCCGCCCGGGTGTCGAACACGGCGAAATTGAGCGACGCGCTCTTCCTGACCAGCTCGGTGGCCAATTTCAACCGCGTCGGCCGCCGCGACGCCTTCGACCGCTTGTCCGCCTGCTGCAAGCTGACGCGCACCTGGGGCGATTGCTTTGGCTACCTGCTGGTCGCCACCGGGCGCGCCGAGGTGATGATCGACGCCATCGCCGCCGTCTGGGACATGGCCGCCCTCAAACCGATCATCGAAGAGGCCGGCGGCCGCTTCACCGATTGGCAAGGCCGCGCCACGATCTACTCGGGCCAATGCGCGGCCACCAACGGAGCGCTTCACGAGGAAGTGCTGGCGTCCCTCGCTTCGGGCAATTGAGCGCCGGGCAGTTGAACGCCCGGCAGTCGAGCTGCGGGCAGGTGAATCGGCGGCGGCTCCGGCAACGCAGCGATCCGAGGCGCGGTCGCCGATCGATCTCGCCCCGGGCACTGCGGCGGTCCGGCGTCGGCATTCTCGCCTTGGTCGGCGCTCTCGGCATGGTTAACGCTCTCGGCGTCGTCAACGGTTGTGACTTCTTCGGCGCACTCGCGGTCGGCTGAGTCGGCCGAAGCGCGTCTCTTGGCGTTCGTTCCGCTGCGCGCCGCGACGGTTGCGGCGGCCATCGCGCCGGCAACGGCGAAGAGGCATTCGTTGGCCATGGCCACCAGGGCCACATCATGGAATAGCCCGTTGACCACATAAGCGGTCAGTGTTGCCAGGAACACCAAGGCCATCTGCCGCGCGGCCAGAGGCGCGGCGGCTCGATGCCACAGCCGCCACGCCTGCACCGCCCAACCGGCCAGCAGCGCGGTGAACAGCCCCAGCCCGACAAGGCCGGTCTCCGTCAACAGCGACAGAAAGACGTTGTGCGCCACGTAGCCGCGTCCCTTTTCCAGCGGCAGTTCGCCGTCGCGATTGGCGGTGTATTTGAGGTGTTCACGCGAATACTGAGCGTAGCCGCACCCCAGCAGCGGCCGATCGAGGAACATCTCCCAGGCGATGGCCGCCAAGATGGGCCGCAACTGTGCCGACTCGGCCGCGGCCGCCGCGCTGAGATGCCGCTCGCGTTTGTAGTTCATCACTTGGTCCCAGAACACGCCGAGGACCAGCGCGCCGGCCAGCATTCCGCCGCCCAACAGCGGCAGCCGCGCCCGCCGCGGTACGACAAGCGCGCCGACAACCGCCAGCCCGCCGGCCGCCCCCAGCCACACGCTCCGCGTCAACGTGGCCGCCACGGCCGCCAGCACCAGCAGCACGGCCCCCGCCACGGCGGTCTTCCCTGCGCGGCCCACATGCGGCCACGCGCAGAGCAGCGCGGCCAGCCCGATGCTCAACAGCAGCCCGTTGCCGATCGGATGCAGCAACGGCCCGCGTCCGCGCCCGATCCATTCGCCGCTTTCGCGCGCCGTTTCGGCGATATAGCGTGGAAACACCAACGGCCACCACTCGCGCTGCTCGGCGATGGTGGTAATCGCCAAGTACACGGTGAACAGGGAAACGAACACGAGCACCCATTTCGGCGTCGCTCCTTCCCATCGCGTTTCTCGGGCGATCCCGTAGATCGTCGCGGGAATCAGGTAGCTGAGAACCAGCCAAGCGAGCGGCTGATAGCCGTCGCGGCTCCAATCGGCCGAAAACGTGCTCAACGACAGCACCGCGATCAGCGCGGCCATGAGCCACTCGGTTCGCGTCAGCGGCGTTCGATTCGTCCAGCCGAAACGCCGCCAAAGGAGATACTGCGCGGCGACGAGCGGCAACAGCAGTCGATCGGTGGTCAGCGGCAGCGGTCCGAGCTGCCATTTCGCCATCGGCATCCCGAAGCAGATGCCGGACAACAACAGCAGCAGCACCCCGGCGGCCGTCCCGCCGCGCCAAAGAATCAGGCCGCCCCAAACCGCGCCGACCAGCGCCAGCAGTACGACAACCAGTTCCATCGAACAGCCTCAACCGGCCGGGCGGCAATTGCCCGGCGTGAAACGCTAACGACTGATGTGCGTTGTCAACCCCCGCGCCCGCGAACGGGTTGGGGCGAACGCACCTAACCTCTCGAAGCCCTTGCAACCCTACCTTAGCGGCGGCGACGCGACCGCCCGACGCCGCGAGAAATGGGCCGTCCGTCTGTCTCGGCCGTTCTCAGCGGGTTACTCCGGGCCGTTTCCGCTCGATCGCCTCGATCGACGCGTTCTTGCCTTCGCGGCGTCTCATCCGGCACCTCGTCCCGGGGCGGACGCCGCGTTGCGTTTGGGCAGCATCGGCGACGGAAGGCAACGCCCTGTTGCCCGCGATCAACGCCCAAGCGTCAACCGCCGAGAACTGCCCAGAACCGGCGGCAATCGCAACGCTCAACTCGGCAACATCTTACAACCGGCAAATCTTTCGTCGCCCGCCCTCGACCGCTTCGGCGCGGCCTTTGCGTTTTCCTGTCGGACGACGAACGACGGACCACTTCAACCGACCCGGGCCAACAGAACACATGACAATCGCCTTCGCCACCCTGACCGCCTCGGCCTCGCAACTCTCGACAACCACGGCTTGCGACTGGGACGACTCGTCGCTCTGCTGCCCGTTGCCGGTGATTTGCCCCAGACCGGCCGATCGCTCGGCCAGCGGTCGGGCGCGGCCGAAGGCCCCCCGCGTTTCGCTCTACCACCAGCGGCTCGCCCACGGCGAGGCCCTGGTGGCCCCGGGCGGCAACCGCCTCCTTCTCTATCGGGCCGCGAAGCGAACATTGGACGTGGTGGGTGCCGCCGGGCTGCTGGTGCTGCTTAGCCCGATTCTGCTGACCATTCTAATTGTGCTGACGATCACGACCAAAGGTCGGCCGCTGTTCATCCAACGGCGGATCGGCTACTTGGGCCGCCCGTTTCTAATGTTCAAGTTCCGCACGATGCGGCCCGACGCCGAGCAGATCAAGCACGTGGTGGTCAACCAAGCTGATGGCCCGGTGTTCAAAAACCGGTGCGACCCGCGGATCACCCGCATGGGCCGCTGGCTGCGGAAGACCAGCCTTGACGAAACCCCGCAACTGGTCAATGTTTTGCTGGGCCAGATGTCGCTGGTCGGTCCGCGGCCGCTCGTGCCGAACGAAGTGGCCAAGTTCGCCCCCTGGCAACGGGAACGCCTGGCGGTGGTCCCCGGCTTGACCTGCCTGTGGCAAGTCAGCGGCCGAAGCGACGTGGCCTTTGAAAACTGGATGCGGATGGACATCTGGTACGTCCGCAATCAAAGCCTGTGGACCGATCTTGTCCTATTGTTGAGTACGCCCGCCAGCGTGCTCACCGGCCGCGGGGCCTACTGAACCGCGCGGGGCCTGTTCCTTTTGCGGCTCGCTCCGGCCCGCGGTTTGGGCTGCCTTGTGACCTTGCGGTTCAGGCCGGGCCGCCGACTCGGCAACCATTGTCCACCCGCAGGCTTCATCGGTGTTCGAACCCATCCCGTCCGCCTCCGACTACCCGTCGCCGACACCGGCCGCGCCGAATCTCTGGCCTTTGGCCGATGGGGTATTCGCACCACCGGTTGCCGCGCCGGTCGAGCCGGATGCTGCGCGGGACGACGAACGGCCGACCCGCCCGGCGCCGGCACTGTCGCAGGCACCATCGTCGGCATCACCGCACGAGCTGCCGCGGATGCTTTCGATCCTCGGCGTTCGCATCTGCGACACCCGGCGAACAACGGCGATCGAGCTGCTCGCGGCGGCTTTGGCGGGCAGCCCGGCCCGGCCGAGGCTCGTTTATTTCGTCAACGCCCATACGTTGAACCTAGCCGCGGCCGACCCGCAGTACCGTCGCGTGCTCAATGGAGCCGACTACGTATTCGGCGACGGGACAGGCGTCCGCTGGGCCGCCCGTTTGCAAGGCATCCGCATCCGCGACAACCTTTGCGGCACCGATTTGATTCCGCAATTGCTCGCCGCCAACGCCGATCGCGGCTGCCGAGTGTTCCTGCTCGGCGGCAACGAGGCCCTGATCGACTCGGCCGCCCGCCGCGCCGCCGAACTCTTTCCCGGTTGGCAGATCGCCGGCCGCCATCACGGATACCTCGACGCCGCCGCCTCGCTCGACGCGGTGGCCGCGATCAACGCCGCCGAACCTCATCTTTTGTTGGTCGGCATGGGCAACCCGCGGCAAGAACAGTGGCTGGCCGAATACCGCCAGCGGTTGCGCGTGCCGCTCTGCGCGGCCGTCGGCGGCCTGTTCCACTACTGGGCCGGCGACCTGCGCCGCGCGCCGCGCTGGCTGCGGCGCATCGGCGCCGAATGGCTCGGCATCCTCTTCCAGCAACCGCACAAAGCGCAGCGCTACTTGCTGGGCAACCCCCTCTTCCTCTGGCGCATCGGCCGCGCGTGGCTGGCCGACCGCTTCGGCCCCCGCCGCCTCAGCGCCGAATAGCAGCCGTGCGGGCATGCCGCACAACTACGGACGAAGCCCAGGCGCGAACCCCTCGTTCGAAGGACAGCTTGCGATCTACTTGAAGGATGCGGATTGCCCCGCTAGAATCCTTTCTGCCATGCGGCTGACAAACGTGCGGGCGGCCACGGTCGGCCTGCTGGAGGGTAGCAACATGGGACGCAGACGCAGCTTTGGGTTCTCGTTTTCCTGGAAGCGTGCAATCGGTCTTTCAGGAGCAAAGTCGCGAATCTCTCGCAAACTCGGCATCCCTCTCTCGCGTTCAGGACGCCAGCGAAAAGCGGGAAGTAAAATTGGCTGCTGTGTACCGATCGCTCTGTTCGTTAGCAGTCTCGCCTTGCTTCTGATCTTGACCTATCACTGAGCGATGCGAAACGAGCCGCGAAGCAAATTCGCAGCGTCAACGGCCTGTTGAAAAAGACCGAACGTGCCCCGTGCTATAACTTGCGCGGCGTGAAACGACTTCTTTCTTGCAGGAGAGAATCGCTCATTTCGGCACACGAGCAGTATAAGTGACACTCGACACAAGCACCGCTCGATGCCCTCGGTCCGGAATCCCCGTGTCCGGCGATGTGGCGGCATTGCCGATGTGCGGGTCGATTCAGCGCCAAGGCGATTGGCCGACCAGCGTGTTCGATGGGCCGGCGGGGGCGGGGACAAGATTCGACGGCGATGGTCGTCCTGCCATGATGGCCGCCGGACTGCCGGGCGCGGTGGTCGGCGGGCCGGCCGGCGCCGTGGGCCACGCCGAGGCCGGCAACAGGGTTTGCAGCGAGGCAATGCGGGTGGGCAGCTCGGTTTGGCGGTTGTCAACCATGTACGATCGCTGGTAGGCGGCCAGGGCCTCGGCGTGTCGGCCGGCTTCTTCGCGGAGCTTGCCCAAGGCGGTCAGCGCCCGGGCGTTGTTCGGCTCGATCGACAGGGCTTGAAGTACGAGGTTTTCGGCCGCGGGCTTGCGGCCCGTTTCGTCGCACAGGCGGGCCAGTTCGATGCGGGCGTCGGCCGAGGCCGGCTGCTGATCCACCCATCGTTGCAACAGGGCGAACGCCTCGTCCGTTCGGCCCTGACGCGTAAGCAATACGGCCAATCCGCGATAGGCCTCGCGGTGGTTCGGATCGCGATCGAGGCACATGCGGTAGGCTTGTTCCGCTTGCTGCGCATCTTCCAATCGCTGAGAACGCATGGCCATTTCGTGCAACGTGGCCGCGATGTTGTAATGCGCGTCGGCGTTGGACGGGTCGTCGTACCGGGCCTGCTGGAAGAGCCGAAGGGCCTCTTCGTACCGGGCCTGTTGGAACATGCGGACCCCTTCGGCGTTCTTGCCGGCCGCCGAGAAGTTGCCGCAGCCGCTCATGCCCGCCCCGACGACGGCCGACATCAACCAAGCGACGGCCCAAGGGATGCCCTTGCTCAGCCGATGTTGCCGCGGGGCGCGCCCGAGGCGTCGCTCCGGCCGATTCTCGCAGCCGATCGGCGTTGACGCGACAACCGCGGATGGCAACAGAACAAAGTTGGTTGCGGCGCGGAACATCCTTGTCTCCGCCGGCGTGACGAACGGCTTTCGGGGAATACTGGGCGACGAACTCAGTGTTTGCCGGGCACGGCAACGACAACGCAGCAATGACAACACGGCGACTGCAACGGCAGCACGGCACGGCGTTGGGGCCAATGTTCGACGGCTGCCGACAAATGCCCCATCCGAACGGCCGTGTTTGCCGCGGCAACGCTTTCGGCAGTCAATAATCAGCGGGAAGAATACCGAGCGACCGACAGTGGGCACAAGGCCAATTCGGGGGGCGGACGCTCGGTCGCCCGCGGTCGCCGTCGGTCGCTGGGCACTGCCGGCAACGCACGAGTGGGTGCACGTCAGCTTTTGCGCGGTTGCGGCGGCATGATGCTTTCCATCGGCGACCCGATGGGGTATGTTGTTGGGGTGCGGCCGCCGGGGGCGGCCCGCCAAACGGCTCGATTCGGTGAAAGGGTGCATATGCCGAGCGAATTGATTTCCAGCCTGATGTTGGGCGCCGCGTGGCCCGTGCTCGCCGTGATCGCCGTATTTTTGTTTCTGATCGCGGTGGCGGGCGTGATCCTCTTGTTCAGCTATTTCGGCATCTGGTTCCAGGCCTACATGTCGGGAGCGAACATCAGCTTGTGGAGTCTGGTGGGCATGACGTTCCGCCGGGTGCCCAGCCGGCTGATCGTTCAGGCGAAGATCATGGCCACCCAGGCCGGGCTGGGGAGCGAGCGCGAGACCGGCATCACCACTCGTCGCCTGGAAGCCCACTACCTGGCCGGCGGCGATGTGATGAAAGTCATTCGTTCGCTGATCGCCGCACATCGGGCCGACATCGATTTGGATTTCGATCGGGCGGCGGCTATCGACTTGGCGGGCCGCGACGTGCTCGAAGCCGTGCAAACCAGCGTCTATCCGAAGGTGATCGACTGCCCCGACCCGCAGCGATCGAACAAAACCACGCTCAGCGCGATTGCGCGAAACGGCGTCGAGCTTCGCGTGAAAGCCCGCGTTACCGTGCGCACCAATCTCGAACAGTTGATCGGGGGCGCGACGGAAGAAACGATCATCGCCCGGGTGGGCGAGGGGATCATTACGGCCATCGGGTCGGCGCAAACGCATTTCGAGGTGATGGAGAATCCCGATCGGATTTCGAAGGCCGTGCTCGCGCGCGGGCTCGACGCCCAAACCGCGTTCGAAATCGTTTCCATCGACATCGCCGATATCGACGTGGGGCAGAACATCGGCGCGCGCTTGCAAGTCGATCAGGCCGAGGCCGACATGCGCGTGGCGCGGGCGAAGGCCGAGGAGCGCCGCGCCCAAGCCCAGGCGCTCGAGCAGGAAATGCGCGCCCAAGTGGCCCGCAATCGCGCCGAGGTCGTGCTGGCCGAGAGCGAAGTGCCGCTCGCCTTGGCCGCAGCCTTCCGCGAAGGCGCCATCGACCGTCGCGTGAATTGATCGTAAGCGGCTCAACTCTAGGGGCAACCGTTCGGAACAAACTCGCCCTCGGCGGGGCCGACAATGCGCACGGTGCCGTCGCACGGGCGGCTGTCGCGCGCGGATCGTCGCCAACGAACATTTCTATTGCGTTTCGATTCTGATCGCGGCTTGCGATGTCGTCAGCGCCTGATCAACCGAAAATCTACCATATTACCCATCAGGCGAATCTTTCGCAGATCGTCAAGCAAGGCGCCGTTTGTTCGGATGCCGAATGCCGCCGCCGGGAAATCGAATACCTCAACGCCGGAATGTCGGAGATCAAGCAGAGACGACTGCGCCAGTTGGAGGTGAAATGCCATCCCGGAACAAGGGTCGGACAGTACGTGCCGTTCTACTTCTGCCCGCGGTCGATCATGTTGTATATTCTTCATTGCGGGAATCATCCCGGCGTGTTCTTTCGAGGAGGACAGCGGCAGATCATTCATTTGCAGGCGGATTTGCACACCGCCGTTCACTGGGCGGATCAACATCGCATTCGCTGGGCCTTCAGCGATGCGAACGCCGGGGCAAGATATGCCCGATTCTTTCGCTCGCTGGAGGCGCTGCATGAGCTGCATTGGAACGCCATCGCAGCCGACGATTTTCGCGATCCGACAGTCAAGGAGGGCAAACAGGCCGAATTCCTGTTTTTTCAGGCATTTCCGTGGTCTTTGATCGAGCATATTGGCGTCGCCGATAGAATGATGTTGGAAGAAGTGCAACGGATTATCGATAACGCCGCGCATCAACCTTCCGTCTCCGTTGAGGATACTTGGTATTTCTGAAGGACCGGCCAAGATGATCGAGTTCATACAAGGCAATATCTTCGATGCGAAGACAGAGGCCCTCGTGAACACCGTCAATTGCGTCGGCGTGATGGGCCGGGGAATCGCCCTGGAATTCCGCAAGGCTTTTGCGGACAACTACAAAGCGTATCGGAAGGTGTGTGCTTGCGGCGAGCTGCTGCCGGGGCAAGTCTTCGTCTTCGAAGCAAATCGTTTGGGCGGCCCGCGCTATATCATCAATTTCGCCACGAAAGACCACTGGCGGGCGAAAAGCCGAATCGATGATATTCGGCACGGGTTGCACCAATTGGTTGAGGAAGTTCGCCGACGCAACATTTCGTCGATTGCCATTCCGCCCTTGGGCTGCGGCCTCGGCGGGCTTGATTGGCGGCAGGTCCGGCCG
>Ga0308417_1002035_pt1 | contig 13498 bp, 7 predicted proteins | sample HotsprSampleOS65_FD_203528 | JGI IMG/M metagenome (GOLD analysis project Ga0308417, IMG submission 203528) | Hot spring phototrophic mat microbial communities from Octopus Spring, Yellowstone National Park, Wyoming, United States - 20090730_OS65 ... | reverse complement strand
TGTGTTGGGCGTAAGAGGTTGTCAAGGTCGGCTACGGGTAGCGAAGCGTTTGGCAAAAAATTGGCTGAAAAAGGTCGAAACCGCACAAAATTGCGAATTTTGAGCGAATTTTGAGGTTGTCAGAGGTTGGGGGTTTATCGGTTATCGCCGCCTGACGATGCTCGATTTGGAAATTTGCGAAAAAGGGTGCAAATTTGCATCAAATTCTGCTATGTCAGACGGATTCTAATTGCACCAATGTGGGATTGAAATACCAGTATGGATATTCTGCGCCGTTTTCGCTTTCGCATTCTAATTGCACCAATGTGGGATTGAAATGGCGAATATGGCTTAACAATTGGAAACCACACAAAATTCTAATTGCACCAATGTGGGATTGAAATAACACAAAAACCTTGCTATGTGTTAGCAAGGCTTTATTCTAATTGCACCAATGTGGGATTGAAATATTTTGGTAAGCGAGTGCTCGATAGCGTGAAGGTAGTGCATTCTAATTGCACCAATGTGGGATTGAAATGTATTTGGGACGGATTAGAGTCGGAAAAGCGGATTATTCTAATTGCACCAATGTGGGATTGAAATCTGCTTATGCAGTCAAATGTGGTGCTGTTTATGTTTATTCTAATTGCACCAATGTGGGATTGAAATTTTTCAAGAATGAACTTTTCAAAATCCGTCTCATCAGATTCTAATTGCACCAATGTGGGATTGAAATCGTTCTATCGCTGAGTTAATACATTCAGTTATCACAATTCTAATTGCACCAATGTGGGATTGAAATTCGGATACACTTCAAATTCACCGAAATTGTATTTGACAATTCTAATTGCACCAATGTGGGATTGAAATTGCTAAAATCGTGCTTGGTGCAAGTGGTTTAAACTATTCTAATTGCACCAATGTGGGATTGAAATAATCAAATCGCTTGGTGTAACGCAGTTCAAATACAGATTCTAATTGCACCAATGTGGGATTGAAATTCTTACACGGATAAGGATTTCAGGATTATTGACAAAATTCTAATTGCACCAATGTGGGATTGAAATCAATTCATCTTTAATGAGTGAATAAAGAAATTCAATAAATTCTAATTGCACCAATGTGGGATTGAAATTGATGAATTAAATCTGAATTACAAAATTGAAAAATTTGATTCTAATTGCACCAATGTGGGATTGAAATTTGGCGGCAGCGGCGGAACTGGCGGCGGAACTGGCATTCTAATTGCACCAATGTGGGATTGAAATTGCATCACATTGCAGCAGTTGCTGTTAAGTGTGGTATTCTAATTGCACCAATGTGGGATTGAAATTGGTCTTCTCCAGTGTAAGTCATTTTCTTTTTTTGATTCTAATTGCACCAATGTGGGATTGAAATGATTTGTCTTGCTTCCAGGTGTTCAGCTTGTGGGGATTCTAATTGCACCAATGTGGGATTGAAATCTCAACATTCCAGCGGATTTGATTTTGAACTTTGATTCTAATTGCACCAATGTGGGATTGAAATGGCAGAGACTTTTTCGACTGGCTACGAGATAACTCTATTCTAATTGCACCAATGTGGGATTGAAATATCTTTTCAGGGACACCGACGCCTTCGATGTAACAAGGATTCTAATTGCACCAATGTGGGATTGAAATGTCGAGCAAGTTCCCGCTGAATCTAAACCAATTGAGCATTCTAATTGCACCAATGTGGGATTGAAATGCGTCAGAGCCGTCAGAGTTAGAGTCAGAGCCTGCACTATTCTAATTGCACCAATGTGGGATTGAAATGTTGGTTGGGCAAATTGAGAAGTTGCCTTTGGTTGATTCTAATTGCACCAATGTGGGATTGAAATTTTTGTTTTTGAATATCTTTACGGGCGCAATGATGAATTCTAATTGCACCAATGTGGGATTGAAATGAGGTAAACCGTATCGGTATGTCAAATATCGTGGTGATTCTAATTGCACCAATGTGGGATTGAAATAAATTTTGGCGTTTTAATAAACGCCCACACTTCTTTTATTCTAATTGCACCAATGTGGGATTGAAATAAGAAATAAATACAAAACACTAACTCTAACAACTCGCATTCTAATTGCACCAATGTGGGATTGAAATAACAACGGGAGAAGTCTCTTCGATTGATTTGAGTTCAAATTCTAATTGCACCAATGTGGGATTGAAATTTGGTTGTGAACCGAACGCCTATTGAAATCGAGGGACATTCTAATTGCACCAATGTGGGATTGAAATAATCATTGGCAACGCAAACCGCTGGAATCCAACTTTATTCTAATTGCACCAATGTGGGATTGAAATCTCAATATTCCTGCTGACCTAATTCTAAATTTTGCGATTCTAATTGCACCAATGTGGGATTGAAATTGTGCCGATTGACAAGGATATTGTCTGTGATATTGATTCTAATTGCACCAATGTGGGATTGAAATTAGTGCAAATCGACAGAAATCTCGTGTCGTGTTCTTAAAATTCTAATTGCACCAATGTGGGATTGAAATCACGAACATAACTCGCAACATCTTCTCTTGTTTTCAATTCTAATTGCACCAATGTGGGATTGAAATCACGATAAAGCGCGTGAATTGCGATTACATTCTCAATTCTAATTGCACCAATGTGGGATTGAAATCATCTCACGCCCGCCGACCACATCTCACGCCCGCCATTCTAATTGCACCAATGTGGGATTGAAATGATTTGGAAGGCTTTACAGGTTTCGGCGCAGGCGCAATTCTAATTGCACCAATGTGGGATTGAAATTTATCCCAAATCGTTCCTTCAAAACCGCAGAAACCTATTCTAATTGCACCAATGTGGGATTGAAATGATGTAGTTAAGTTTTCTTCGTTGTTTCGGTGTGCATTCTAATTGCACCAATGTGGGATTGAAATAGAGAAAAAAGGATTCCCAAAATTCAAATCAAAGAAATTCTAATTGCACCAATGTGGGATTGAAATCATCGGGAGCGTATTCTTCGTCAAAACTGATTATGATATTCTAATTGCACCAATGTGGGATTGAAATCAAACCGCGACTCAAACGCTTTCTCAACCGCACGAACATTCTAATTGCACCAATGTGGGATTGAAATGTTAGTATTAAGCAGGTATGCAATTTTTTTTCTAATATTCTAATTGCACCAATGTGGGATTGAAATGACGCGAATGCCTTTCTTGGTGACAGCAGCAATCCAGCATTCTAATTGCACCAATGTGGGATTGAAATTGTTTTCTCCTGTTTTAAGTTACGCCGCCCGAAATTGATTCTAATTGCACCAATGTGGGATTGAAATTTTGTTACGACTGTAAGAGCTTGAACGACAAGCTCGCATTCTAATTGCACCAATGTGGGATTGAAATGCGTCTCTTTCGCTCTTCATCGAGCGACTTTTCCAAAATTCTAATTGCACCAATGTGGGATTGAAATGGTAACGGTTGCAAGGGTGGTTGATGAATTTGGCGATTCTAATTGCACCAATGTGGGATTGAAATTAATCAATCCCAATCTCATCGCTTGGCAAGAGAAAATTCTAATTGCACCAATGTGGGATTGAAATCACACGGTCAGACAGATACTGCACCTCAAACGCTAATTCTAATTGCACCAATGTGGGATTGAAATAGTTTTGCAAAAGCACAATTCGCACTTCCACGTCAAATTCTAATTGCACCAATGTGGGATTGAAATAGGGAAGCTATATTTGTCATAATGACAAAGAAATAGCATTCTAATTGCACCAATGTGGGATTGAAATCCGCCTCAATCCCACCTAAATCAATCTCGTTCATTTCATTCTAATTGCACCAATGTGGGATTGAAATCATGCTCCTGCAACTCACCAATGTTAAACGCCTTCAATTCTAATTGCACCAATGTGGGATTGAAATAATGAATGCTGAAACTACGAGCCAAACCTCGCCCGATTCTAATTGCACCAATGTGGGATTGAAATTTGTTTGTAAGTTTGAATTGGGCGAACAAAAAAGAGGATTCTAATTGCACCAATGTGGGATTGAAATAAACGCAGCGTCCGCGTAGCGTCCCGCCGTGGGCGGATTCTAATTGCACCAATGTGGGATTGAAATGCGAGCGACAGCGAGCCGTTGAGCAGAGCGAGCGAGATTCTAATTGCACCAATGTGGGATTGAAATAGAGTTAACGAAGGCAGGAACAGAGCATTTACACAATTCTAATTGCACCAATGTGGGATTGAAATCTCGGCAATTAAATCCCATCGGTCGTTCTTAATGGTCATTCTAATTGCACCAATGTGGGATTGAAATGCGGCTGCATTAGTAACAATCGCTTATTTCGTCTACATTCTAATTGCACCAATGTGGGATTGAAATTTTTGTGCGGTATGTAGAAGTCGCATGTCGCATGGTATTCTAATTGCACCAATGTGGGATTGAAATACGAGATTACAAAAAAGGGGTTGATGAACGGTATTGGGAATTCTAATTGCACCAATGTGGGATTGAAATTCGGCAGATGTCTATGACCGATGAACTGTTATCGAATTCTAATTGCACCAATGTGGGATTGAAATTTTAGGATAAGACTTAAAGAGGTGTTGAGGTGATGGGATTCTAATTGCACCAATGTGGGATTGAAATGAGTTTTGGGGGTTTGTGAGTTCTGACTTTGTGTTTATTCTAATTGCACCAATGTGGGATTGAAATCGCGACGGTGTCGTGAGCTTGAACGCCTTGTGGAAATTCTAATTGCACCAATGTGGGATTGAAATGCGGCGGAACAGGCGGCGGAACAGGCGGCGGAACGGGCGATTCTAATTGCACCAATGTGGGATTGAAATAATAAAGAAACTCAATAAATTGCGGCGGGAAATCGATTCTAATTGCACCAATGTGGGATTGAAATTATTCGAGAGTATCTCACTCTCGATGATGTTTTCATTATTCTAATTGCACCAATGTGGGATTGAAATGCGTTCCAACGGCAATTTGTCTCTTTGGGCTATTCAATTCTAATTGCACCAATGTGGGATTGAAATAATGTCATGACTTCAAAAAAGATTTAGGCGAGTATGACGATTCTAATTGCACCAATGTGGGATTGAAATATGCTTCCGTTTTTAGACCAGCCGATTAACACGGCAATTCTAATTGCACCAATGTGGGATTGAAATCTGGCTGATACCTCATAACGATGATAACGATACCACAATTCTAATTGCACCAATGTGGGATTGAAATAATTGATTTATGAGCGAATTTTTCATTCCTGCTTGATTCTAATTGCACCAATGTGGGATTGAAATTTTGGAGCAAGTTGGATAATTGGAGCATTTAGCGGAATTCTAATTGCACCAATGTGGGATTGAAATTTCAATTTCGGGCGGCGGAATTTTAAAACGATACAATTCTAATTGCACCAATGTGGGATTGAAATTCTGAATCGGTTCAGGGGGTTTATTGCGGTCTTGTATTCTAATTGCACCAATGTGGGATTGAAATCCGCTTCCTGTTCCGCCGCCAATTCTAATTGCACCAATGTGGGATTGAAATTTACAACCGCTTCCGAGGCGTTTTCAATGACTGTTTCATTCTAATTGCACCAATGTGGGATTGAAATCGTGGCTCAATCCCGCATTTGTGAGCGATTTCTCTATTCTAATTGCACCAATGTGGGATTGAAATTGTAATCGGCTTCTGAATACATTGGTCGTGTTGGGGGATTCTAATTGCACCAATGTGGGATTGAAATATGATTTTGTTCTATGGAAAATGCCACGTTCGATATTTATTCTAATTGCACCAATGTGGGATTGAAATAACGCCACGACTTCAAAAAAGATTTAGGCAAGCACGATTCTAATTGCACCAATGTGGGATTGAAATGCGCAATGGTTGACGTTTGTCGTAAGGATAAAGTCCATTCTAATTGCACCAATGTGGGATTGAAATTTGAACGCTTTGCTGAATAGAGAATAAAGCATAAAATTCTAATTGCACCAATGTGGGATTGAAATATGTCGCGAAAGTATCGGCGAAGATAAGTGTCGCAATTCTAATTGCACCAATGTGGGATTGAAATTCTGAATCGGTTCAGGGGGTTTATTGCGGTCTTGTATTCTAATTGCACCAATGTGGGATTGAAATAGCGTTAACTCTGTAAGCAGTGGTGGTAATGGTTGCGATTCTAATTGCACCAATGTGGGATTGAAATATGATTGAGCAATCAATCATGGAATATCGGAATCAATTCTAATTGCACCAATGTGGGATTGAAATGTATCATTTCCATCTTTGTCTTTCTCACGGAAAATGATTCTAATTGCACCAATGTGGGATTGAAATTCTAATTTCGGACGGTAAAACTTAAAACGGAGACAAAATTCTAATTGCACCAATGTGGGATTGAAATCATTTATTTTTTCGCGACATTACGGTAATCCCGAAGAAATTCTAATTGCACCAATGTGGGATTGAAATAACAGCGGATTTTCCGAAAAAGGCAAAAATTAATCAGATTCTAATTGCACCAATGTGGGATTGAAATGTCAGCGCGGCGCCGACGATGTAGAAAAACACGATATTCTAATTGCACCAATGTGGGATTGAAATATTTTTTCAGGGACACCGACGCCTTCGATGTAACAAATTCTAATTGCACCAATGTGGGATTGAAATTATCCGTGCCCCCGCCTCCGCGCAGACCCTGACGCAATTCTAATTGCACCAATGTGGGATTGAAATGTTAAAATTCCGTTAAGTTTAAAAACGACGCATAATATTCTAATTGCACCAATGTGGGATTGAAATGTTTAAGAGTCATTACGAAGTGAAGACGATTAAGAATTCTAATTGCACCAATGTGGGATTGAAATTCTTTACGCTTCATTCCAACTCGGACACTCACGTCCATTCTAATTGCACCAATGTGGGATTGAAATTCCCTTGAAATTTTTGTTCCTCGCCTGCATGAGGCAATTCTAATTGCACCAATGTGGGATTGAAATGGAGGTCCTGCACCTACAATTCACTTGCCAAATGCAAATTCTAATTGCACCAATGTGGGATTGAAATTGTGTTTATCACAAAGGATAGCGCGCCTTTGATTATAATTCTAATTGCACCAATGTGGGATTGAAATTTTTCAAAACTTGTTTCAGACCAATCCACAATCGCAAATTCTAATTGCACCAATGTGGGATTGAAATGTTAAGTGATACGAGTTTTCAACGCCGCCTACCATTTCATTCTAATTGCACCAATGTGGGATTGAAATTAAAGTCATATAAGCCTTTGTTCGAGCAAACAAGCAATTCTAATTGCACCAATGTGGGATTGAAATTTTCAAAACGCACGTATTGAATGTCATCAGGAGATAATTCTAATTGCACCAATGTGGGATTGAAATTTTTAATAAAAATAATAAGTTTATTGGTTATCGGAAATTCTAATTGCACCAATGTGGGATTGAAATGCGCGCGCGCGTGCTGACAAGCCAGCATGTGCGCGAATTCTAATTGCACCAATGTGGGATTGAAATTTATTAAAACACATCACATCACATCACAGCATTACATATTCTAATTGCACCAATGTGGGATTGAAATAATAAAAATTCGTCTCTCTGAAACTGGTTCATTACTATTCTAATTGCACCAATGTGGGATTGAAATTGCATATTCTTCTGAGGTTAGAAACTCAGCACCGAATTCTAATTGCACCAATGTGGGATTGAAATCGCTGCTTCACGGCGAGCGCGGTCTTTGTAGAACGCAATTCTAATTGCACCAATGTGGGATTGAAATAAGCACATCGCATCGCATCACAGTATTACAGACCAATTCTAATTGCACCAATGTGGGATTGAAATGGATATTTTTTGCGTGTTTTACTAACATCGCTCCCATATTCTAATTGCACCAATGTGGGATTGAAATATGTCAAGGCTAACATATCTTCATAGACCACCAATATTCTAATTGCACCAATGTGGGATTGAAATTGTGTTGAACGAAGTGTTGTTGCTTGACAAGGTCGGTATTCTAATTGCACCAATGTGGGATTGAAATTAAAGTCCCGCAATTTTTTCAAGTTCGGCAAGTAAAATTCTAATTGCACCAATGTGGGATTGAAATCAAGCTGTGTTATCGCTTATTGTATATGGCAAAATAATTCTAATTGCACCAATGTGGGATTGAAATTTGTTTTGCTTATTCAACAAGTTAAGGTCAATCAAATTCTAATTGCACCAATGTGGGATTGAAATCCCAAGTCTTACAGTCTCCCGCTCCAATCGGAGGCGATTCTAATTGCACCAATGTGGGATTGAAATGAGTTTAATCAAATGATGTCTGTGTGCAAATACTTTATTCTAATTGCACCAATGTGGGATTGAAATGCGATGCTGTCTTTTTCTGTCATTAAATGACGAACAATTCTAATTGCACCAATGTGGGATTGAAATTGTGAGTGTTGGTTTATAGAGTTTAAGTTTTTGAACCTATTCTAATTGCACCAATGTGGGATTGAAATCCCCACGCGTAACGGAATACGATTTGACGCATTGACCAATTCTAATTGCACCAATGTGGGATTGAAATTAACATTGTCGGCAATATGTATCGGGTCGATAATCATTATTCTAATTGCACCAATGTGGGATTGAAATAATCCTATATGTTTTGCAGGAAAATGCAGGCAATCATTCTAATTGCACCAATGTGGGATTGAAATGAACTCCGCCTTGCGCAACTTGACGCCGAAGAAAGCTATTCTAATTGCACCAATGTGGGATTGAAATTTGAAGACGTTCCTTAATGTCTTCAATCGTTACTCGGATTCTAATTGCACCAATGTGGGATTGAAATAAGAGTTAGAGTGGGTGGACAGATTATGTATGTGTCAATTCTAATTGCACCAATGTGGGATTGAAATGTTTTTCTCCATATAGAACTTTAAAGAGCCCTTCATATTCTAATTGCACCAATGTGGGATTGAAATGAATTATCTTCGTCAAATTGCCCCACGCGTCTTTTTTATTCTAATTGCACCAATGTGGGATTGAAATTTTTTAAAGTTTGGAAAGTAGACCATTGTTGTATATGTATTCTAATTGCACCAATGTGGGATTGAAATACGTGCGATTTCTTGACCAAGTGCGTCAGCCAGTTTTATTCTAATTGCACCAATGTGGGATTGAAATCAAGTACGTGAGATAGAGTCGATGCGATTGACAAACCATTCTAATTGCACCAATGTGGGATTGAAATGGCAATCGTCCGACGATACAAGAACCGATAAGTGGAATTCTAATTGCACCAATGTGGGATTGAAATCATATCAAACGCAAGGTTTCTTCAAAGAATCGTTTCATTCTAATTGCACCAATGTGGGATTGAAATGATGCTATCAAACAGACTAATCAAATAAGGTAATTATTCTAATTGCACCAATGTGGGATTGAAATCTACCAACCATGAATCACATCAAGCAATCATTTCAGATTCTAATTGCACCAATGTGGGATTGAAATAGCGATCAAAGAATTAGAAGAGCGTGAGAGTGAATTGCATTCTAATTGCACCAATGTGGGATTGAAATTCGAGTCATGCTACTATTCAGGTAGCATGATTGGCGATTCTAATTGCACCAATGTGGGATTGAAATACACTCACATGATAACGAATGAAGTTGCAAAAGAGCGATTCTAATTGCACCAATGTGGGATTGAAATACAGCCCACCGAAAAAACATACAGCATGGAGGCCACAGATTCTAATTGCACCAATGTGGGATTGAAATTTCAGGCACTTCATACTCGTCCGATTGTGGCAAATCGATTCTAATTGCACCAATGTGGGATTGAAATTATGATGTGCATTTGAGTCAGCAATTAGAACGCTGGCATTCTAATTGCACCAATGTGGGATTGAAATATATATCACGGGACCGCAACGTAATAGCCAATCGGTATTCTAATTGCACCAATGTGGGATTGAAATCAGGACGACATGACGCTGTTCTGCGATCCACCGAAATTCTAATTGCACCAATGTGGGATTGAAATGTAATTTATTGATTGATTTCCAAACACCGTTTGGTAATTCTAATTGCACCAATGTGGGATTGAAATCACACACAGCACCAGCACCAAACCAAACCAACACCCATTCTAATTGCACCAATGTGGGATTGAAATTAAGAATCGTCTAGTAGTTGACCTGTTACTGCTACCATTCTAATTGCACCAATGTGGGATTGAAATTTAGGTCGGTTAAGTCGTCACGCGTTGTTTTATTTAATTCTAATTGCACCAATGTGGGATTGAAATCCCGTTGGGTGGGGGGAATCAAAATCGCCTGCGTGCCTGATTCTAATTGCACCAATGTGGGATTGAAATGAATACGAGCGCCAATACCGGATACACATGAATCATATTCTAATTGCACCAATGTGGGATTGAAATGTGTAACTCATTTTTTCTTTTTGTTTAAGGTTGTGATTCTAATTGCACCAATGTGGGATTGAAATTCAATACAATTGGTCTGCTGAATTTAAACAGCACTTATTCTAATTGCACCAATGTGGGATTAAAATGTAGTTTTCCGAATCTACCTTCCAAATGAGTTGGGCATTCTAATTGCACCAATGTGGGATTGAAATCTGTCAAGCAGATAGAATCTATCTGCTTTTATTTTGATTCTAATTGCACCAATGTGGGATTGAAATCGCTTATCTTGACACTATTCTTACTATCGCTACAATATTCTAATTGCACCAATGTGGGATTGAAATATGAAACCTTCTGAATCTGTTCAGGGGGTTTATTGATTCTAATTGCACCAATGTGGGATTGAAATCCAGTTCCGCCGCCGCCAGTTCCGCCGCCGCCAGTTCATTCTAATTGCACCAATGTGGGATTGAAATCCTTTTCGGCTTTCTCTATTTCCCTTCTAAACACAATTCTAATTGCACCAATGTGGGATTGAAATCTTGACTATCTCCACGATAACTTGAAAGTTGGTCAATTCTAATTGCACCAATGTGGGATTGAAATTAATACTGCTCAGCGAAGAAATGCTTGTTTGGGATTATTCTAATTGCACCAATGTGGGATTGAAATTTGCGCTTTGTGGGTGTGGTTTGCTTTTGACTACGAATTCTAATTGCACCAATGTGGGATTGAAATGTTGATAGCACATTAAACGAAGATTGATAGACATGGAAATTCTAATTGCACCAATGTGGGATTGAAATTTCAGGTATCAAGAGTTCATCATCCTGTGACAATTCATTCTAATTGCACCAATGTGGGATTGAAATCTGCTTACAGAGTTAACGCTTGAAATTGAAGTAGGGATTCTAATTGCACCAATGTGGGATTGAAATAGAGCTCGATACTTTCCGAGAATGAAAAACCCCGAATTCTAATTGCACCAATGTGGGATTGAAATTCATAGCATATAAATACTCACGCTCAATGCGTGAATATTCTAATTGCACCAATGTGGGATTGAAATGTAGTTCGCTACGCTCTTCATCCAGCGCATTTTCTAATTCTAATTGCACCAATGTGGGATTGAAATACGAATTTTTTCCGATTCCGCGACCGCATCAGGATGTATTCTAATTGCACCAATGTGGGATTGAAATTTCTTGCTCTTCTCGATGCGCATCTGGAAGCGTGCGATTCTAATTGCACCAATGTGGGATTGAAATATGCAAGACGGTTGAAGACGCCGTTCTTGCTCTTCATTCTAATTGCACCAATGTGGGATTGAAATCAGGTTTGGAAGGCGAAGGCGCAGGTTTGGAAGGCGATTCTAATTGCACCAATGTGGGATTGAAATTTCAGGTATCAAGTACTCTTCATCTTGCGCCAATTCATTCTAATTGCACCAATGTGGGATTGAAATAACTCTAACTTGTTTAACGATATGAAAACGAATCCATTCTAATTGCACCAATGTGGGATTGAAATCCTCTTCGATGCTTTTGCAGTCGCGGAGCTTTTCCGATTCTAATTGCACCAATGTGGGATTGAAATTTTGCCTGAATAATATCTTGATACCGTTCAGGTATCATTCTAATTGCACCAATGTGGGATTGAAATCTTGCGTGTCAGCACGCGCGCGCGCTGGAAGAATTCACATTCTAATTGCACCAATGTGGGATTGAAATGCTTGGCTCGCGCTGAAAGAGCTTCTGAAACAGAAGCATTCTAATTGCACCAATGTGGGATTGAAATAGTTTCTTCTCGGTGCTGATGGTTTGGACTCTGAAAATTCTAATTGCACCAATGTGGGATTGAAATCCTTTGCAGGATAGCGTTCGAGCATTTGGCTGAAATGATTCTAATTGCACCAATGTGGGATTGAAATCTTGACCTTTGATAGCGAGCAAAGTATCCACAAGCAAAATTCTAATTGCACCAATGTGGGATTGAAATACAAATACGGCTTTGACGTTACGATAAAACGTCTCTTAATTCTAATTGCACCAATGTGGGATTGAAATCGCTTCGCTAAGAAGGCGTTAAATTTGCGGTCGGTGATTCTAATTGCACCAATGTGGGATTGAAATTTTCAATTTGCGCCCTGAATTGAAGCGCAAATTGCAATTCTAATTGCACCAATGTGGGATTGAAATTCACAGCACAGCAAAGCATTACAGCACAGCAAAGCACATTCTAATTGCACCAATGTGGGATTGAAATATTGATTTCCGCGCGGCTTCACGACGCGCGCGGTCTTTATTCTAATTGCACCAATGTGGGATTGAAATGAAATACTCTCTCTCAATCGGAGAGTTCCAAAAAACAATTCTAATTGCACCAATGTGGGATTGAAATGCTCGTAAGTCTGCACCAATAGAACTTGAAACCGAGATTCTAATTGCACCAATGTGGGATTGAAATCAATCCCCGAAAACGCTCACAAATCGTTTTTAAGCCACGATTCTAATTGCACCAATGTGGGATTGAAATGCGCCTTCCAAACCTTCGCCTGCGCCTGCGCCTTCCCCATTCTAATTGCACCAATGTGGGATTGAAATTTGTATTCGGCTTGTCTTGCTTTGTAATCGGCTTCATTCTAATTGCACCAATGTGGGATTGAAATGTTTGCGCAAACGGCTATCATGCAAACGAGTCAGTTGAATTCTAATTGCACCAATGTGGGATTGAAATGCGGAATCGGAGGCTTATCGTTGCCTAATAGACTTGATTCTAATTGCACCAATGTGGGATTGAAATGTCTTTATAGAACGCCATCACAGCATTCGTGATAGCTATTCTAATTGCACCAATGTGGGATTGAAATTTGGTTGCGACTGTTGTTTGTTCGAATAAAGGCTTATAATTCTAATTGCACCAATGTGGGATTGAAATATTACAGAAAATTGAAAATCGCAGTCGACATCTACACGCCGAAATTACTATCCCCCAACTCTGCTCACCTTGATTGTATCGGTTGTGCCGTGCTTCAAAATCGGAATCCCCATTGTGTAGACAATCA
>Ga0308417_1002033_pt1 | contig 13502 bp, 17 predicted proteins | sample HotsprSampleOS65_FD_203528 | JGI IMG/M metagenome (GOLD analysis project Ga0308417, IMG submission 203528) | Hot spring phototrophic mat microbial communities from Octopus Spring, Yellowstone National Park, Wyoming, United States - 20090730_OS65 ... | reverse complement strand
GTCGCGCTCATCAAAGGCATCGTGAACAAGCAAGCTGAGCTGCTGGAAAAGGCGGTGATGAAAGCGCTGCGGCAAGGCGCAAACTTTAGCGCTGTCAGAGAAGCAGTGTTGAAGCAATCCAACAAAGGCGCTGCCTACGCGCAATTCGTGGCGCAAGACCAGGTAGCAAAAGCCTACGCAGCAATTAACGCAGAACGGCAGGCAAGCGCCGGAATACCGGGCTATATCTGGAGCGCGACGAACGACAACAAGACGCGGCCAACGCACCGTATTCCCAGCGGCAGATTTTTTTTGTGGAATCAAACGATGCCAAACGACACGCGACCGCGCGACAAATCTGGAAAGATACTGCATCCGGGAATGGATTATCGCTGCCGATGCAGCGCTATACCAGCGTTTGACAAGTCTGACGAAAAACTGTTTAAGAAAAATACGTTTGACACGTGAAAGCCATTGAGGATATTGAAGCATGTCTAAGAAGCAGCAGCTTCGTTGGGCGCGGCGAATGAACCGGCTGGCTTACAGGCCATCGCGCAGGGCAAACCGTGACTACACGGTCAAAAGCGAGCTATCCGAAAACTGGGAACTTACACCAGAAGGCTTCTTGGTCGTGCCGGTCGTCGTCGCAAAGAAGATGGTGCTCGAATACCCGGAGTATGGCCGGCGTGAATTGGTTGGAGACGCAATTTTCAGCAAGGAATTTTTGGCGAGCTGTGACGGATGCCCATTTGTCCTTGAGCATCCGGTGAACGAATCCGGGCGTTCTGTGGACGTGCTTCCAGAAAACTTTGAAGAATATGTCAAAGGCGTATTGATTGACCCGCGCCCGGAGCGCGAAAATGACCGCGTCGTTGGAAAGATTAAGGTCTGGGACAAAGACGTTATTGAGAAAATCAAATCCCGCGAGCTGCGCGAATTATCCCAAGGTTATCGGTGCGTTGTTATTGACAGCCCGGGAGTATATCGTGGAGAGCCTTACGATGGAGTGCAGACAGAAATCATCATGAACCACATCGCTCTGGTGCAGGAAGGAAGAGCAGGCAGCGAGGTGGCAGTGATGAACAGTGCAAAGTGGCGTGAAGCCACAAAAAAACTTATGGAGGAGAGTATGAACAAAACCAAGAGGCGCAACGTGGATGAGCAAACCACAGAAGCAGGTAAGCCCAATCCGCAAAATGCGGAAGGTGAAATTGAGACAGAGGAACAGCAGAAACAAGAGGACGCGCGTATTGCGGCCATTGAAGAGAAGCTGGAAATCCTTGCTCAAGCGGTCGCAAAGCTGACAGAAGCTCATAACAGTGACCATGAAAAAACTGAAAATGAGGAATACGATGGCAAAGAAGACAAACCAAAAGCAAACACAGAAGCAGAAAACCCAAAACCAGACGAAAAAGCAAACGAAGAAGAAAAAATAATGAACCGGGTGACGAACGCGCTCACAAAGCGCATCCCGGAAATCATCCAAAACACAATTGCGCAGCAGACAGAAGCCTATTTGCAAGCGCAGGTGCTGCTGGGAGAAGACGCGCAAGACTTTGCAACGCGGTTGAATGACTTGACAGCGTTCCGCAAGTCTGTACTGATTCGGAACGGAATGCCAAAGGAAACCGTGGAAAGAATGAGTGCGTTAGAAGCGAAAATATGGCTGGCCGTTAAGGCGGAGCACGCGAAAGAAGAAGCATTGCGCCCGCGTTACAACGGCTTAAGCAGCTACACCGATTCGGGCGACCGGAAAGCAGTGTCGCTTAACGATTTTTAAGGGGGATGAACATGGCGACATATCCACAAACCCGCTCTGTCCACAGCATAACAGAGCAAGCTGCTGGGTCAAAAGGGACTTACGACCCGGCGGAGTTATCAGCGCCAACGCAGAAGCTCATCACAGCTCTGCCGTTTGGCGTGATGGTAACTCAAGGTACGAATGGTTACGACAAAGTGACGAGCACTTCTACAGCCGTTGTTGGCGCGCTGCCTATCAGCGTCACCGCCGGCGACTTCAAAAACGGGCGCTATCTGGCCAACGATGCGGTTGCCCCGATACGGCGTGGCTATCTGTTCGTGAAGATTGACCCGGCAAACAAACCGACAGCGACCAACCTGCGCGTGTCTTATGACACGGGCAAAGAAGGCTGGCTGACATCAGAAGCGACAAATTCAAAAGCCTTTGCGCCGAATTCGGGCATCAAGCTGGAGAACGTGTACGACACAGTAGCAGAAGTGTACTTTTCCGGGCTGCCTGAGTACCCGCTCACATAAGGAGATGAGAATGATTAAAGATTTTTCACAGAACCCAATTGCGCGCGGGGTTATCGCGCTTGCGCACAAAATCAACGACGCGATTGGTGAAGCTCATGGGGAGCGTTACAAGTTTGACCTGAAACCGCGCCACAATGGAACTTTCAAAACCAAGAACTTACGTGGCGAACCGATGGAAGTGCGCATCAACGCGATTGTTCCGAGCGAAGAAATCTTCACGATTTCGCAAGAGCTGGTGCGGCAAGCTGACGAACCGTTCGCTGCGCGGGAAGTGTTTGAAGAAGACACATCATTCCACCCTGGGTCACGCGAAGTAGGGTTCGACGTGCTCTCTGAAACCGGCGAGGCTTCGTTGGTCGCGATTACTGACGAAGAGCCAGCAATCGGAACTGGAAATGTCAGGTTAGACCGTAACTTCCAACCAGTGTGTAAAATCGCTCAAGCGGTCTCTATCACGCGGGATGAAATCCAGTACATGGAGCTGCGTCAAGACCGTGGCCTGTCCCCGCTCGTTGATTTGATGACCGAGAAGCTGAACGTCGCGAAGAAAAACATCGACCGCGTACACGACCGGTTAATCTGGAAAGGCGCAGAAATCAAAGGCGTAGCTGGTGGGCGCATTCTGGGTGTGGCAGACTTCATGTCCACAAACCCAGCCGAGTATGGTGGCAACGCAGCTTCACGTGGCAAAGTTGAGACAGTTGCAAACGGTGGCGGTGGTCAGCCAGAGTGGAGTACAAAGACATCGGATGAGATTATCGCAGACCTGGCTAAAGGTTTCGCGTACATCAACCGGAACAACACTTACAAAGCGACGCACTTCGTGCTACCGCCGTCCATCCTGACAGGAAGACTTGCTTTCAAGCGTACTTCTGACGTTGACAGCACTCCGCTGATTGAGTGGATTCAACGCGCGGCTCGTCTGGCCTTGGGTAACGAGCTTAAAATCGTGGCTTCAAACGCGATGGAAAAAGGCACTATCGACGGCACCACAAGGCCAGTCAACCTGTTCGCGGATACTGCGTTCATGCTGTTGGACTCTAAGAAGCAGTACCAAGCGATTGCGACAATCGAGCCGCTTGTCATGCTTGCGCCAGAAGTCAACAAGTTCGGCACAATCACGCAAGTGATGCAGATGAAGACGTCCGGCATCATGGTGAAGCACCCATCCACCATGTACGCAGGCGTGAAGATTGCGTAACGCAGGATGGCAGATATTGGCAAAATCAAGCGGATGCTGCCTCCAGACAGCATCCCTGATGATACGCTCCAGCAGGCCATAGAAGACGCGCCGGCCATATTGCGTAAATATGGTGTGAACGTAACTGATTGTGACTATGACTTAATGGAGCGGCTGATTATCTGCCATATTCTGTATCTGCAAGGATTCGCGCGCACAGCGTTGAGCAAGGCAGTTGGTGATGTCAGCATATCACTTTCTGACGTGCAGTATTCCGGGCCTGGGATGAGCCCGTTTCTGCACGTGTTTCATGGGATGCTGCAGACCTCAGACTTTGTCGTGTCAGTATGAGCGTGAAGGTCAAAGACAAAGGCTTTGTAAAATTCAAACAGGCGTTGCAAGAGCTTGGCAAAACCAAATGGCGCATCGGCGCAACTGGAGAGCACGCAGGCGGAATATCAAACCACGAGCTGCTTGCTATCCACGAATTTGGCACGTCTGACAAACGCATTCCGGCAAGAATGCCTATCCGGTCAGTGATTCGAGACCAGCAAAAGATGGCTCTGGTCAGTAAGGTGCTGGTGAGGACGATTGAAAACGCTTACGGTGACAACGGTAAGCTGAATGTCGCTATCGCGAAAGATGCGGTGGCGAACACGCTCAAACAGCTTGTGCAAAACGGCATACGGCAAGGATTGAAGCCGCCTTTGGCCGAAAGCACGTTGCTGCGAAAGCAAAAATTGGGATACTCATCATTGCCACTGATTGCGACTGGTCAGCTCATCAACAGCATCGAAGTCGAGGCGAAATGAACCTGCACGCTGCTCTGTCTGGCTGGATAGAAGAGACAGTGACCTGGAGTATTCGCGACCGTTCCGCAGGCCCTGATGGCCGGTACGGCTCAATAGAGACAGACACCATGGACTTTGTGGCCGTGGTCGGCGAACAAAGCCCAAAGAGCATCATCCCGATGCCTGACGGTAGCGTTGGAAAAGACATGCTATTTGTGTACGCGAAGGGAGAGATTCGCAAAGGTGACCGACCGATTGCGTTGAATGATGTCGTGCTAATCCGAGGCAAAGAGTACGTCGTGAACGAGGTAAATTATCGGACTCAGGGAGACTACACGCGAGTAAGAGTAGTAAGGCCAACCAGGGAGCCAGTCAGTGCTTAACCTTTCGGCAATCTATACCATCATCAAAACCGCCACAGGCATTGACGTCGTTTTTGACGAGGGGCAAAACGTGGAGACCCCACCGTTGCCGTACATCACAGCAGCGTTGGTGGATGAGAAGCGGTACAAAGGCTTCCAACGCATGACCAGAACCGTCATGGTGGGGAGCACACCAACCAAAACTTACGCAATACCCGTGGAGACAACAATGCAGCTTGGCGTTGTCTATGAAGCAGGCCAGTTTGTGGCGGCCAGAAACAAAATCCGCGACCTTTATGCGTACATGATGACAGACGAGTGGCGGAATGCAATGAAGGCGCTGGATGACGTGAGCGCGCAAATCATATCGCCTATCCGAGAACTGCGAATCAACAAAGCAGAACTCTTTGAAAGACGCTTGACGTTTGACATTACTTTCCACTGGACAGACATCAGGACGAAGACAGGCGTCGATATTATCGAGACAGTGAACGTTGAACAAGTACCAGTAACAGGAGGAATTTAATGAGCGCAATCAAGGACGTAATCATCAACATCATCGACGGAGTGATAAACGCGACCGGCGTGAACTTCGGTGTGCCGTTGTTAATCGGCTACACTGGTTCGCGGTCAATCGTGAAGTGGGGAGCAGGTTCGAGCGGTATCATTGCCAAATCAGTAGCGCGCAACCAAACCTTTCAGCTAAATGTGAGTTACGCGGCTTCGTACTCTTATGCGATTGTAGGCGGCGTGATTGAAATCGAAGCACCAAACACTGCACGGGTGCGCGACCTTATCGCTGACTTCGTTGCGAACGCTCCGCCTTCAATTACGAACCTAATCAGCCTTGAAGCAACAGGCACAGGGTCGGGGATAGTGCAAACCTTGAGCACGACCACCAGCGCGTACCTTGAGTATCAGCGCGTCGAGTCGCTGACTCAAATACAGTACTATTATGACACCACTGACCCAGAGTGGAAAATCATTGCAAACATTCTGGGCTCAAGCCCATCGCCAAATGTCAGTTACTTGCTGAACACTTACAACGTGACTCCTGCCAACCTTGCGAACACAATCCTGCCACGAGACAACGGCGATTGGTTTGCAGTGCTCACTACCAGCACAGATGAGGACGACCAGCAAGCGATAGCGGACTATGTGAATAACACAGACAGAATCGCTCTCTTTGTAAGCTCCGATGCTAACAGGTTGGATAACGTCAAGGGCGACCATATCGCTTACATCATTCACGACGCACCGGCAGACCACCCAGAGGCGTCGTGGGCAGCGAAGTGTTTGCCAAGCGTGCCTACCGTTGGCTGGAAGTTTCAGTCGCGCTTACAAGGCCAGACACCTAATTTAACAGCGAGCCTATCTGACTTATTGACAGTGCGCAATAAGAAGGGCAATTCGTACGTGCGCGCCAATGGTGTGGACTACGTTGATGGCGCACAAATCAACACGATGTCAGGCAACCTGTATTTGGACAACGTGATTGGAAGATTGTGGATAAAGCTCAATCTGCAAATCGACATCCAAAACCTGCTTCTCCGTGCTGCTGCTGAGGGCGCGAAGATACCATACACTGACCAAGGTATCAATCAAATTGTGAGCGTTGTTTCCAACCGCCTGACAGCGGCCGGTCAGCTTGGGCTGATTGCGCCGGTCGAGACACAGCAGCAGGCTAAAGTGTCATCGGATGGGCAGTACCGGTTCAAGGTCACCGCGCTTTCGCGGGCGCAGGTTGAGGTGATGTACCCGGCAGACATCACCAACCGCGTGTACAAAGGAATCAAGTTTGCCTATGTCGAATCAGGTGCAATTGAACGCGCCGAAGTGACCGGCGTGATACTGTTAAGCGAGGTGTAATATGGCGCAGGAATTTCAAGGTAAATATAATCCCGAAGACGTCAATATCATCGTCAATGGCGTGACCATTGAAGGCGTCGATGAGCAGACCTTCGTCGAAATCGAACGGCTAAAGCCGGAAGAGTACATGGTTAAGGTTGGCGCGAAAGGCGATTACACTTACGTTAAGAACCTTGACCGTTCGGCGAAAATCAAAATCACGTTGAAGCAGAACGCGCGCCGCTCGATGAACTACCTTGCTTCTTTGCTGGAGTCAGATGCAGTATTTGACACGCAGATTGTCCGCAAAGCCGGCCCATACAAGGAGCTGGTGCAGGCAATTAACTGCGTGATTGGAATGCGTCCGCGAATCAATTTTGCAGCAGAAGAACAACCGAGGCAATGGGAAATCCTGTCTGGTAAACTGACTGAAACTGACAAAGAAGAATGACGCTGTTAGACCAGCTACAGAAAGAGTATAAGTTTGCGGTTATCCGGGATGAGAAAGCACGCTACGTGTGGCGCTTTGTTTTTGAAGATGGGCGCCAGTATCGGTTTCAAGAGCCACCATTTTTCGAGCTGCACGAGGCGATGAATTCAGAAAGCAACGCGCGCACCGCTGCCCTAAAAATCGGAATCGCGCACACGTACCCGGAGAATGACAAGTCACCACCGATAACCGAAGATTATCTTTCTCAGCACAAAGTAGAGGCGTTCCAACTCTGGACGCGCCTCTACGGGGAGGTGCTTTTTCAGGACGATTGAGCCGTTGCTGCAATCCAAGACTGATAAGAAGCGCGGCGCAATGCTGGTCAGAGAATTTCGCGGGTCGCTGATGGTGGCGTGGTACGACTTGATGGAGTGTGGGTTGCTCAGCTACACAGACTTGCAAACCATGCGCGTGAATGACATATATCAGGTGTGGCGGATAGCTAAGGTGAGAGGTAAAGTCTAATGGCGCTGCAGGAAGCAATCGCCGAAATCAACATCAAAGACCTTGCCTCTAAGTCGCTGGGCAAAATCGAGCAAACGCTGCGCAAGCAAGTATCTGCGATGAAAGCAGGCGCTAAAGAAGCCGGCAATCTGAATAAGGCTCTGTCTGGTATATCTGGAGAAACTGGTACAGGGCAATCAAAGATAGGCGCAGCGGTGCAACAAATGAACGCAAAGGGGCAAGCTATGGCTTCGGCTGTAGGTGCCGGGTCTGGGTTCCATCAAGCAGTCAGCCAGTTTCACTTTGTGGGCCCGTACATCGCAGCGGCCCTGACTGCTTTGCAAGGTTCGGCGGCAGACGCGAAAGCAAAGTTTCAGCTATACAAGCAACGGACAGTAGTAGAAAGCAATTATCATCGCGCGCTGGGCAAGGTCATGGGAGATGGCATTAAAGTCTTCACAGATAGTTACTACCACATTCGAGACGCGCAAGCTGCCTTGACAAAATTTGCCGACCTGGGGGTCAAAGCGGAGACACTTACAGCGAACGTTGACGTGCTAAAGTTATTTGCGGAATCGCAAGGCTATGAAACTCTGGATGAGGCCATGAGCGCATTGGCTTCTGGCATAGTGAAGGACGGGCGCGGGCTGAGTAAGCAACAGCAGGCAATGATTAAAGCGTTTGCGCCAATGCTTCAAAACACGTTCTCAGCGGACATTGGGATGCAGAATATAGCACGTGTGCTAAAAGAAGCCGCGCCGGAAATCAAGGGTGCAGCAGATGAGTTTGCGACGACAGCAGGTGCAGCGATTAGAAGCACGGTCGCAATTCAAGAGATTGAAGAGGCTACGATACGTGAAAAAGGTGGAACGATAGAAACTATCAAATCTGCGGCCAAAGTCGAACGGTTAGAAGCAAAGATGCGTGATTTGATGGGTGGAGGTGCTGAATGGGCGGTTAAGAAAGGCGAGTCGCTCTACAAAAGGTTCGCTGGCAAGGCACTTGGCGGCAGCGTAACCAGCGCCGAAGGCCCATACATCGTTGGTGAAAAAGGGCCTGAAGTCTTTATGCCAGCGACCACCGGCAGAATTTTGCCAACGCATCACCTGCGCGGCGGTGGGAGTGTCACCATCAACAACAACATCAGTATTCACGGCGGGAATGTCGCCGATGTAAAACGCGCGGTGATTGAAGCGGTAGAGCACGCAGCCAGAACAATCTGGCGGCAGAATCTTAGTTTGGGCGGAGTAGCGTAATGGCGCTGTTTGGTCAAATTGCAGCGAACAACCTTGGCGATGCGCTGAGCATAGCAGACCAAGTGCTGCAAAATCAAGTGTCTATTGAAGACGTGGATGGCAATGACATCGTGTACCTGAACGTTACTGAATCTGAGACTCTGGACATGTCTGTCCAAATCACAGAGCATCCGATTGAAGACTCCGGCAGTGTAGCTGACTATGTGTCTCGTAACTCTATACCCATGACTTTGACAGGCGTGCTGAGCAATCGAAACTTTGACTTGCGCCGTGACCCGTTGGGCGCGCTATTAAGCCGCGCTTCGGCGTTAGCACCAGCGGTCGTCTCTACGATTAGAACGGGTATAAGTGTCGCGAGTAAGTTTTTCGACCTCGGCGCTGATGAGCAGACGCGGAAACTACAGGTGCTTTATGACTGGCAATCATCCGGCAAGCTGGTCAAGGTGCGCGGCGTGAAAGTGGACTTGGGAAAAATCTCAAAGATAGAAGGCGACCTGTTTTGGCTGATAGAAGGATTGCAAGTGATGTCTGAAGCTGGCTATGGTGATGGTATCGGAATACAGCTAACGCTCAAACATTTGTACGTCATTGAAGAGCCGTTCACTGGTGGCCTGCAAGGCGTGCGCGGCGTGCTCGAAAAATTTGTGTCACTGCCAAGGAATCCGTTTGCATGAGTCTCAAAGTACAATTTTTGGACGTTGGTGCAAAGATTGTCCCCGCAGACAAATACTACACTTTTTCAACCGGAGGGTACATGTGCAGGTTTCGCAAAAACAAACTTGCGGATGTCCCCTTCTACACGATGGAAGTTTTTGCGGCAAATGGGCGCACGTTTGTGTTCGCGAACAAGCTGGTCTATGGCCAAGATTTCGTGGACAGCCTATTGGCGCCGTTTCGTGACAAGCTCATCCCGCTGAATATCGACTATGAAGCCACTGGCTTAGGGCCGACGGAATTGACTGACGAAACCTTTGGCCGCGAGATAAAAATCGTGACTGGAATCATAGAAACATGAGAGTGCGCCAAGCTGTCATATCAGTATTTGCCGCGACAAATGACTTTGGCGAGTACACGAATGCGCCTATCCGAGAAATTTTGTTCCGTCAGGCGTACCACAGACAGGGGCTGGCATATGAGTTTCGATTTTCAAAAGCATTCGCGACGCCTTTTGGTCAGTGTGACTTAACAATCCACAACCCATCAGCAAACCTGGCTGATGCGTTCGCGTTCGACTCAATTAGCTATAAGCAGAGACCCCGCGTGGAAATCCGCGCTGGATATGCTGCGCCGTATGATGGCGACATTGAAGCGCTCAAAAACGCGCTTCCGATGGTGTATGCCGGGTTCCCGTACTACGTCTATGACCAGAAGATTGTCGGCGGGCGCGTGCTCACAGTCCAGCTATCGGATGCGTCAACTGGAATGCTGTTTGGGCCAAACACAAGAATCAGTGAGCAATACAGAGCAGGTCAGCCGCTGATAGAGGTGCTCAAAGACCTGCTGGGTCGCATACCAGGATTGCAATATGACATATCTGAGCTTGAGGCGGATAAGCGGGTCAGCGCAGTAACTTTACCCGCTGACGTGATGTACACTGCTTTGCCCATCCTAAGCACAGTAATTCCAAATCTGGGGCGTGAGTTTGGGTTTGCGTTTTCGTTGGATGGTCAAGGCAAGTACGTATTCCGCGCTACAGCGGCAATCGCGGACAGCAAGACGCCAACAGTGATTAGCGCGACAACCGGAATGATTGAGCACCCCGCGCGGGTAAACTGGACGCACTGGAATGTCAAGACGCTGTTTGGATTGCCGCGCGTCCTTTACCCCGGTGAGTGGGTGCGCATAGAATCGGAATACCTTGACAGGTCGCGCAGCGCAGAAACTAAAAGCCTGACGGGGATGGTGGTAAATGCGGACTACGAATTTTCGGACGCTTCGGCAACAATCGGCTACGTGGTCGCAATGGACGGCAGCCCCATATCGACGCAGCCGGTCATCACGAACATATAACCATGTATTTTGAACTGCTGATACAAGATGCCATCCTGGCCGCGCTTGAGAGAGTCGAGATGTCGTTCGTTGCGGAGATACTGACGTTCGACAAGACGACGATGCGAGCGACAATTAGACCACGATTGTTCGCCGAAGTTAAAGACGCGCAAAGCGGAAAGCGCGAGAAACAAGACATCCCAGATATTCAAGATGTGCCAGTGGAGATGATTTATGCCGGTGGGTACTACATCCGACCAGTCTATGCGACCGGCGACCTTGTGCATGTATCGTGCTACGCTTCAGCAACGAAACCTGCGATTGACGGGAACACGCGGGCGAATGCAAAGCTGCTGAGGTTCCAACTCTCAAACTGCAGCGTTACTGGTGGGCTGGTGCCGAAAGGCACGACAGCACCTGCTGGATGGTCAGAGGCGGGTTTGGTTATTGGCAAAGGCGGAAAATATATCGCCCTGAGTGATGCAGGTGTGAAAATTGTTGGCAACGTCAACGTGCAGGGCAATGTGGCAGTCACGGGGGACGTGTCAGTGACAGGCGACCTGAGCGCGGCGAACGTCAACGCATCGGGCGACGTGAAAGCAGGGCCGATAAGCCTCCGAACGCACGTCCATATTTCGGGCACGGCAGGAAGTCCGACAAGTCCACCGCAGTAATATGGCACTGAAAGACATTAAACTTACACCCTCCGGGGACATCACGATGGACGTGAATTCGCGGCCTACGTGGATATACGACAAAGAAGCAGTCACGCAAATTTGCGATGTGGGAATCTCTCTGTGGAAAGGCAATTGGTTCGCAGACCCAAAACGAGGCGTGGATTGGCTTGGTGTGTTTCGGCTGACCTATAATCGGCAAGCATTGATTGGCATCATAGTATCGGCCCTGAGCAAAATCAAGTACGTGAAGGATGTAGTCGATGTAACGATTGACATCAAGAATCGCAAAGCTCAGATTGCGTACACCGTGAAGACAGATGTCGGGAAAGTATCTGGTGGTGGTGCAGCATGATTGACTCGCATGGTTTCACGCGCCCCACGCGCGAGCAAATCCTACAGGCGATAAAAGACGACATCATTGCAAAGTTTACCGAGACAATCGGTGGCGTCACTTATCAGCCGTCGCTTGAGCCGGAATCGTTTTTGGGCGCGTTCGCTGACATCCTGACGCAGGTCAAAGAAGACCTGTACCAGGTTTCAGAGGACAGTTATTACTCGAACTTTCTGGGCACTGCGCAGGGAGTGCAGCTCGACCGAATAGCACTGCCGACGAAAAGAAAGCAAGCAACGAAAGCCAAAGCAACGCTCAGAATCACCGGCACGCCCGGAACGAACGTGCCCGCTGGGTTTGTCGTCGAAACAGAAGACAAACGCAAATACCAGACGGATGCACCAGTAACTATTGGTGCCGGTGGCACAGTGGACGTTGGCGTAACCGCACAATTAGCCGGTGCAGCGGGTAACGCGCCCATCGGCGCGCTGACGTTTATTCCGGTGCCGCTGACTGGAGTAACTGCTGTCACTAACATTTCAGCGGCGCAGGATGGCAAAGACACTGAATCAGATGCGGAGTTTCGCAAGCGGGCGATTGACGACAGGGCACTGGGCATCACGTCCTCGCTCTCTGCAATTCTTAACCGCGTGCTGCAGGTCGAAGGCGTCATTGACGCCGTTGCGAGGGAGAACACCACGCTGGACTATATCGGGATTATCCCACCCGGTTCCTTTGAAATCACCGTGCGTGGCGGTGCAGACATAGACATCGGCAATGCTATTTTTGCCGCGCGGCCTGCTGGTATTGCGTCCGCGGGAACTCAATCTGTCACTGTCTATGACGTAGAAGGCAATCCGCATATTGAAAAGTTTTCGCGCGTCATAGATGTAGCGATATACGTGGATGTAACATTGACTGTAAACTCTCTGTACAACCCGACGCTGAGCAATCCAGAAGTTAAACGCCAAATCCTCAAGTACATTGGCGGCGTTGACCCAGACAACGTGCAATATCCGGGATTAAAAATCGGCGAAGACGTAATCGCGTGGAAAGCCAAGGCCATGCTGTTCGATGTGAACAACCCTGGCAGGTTTCCGGGTCTGGCCGATGCGGTGGTTAAACTGGCTAAAGTCCCAGCACCTATAAACCTTGACACTGTAGCAATTGACACGCACGAAGAAGCCTACACAGACTTTGGGAAAATCAACATCACGGTGACTGTGATATGAACCTGAGCGAGTACATTGACCTACTGCCTGATGTCTATGACAAGAGCAGCGCGCCCAAATCGCGCATCCGAAAGCTCTTTGAAGTCACGGCTGACGCTTTGCAAATCCTTATCGACACCGCGACGGAAAACAAACTCATTAAAGACCTGTTTCACGCTTCGGGGGCAGTGCTGGATGCGATTGGTGAAGACTACGGTTTGCCGCGCTATGGCAAGAATGACGACGACTACCGCGCGTTGATTTTAGCAAAGATTTTCGCGCGGATAAGTGGGAACAGCGACGACAAGATCATAAACTTCTTTCGCTTCTTCACAACGTTGCCAATTAACGTAGTGCGACTGACAGAAGACTCTATCCGTATTCCGAAGCTGCTGGGTCTGTACGTTTGGCGAGCATTTAGTGTCGAGATACCTGGCCTATCGGCGACACTACGCGACAGGCTATTACCCGCGTTGCAAATTTTGAAGCCTGCTGGTGTGTACGGCACAATAAATTTTTCGCAAGTATTTAATCCAAGCACAGATTTGCCTGGTGTTAATTGGAGCACAAGTCTTGCGGTGCCTGTCAAAAATTACGTAAATGCAACGCAATCATCCGGCTCGTTGCGTGTAGTGAATGCGATTGAAAGCAAGCCAAGCACTGGCGC
>Ga0308417_1002030_pt1 | contig 13506 bp, 13 predicted proteins | sample HotsprSampleOS65_FD_203528 | JGI IMG/M metagenome (GOLD analysis project Ga0308417, IMG submission 203528) | Hot spring phototrophic mat microbial communities from Octopus Spring, Yellowstone National Park, Wyoming, United States - 20090730_OS65 ... | reverse complement strand
CCGCCGCGCCCTGCTGCGCACCGCGCCAGGGCCGACCATCGACCCAGTCTGCCGCTCCCTCGGCCTCGTCCTGCCGCCGGTCTTCCAGGAACTGCCGACCGCCAGCATGGCCTGACCGAAATACCCCCGCCCGCGCCCGCCGGCACCACCCACCCTGTGGCGCCTGAACCCGTCGCGCGCCCACAACATCCTGAAAGGCAAGGATCTTTTTGCGCAAGGTGGGAAAGTCGGGCGTGACGTGCTGGAGCCGCGCTGTGCCTGACTTGCCGTGCCCGCCGCCCGGCGCGATGCTGACGTCTTCCGCGCATGTCCTTCCAACCCGCCCCAGGACTTCCCTCGCTCCGGCGAATCCTCCGATCGCAGAACGGCCGGATCTTCTTCGGCGGGTCGCTGTTTGCCTGGACCGGTCTCTGGATGCAGAGGATCGCCGTCGGCTGGCTGGCGTGGGACCTCACCGGCTCGGCCTTCTGGCTTGGCGTCGTCGCCTTCGCTGACCTGTTCCCCGCGGTCGTGGCAAGCCCGATTGCCGGCGCGGTCGCTGACCGTACCGACAGGGTGCGGCTGACCATCGCCGTGCAGTCCGTGGTCGTTGCGCAAGCGGCTCTGCTCGCCGCGCTTGCTGCTACCCGGGTCGTCACAATCCCGCGTCTGGTCGCGCTCGAGTTCGTGCTCGGGATCGCCCAGTCCTTCGCGCAGCCGGCGCGGCAGTCGCTGATGCCCGGGCTTGTTCCGCGCGAGGACCTGGCGGCGGCCGTGGCGATGAACAGCCTCACCTTCAACGTCGCGCGCTTCTCGGGCCCCGCCCTTGCCGGTGTGCTGATCGTCAAGGTCGGAATCGTCGCGCCGATCGCGGCGAACGCGCTGTTCTACCTGTTCGCGACGGCGACGCTGCCGCTGCTTTCCGTTGCCGCCGCCGACAGGATCGGCCATGCGCCCTCGCGGTCACTGCTCGGCGAGACGCTCGAGGGCTTCCGCTACGCCGCCCGGCATCCGGGGATCGGCCGGATCATGCTGTTCGCCGGCGTGATCGGGGTGTTCGCCCGGCCGACGCTCGAGCTCCTGCCTGCCTTCGCCGACGGGCTGTTCGGCCGCGGCGCGGAGGGGCTTGCGGCGCTGACCTCCGCCACCGGCTTCGGGGCGCTCGCTGCCGGCACGGCTCTGGTGGCACGCGGCCGCGTGCGGGGGATGACGGTTCTGACCCTCGTTTCCGGGCTGGCGATGGCTGTGGGCAGCCTGCTGCTTGCGGCGACGAGTCTCTTTTCGGTGGGCCTTGCGGGTGCCGCCTCCGCTGCGGCGGCTCAAATGGTGCACGGCATCTCTGTGCAGACGCTGGCGCAGACGGCTGCAGAGAGGGCGATGCGCGGCCGGGTGATGTCGCTCTGGGGCCTGATCGTGCGCGCCTGCCCGGCGGTCGGCGCGATCGCGCTGGGCGCGCTTGCCGAGACGATCGGCTTGAGGCCGGCGGTCTTCACCTTCGCCGCGCTCAGTGTTCCGGTCTTCCTCCGGGGCATGCGCGGGCGCAGGCGAGTCGCGGCAGCGCTCGAGCGAGGCATCGGGCCGAAGAGACGGTGAGCCGGCAGCGAGAGGCGCGCGATCCAGAGGGCGGCGATCCTCGCTGCCGGGTGATTCGGCAAGGTGCCGTTCGCGACCGTCCGGAAGGGGAGCGGCACGGCCGGGTTCGGCGACGAATCCGAACTGCTTGCTCGCCCCCGCGGCGATCCGGCCTGGCGCCACGAAGGCCCAATCGCGGCTGCGTGACCGGGGAGCGCTGGCGTTGCAGGCCCGAAGCAGCTACATCCCGGCCGTGACCACGCGCCGCCGCCTCTTCGCCGCAGCCCTGCTCCCGGCGCTCGCCTCGGAGGCCCGCGCCTTCCGCCTCGTCCCGGCCGACAGAGAGACAGAGCGCTTGCTTGCCGACCGCGCCGCCGCCTGCAGCCTCGGCAGCGAGCACGCACGGCTTCGCGCCGAACTCCTCTCGGCCCTTGCGCGCGCGGGCAGCGACAAGGAGCTGGTCGCCGCGGTCGAGGAAGCGCTCGGGGCATGCCCCTGGTGCGGCTGCAAACTGATCCAGCCTCCCGGCGCTTCCGACACGCCAGGGCCATTCTGACCCCGCCGCCAAGCGCTCTCCTTGCCGCCTTCCTGCCGAGCGCGTATCCCCTGACCGCCCCGGATCGGGGGCAAGCGACACCCACGGAACGGGAGAGGGGAGAACGGCATGAGCAGGATCGATCGGATCAACCCTGGGCGGATCTACTCCGACGCCGTCGAGTACCACGGCTTCGTCTTCCTCCGCGGCATGACGGCGCGGGACACGACACAGGACATCAAGGGCCAGACCGCCGACATCCTTGCGCAGATCGACTCCGCTCTCGAGGAGCGCGGCACCGACAAGACGCGGCTCCTCTCCGCCCAGATCTGGCTGTCGGACATCACGCTGCGCGATGCCATGAACGAGGTGTGGACCGCCTGGGTGCCGCCGGGGATGGCGCCCGCGCGGGCATGCGTGGAGTCGAAACTCGCCGCCCCCGACATGCTGGTCGAGATCATGGTCGTGGCCTGCAAATAGGCAGGCGTTGCCTTCCTGATCAGGCACCTGGCGGGTCGCGCAGGCGTGATGCCGGCGGGGCCCTCCGGTCCGTGGCGCAGGCCGGATACGCAGCCTGCGCGGCCCGGCTGGGCGGTCCCGCTGCAACAAGCCGAAACACTGCGTCATAGGACGAAGGTCCCATCGCACGCGTTTCTGCACAGCAGAAACGGAGCAAACTTTGAGGCAATACGGTGGCATTGCCCGCTTCGGGTTGTCACCCCCTCTGTTGCATGGTCAACGCGCTCCTGCGTGTCTGTCATCAGCAAGGAGCACCCAAGCCATGCGCGTCGATCGTTGCGGCCGTCTCCTCGCCGCTTTCGGCATCGCTTCCTGCCTCGCCGGCCTGCCTTTGGAGGCGGCCGCAAACTCCGCGGCGACAAGCCAGCGGCAATTGACAAGACAGGCAGGGACGAATGCCGGGCTGCAGTGCGTGCCCTTCGCGCGGCAGGTCTCCGGGATCGACATCACAGGCAACGCGCACACCTGGTGGCGCCAGGCCGAGGGGCGTTACCAGCGCGGCAACACGCCCGAGCCGGGAGCGGTGCTCGTGTTCCGCGCCACGGGCGGCATGCGGCTCGGCCATGTCTCGGTCGTCTCGCGGGTGCTCTCACCGCGCCACATCCTGGTGGACCATGCGAACTGGCAGGGGCCGGGTCTGCCCAAGGGGCGGGTCGCGCGCGACGTCTCGGTGATCGACGTCTCTGCCGACAACTCCTGGACCCTCGTCCGCGTCGAGATCCACGGCGATCGCGACGGGTTCGGCAGGCAATACCCGACCTTCGGCTTCGTCCTGCCGCGTACAGTCGACGGTTCGCCGCTCCCGCCTCTGGCGCCGATCAGCACGGCCAGGGCGGTTCTAGACGAGCGGGCGGCGCGGGCTGCTGCCGCTCCCGCCCGCTACCAGGGCCGCGCCGCAGCCCTTGCCGACATCGTCACCGCCGAGCTGGGCGAGCTGCCGCAGCAGTCGGCGCGGCCGGGCTTGATCGGCTCCGCCATCGGGGCGGCTGTCGCGCGCCCTCTGCCGCAGCAGCCAGACCGGGTGGAGGCGGACTACGCCGTCGGAAGAGCCGGGGCCGTTGCGGCTGAGACGACGCCCGCCCCGATCCGCGTCGCCCAGTTCACCCCGCGCGAGCCGCTGATCGACGACGACATCGCCGTCTTCGCTGCGCCCGACCGCTCGCTGCGCTGAGCAGCGCCGGGCCTGGGCTGGCGGCGGGCGATCGCGCGTCAGTGCATGCGGTGCGGCGGCGGGGGCTCCTCCTCGCGCGCCGCCGGCTCCTCGCCGACCGGGCCAGCCTGGTGCAGCACCATCCTCCAGGCGCCGTCCTCGAGGCGGAACAGGTTGGTGCAGGCAAGCAACGCTCCGCCCACGCGCTCGTGGCAGATCACCATCGCCGTGTCGCCCAGAACGAGCGCGACCGCGTTCTCGACGCGTATGTCCGGCGCATCCGGGTTGCGCAGGATCGCCGTCCAGGCAGCGATGATGTCGTCGCGGTCGAGCAGCGGGTTCCAGCCCGGATGGATGCAGGCGACCGGCCCCTCGCGCGACCAGAGCGCGTCCATCGCCGCCACGTCTCGGCTTGCGAAGGCGTCGTAGAAGGCCTGGTTGGCCGCAAGCACGGCGTCCTCAACGAGCGCGGGGAAGGGCGGCGGGCGACGCGCCATGCGCCTTTTCGCCTCTAGAAGGCGCCGCTGTTCTCGAGCACGACTCGCCCGACGATCCTACCCTCACGCAGCCGCATGAGCACGTCGTTGGCGCGGGCGAGCGGCTCGGTGGCGACCGGGATAGGCTTCAGCCTGCCCGACCGCGCGAGCTCCATCAGCGCGCGGAGCTCCTTCGGGTTGCCGACATGCGACCCGCGCACCGCCATCGCCCTCAAGACGACGAGAGGCAGCGAGAGCGTCACGTCGCCGCCATAGAGGCCGACGATGACATAGGAGCCTCCCTTGCGCAGGACGGCCGTGCCCGCGCGCGCCGTGGCGTTCGCGCCGACGAGGTCGATCGCCGCCGCGACCGGCCCGCCCGTTGCGGCGAGGATCCGCTGCGCCACCGCCTCCGGCTCTCCCGATCCGTCAACCGCCTCGGTCGCGCCCTCGGCAAGCGCGGCCGCACGCTTCTCGGCGGCGATGTCGACCGAGACGATCCTCTCGTGGCCGAGCGCCCGAAGCACCGCGATCGCCGCAAGCCCGAGCCCGCCTGCGCCGAACAGCACGACGGGCTCCTCCGGCGGCAGCGGCATCACCTTCATGATCGCCGAGTAGACGGTGATGCCCGAGCACGCATACGTCGCCGCAAGCGCCGGGTCGACCCCATCGACCGCCACGAGGTGCCGCGGCTCGGGCACGAGAACATGCGTGGCGTAGCCGCCATGCCGGTGCACCCCGATCGAGCGCTGCTTCGGGCAGTAGTTGTCCTCCTCGGCGAGGCAGGCCGGGCAGGTACCGCAGCCGACCCAGGGGAAGACCACATACCGGCCTCCGACCACCACCCCCTTGCCCTCGGCCTCCGGCCCGAGCTTCACCACCCGACCGACGATCTCGTGCCCCATCGCGAGCGGCAGGGACACGCCCCTGTCCTTGAGCGACAGCACCTTGCCGCCGCCGAGGTCGTACTTGCCTTCCCAAATGTGGATGTCGCTGTGGCAGACGCCGCAATGCGTCACCTCAAGCAGGACCTCCTTGCCCTTTGGCTCTGGTGTTGGGAGTTCGATCTCCCTGAGCGGCTGGTTGTTCTCCACCACCGCATAGGCGCGCATGGCTCCCCTCCCCGTTGCAGCGTCAGACCGTTGCCGCCTGCGATGGAAGGCTTCCCGGCCAGCCTGGTCAAGCGCGCTTCCGCAACAGGCCGCGCGCATGGCACTGTGCCGCCATGCAGGACCATCCGCTTCGCGCGATACTGAATGACGAGCTGCACGCGCGCCCGCATCTCCGGATCGTCCCTCCCGCGGCGATCAGCCATGTGGTGCTGGTCGCCGAGGAAGGCGCTTCGGAGGCGGACCGCGCGGCCTTCGCAGCCTTCTGCCGGGCTCATGGCGCAGCCGAGCCCGCCCCGGGCGCGCGCAACCACATCGCCCCCGTGGCGGGCCGGCTCATGCGTTGGGAGCGGCATGGCGAGTTCCAGGCCTTCACCGTGCTTGCCGATACCGATGCCGAGGCAGGCCGCGACACCGACGAGGACGCCCCGCCCGACCACACCTGGTCCGCCATCCACGCGGAGGCACAGGCCTTCCTCGACAGCCTGAACGCGCCGAGGCTCGCGGCGATGCATCTCCGCATCCTGCCGGGCTCGGCGCTCGTGCCTCCCCCCGGCGCCTTCACAGGCGAAGTGGTAGGCGGCGCGCTCGGCGGCGGCGAGGCGCAGGGCTTCACCGATTTCCGCATTGCCGAGGACGGATTCGTGCGCATGGTGCTCTATGCCAACGCGCTCACGCCAGGCCGCCTCGGGCGCATGGCGCAGCGGCTGCTCGAGATCGAGCACTACCGGATGGCGGCGCTGCTCGGCCTGCCTCTGGCGCGGGAGTCGACGCCGCGTCTTGCGGCACTCGAGAAGCGCCTCGACAAGATCGTGGCACAGACCGCAAGCCAGGGCGCGGATGACCGCGTCCTGCTCGACGAGCTGACGAAGCTTGCGGCGGAAGCCGAGGCGCTCGCTGCTTCGAGCCGGTTCCGTTTCGCTGCGACCGAGGCCTATGGCGCTCTGGTCGAAGCGCGGATCGCCGAGCTCAACGAGCAGCGTCTCGAAAGCGTACAGAGGATGAGCGTGTTCCTCGACCGCCGCTTTACCCCTGCCTTGCGCACCTGCGCAGCAGTGGCGCGGCGCAAGCGCGCACTGACCGAAGGCATAGCCCGCGCAGGCGGCATGCTGCGCACGCGCGTCGAGGTTGGGCTCGAGGCGCAGAACAGCGCCCTGCTTGCGGCGATGGACCGGCGTGCCGCGACCCAGCTGCGCCTGTCTCAGGCGGTCGAGGGTTTCTCGACCTTCGCGATCGCCTACTACCTCGTGAGCCTGATCAAGATCGCGGTCGAGGGGCTGCCCGCGCTCGGTTTCGCGGAGGGGCCGAGATGGGTGTCGCTGATCGCCGTCCCTGCCGTCGCGGTCGCGATCTGGCTCACCGTCCGGCGCCTCAGGCGCAGCCTCTCCGGCGGCTGAGCCTCACGCCTGCGGTGGGAGGGCGGCGCGCGACTTCGCCGCAGCCAGGCTTTGCTTCAGCTCCGACTCGAGACCGATGAGCGTCTTCTCCGCCTCGGCGCGCCTGCGGCGGCCCTCATCGGCGATCCTGAGCGTGTCCTCAATGGTGGCGACGAGCTGGGCGTTGGCGCGCTTGACCGCTTCGATGTCGAACACGCCACGCTCGATCTGGGTCCTGATCTCCTCGTTCGACATCCTGAGCGCGTCTGCGTTGGCGGTGAGCAGCTCGTTGGAGAGGTCGGTTGCCGCCTTGAGGTCCCCCCCCGCCTCGCGCGCGCGCGCGATCGTCACCGCGAGGGTAAGCTGTTGTTTCCACAGAGGCACGGTGTTGACGATGGTGGAGGTGATCTTCGCCACCAGCGCCTTGTCGTTCTCCTGCACGAGCCGGATCGCCGGCAGCGCCTGCATCGCCACCTGCCGGGTGAGCTTGAGGTCGTGCACCCGACGCTCGAGCTCGTCGCGGCGCGCGCGCAGGTCCCTCAGCGCCTGGGCGGCGAGCATGTCGCCCTCCCTCGCGGCTGCCTCCCTTGCCGGGATCGCGACCGCGTCGAGGGATGCAAGCGCCCGCTCACCGGCGGCGATGTGGTCGGCGAGATCGTGGAACCAGCCGAGCGTCGCCTCGTAGAGCTTGTCGAGGCGCAGGATGTCGGCCATCAGCCGCGTCTTGTGGCGCTCGAGATTGTCGACCGAAAGCGCGATCTGCCCCTGCACCTCCTCGTAGCGCTGCAGCACCTTCGCCACCGGCTTGGCGCGCCCCAGAAGCCTCGCAAGAAAGCCTGGTTCCTCTCCGGCTGCGCTGACATCGAAGCCGCGCAGCGTCGCGACCATCTCGTTCAGCGGCCCGGCGGCGGCGCCCGCGTCCTTGTTGCGCACGCCCTCGAGCATCTCGTCCGCAACCGCCGTCACCTTCGCCTGGGCGGCGGAGCCGAAGGTGAGGATGGCGACGCTGTCGGCCTCGGCGACGGACGCAGCAAGCGCCGCGATCCGCGCTTCCCGCTCAGGCGCCAGTGGCGGCGCCGCCTCGAGGGGCGCGGCCAGGGTGGCGGTCTCCGGGCCTGTCGTCTCGGTCATCGTATCACCCTTTCTCCGAGCGTTGTGTTGCCACCGATCATGCCTTCCTCGCGCAGCCTCTGCTGCAGCACAGCGATGTCGATGTCGAGCGCGCGCGCGTCCGTCTCCTTGAGCTGAGCGAGCTGGCGCGCGAAGCCCGCCTCGAGATCGGCAAGCAGGCCGCGGAACTTCTCCTCGAGCACTGGCGCCGCCTCGCCGCGATGTGTCTCGACATAGCGGTTGGCGACCGTCTCCGCCCCCTCGAGATAGACGGTGAGGTAGCGCCGCGCGCGGCGAAGATCGGCCGGATCGGCCTCCGCCTCTGCGGCGATCCGGCGCGCAAGCGAGGCGATCCGGGCGATCGCCTCGGCGAAGTCCCGCTGCGGCACTGCGGCTGCCGCAGCCTCGAGCCGCGCGATCCGGTCGCGCGCTGAGGCGAGCACGGCGGCATCGCCGGAAAGCGGCCTCTCCGCCTCGGGTAGAGTCGCTGGGCGCGGGTCGCCCCCATAGAGAAGCCGCACCCCGGCCGCGGCGCCGAGGCCGAACAGAGCGGCGATCGCCGGATTGTGCCCGGCGGCAAGCAGGGCGGCGAGACCGGTGCCTGCGCCCACGAGGGCGGCAAGCCACGCCCGGAACCGGCGCGGCGGTATCTGTCCCGCCGCCTCTGCGGCGAAGCCGCGCCGCGCCAGGATCGTTCCGCCGACGATCAACGCCCACGGGCCTGCCGCGCCGCCGAGCAGGGCCAGGTTGCCCGAGGCGAGGCCGACCACCGAGGCGGCAAGGAGCGGCAGCGAGAACAGGAACAGCACCCATCCGCGCTGGGCGTGGCGGAAGCGTCTGAGCCTCTCCCAGACATCCTCGCGCGGGCGCGCCAGGCTCACGACACAGCCCTGATGAAGGCCTGACAGGAGCCGAGGCCGAGCGTGACGAGAAGGAGCAAGAGCCCGGCAGCGCGGTTGATTGGCGGCGGCGACTGAGGCGGCGCGGGAGCGAGCTGCGCCTCGCGGGCGCCGGCGGGCGGAGCAGGCGGCCGCGCCTGCCGCTGCCACGGGTCACGCCTCGGCCACCAGGGGGAGGCTTGCGGGGTCGGTCGCCCGGGCGTGTCGGGTTCGGTCATCGCGGTCCGAGATATACCTGTCTCGCGCCCGCTGCGCAGCCTCTCCGCGCCACGCCCGCGCTGGCGCGATCTCCGCTGCCGCCGCAAACCGCTTCTTCCATCCTGTGCGGGCAGCTTCGCCCGCAGCGCCGTTTCACCCCGGTCCGATCCGCCTTAGCCTGCCGTCGCAGAACGAAAGGACACAGCATGACGCAAGCGAGGCAGCGCAAGGCCATCATCACCTGCGCGGTGACGGGCTCGATCCATACGCCGTCGATGTCGCCCTACCTGCCGGTGACGCCGGACGAAATCGCCCGCGAAGCGATCGCCGCGGCCGAAGCCGGAGCGGCCATCCTCCACCTGCATGCGCGCGACCCGAAGGACGGCCGCCCGACCGCTGACCCGGCGGTGTTCATGGCGTTCCTGCCGCGTATCAAGCAGTCGACAGACGCGGTGGTGAACATCACCACAGGCGGCGGCCAGGGCATGAGCCTTGCCGACCGTCTCGCCGCGCCGCTCAGGGCAAGCCCTGAGATGTGCAGCCTCAACATGGGCTCGATGAACTTCGGCCTGTTCCCGATGCTGAACCGCTACCGCGAGTTCCGCCACGACTGGGAGCGGCAGCATCTCGAGAACAGCCGCGATCACATCTTCCGCAACACCTTCGCCGACATCGAGCACATCCTCAAGACTTTGGGCGAGAGCCACGGCACACGTTTCGAGTTCGAATGCTACGATGTCGGCCATCTCTACACCCTCGCCCATTTCCTCGACCGCGGGCTCGTCACCCCGCCGCTCTTCGTGCAGACGATCTTCGGCATTCTCGGCGGCATCGGCTCCCACCCAGAGGACCTGCAGCACATGAAGCGCACGGCGGACCGGCTCTTCGGCGAGGAGTACCGCTGGTCGGTCCTCGCCGCCGGGGCGCGCCAGATGCCGCTCGTGACCGCTGCCGCAATCCAGGGAGCGAACGTCCGCGTCGGGCTTGAGGACAGTCTCTGGATCGGGCCGGGAGAGCTCGCGAAGAGCAACGCCGACCAGGTGGCGAAGGTCGCGCGGATCCTGCGCGAGCTCGGCATCGGCATTGCTAGCCCCGCGGAGGCGCGGGCGATGCTTGCGCTGAAGGGCGGGGACAAGGTGGCGTTCTGAGCCCGACGGCCGTCGCGGGAACGGTCGCAATGCGCTAGCATGCGCGCGGAGGTTGCGCGCGACCGATGGCCTTCGCCCCGCCCCTGACAGCGCCTGCGGAGAGAGCCCCGCCCTCGCGTGCTCTCTCCTGGGCGATGCTCGGAGCCGAGGTGCGCACCCTGCTCTGGGTGCCGGTGGCGATGGGCGCGGGCATCATCGCCTACTTCGCGCTCCCCTCCGAGCCGGTTTGGTGGGTTGGGGCGACCGTCGCGCTCTCGGCGCTCGCGGTCGCGGCTCTCCTCCGCTCTCTGCCGCTGCCGCGGCTCGCCTTCCTCCTGCTCGCTGCCGCCGGCGCCGGCTTCGCCTGCGCCCAGATCCGCACCGCGACAGCACCGCCGGTTGCCGAGGTGCCGACGCGGGCGGTGATCGTAACCGCGACGGTGAAGGCGGTGGAGGCGCTTCCCGAAGGCCGCCGCATTCTGGTGGGCGGCGTTACGCTGGGTGAGGCGGCTTTCCCGCGCGATCTGCGGATCAGGCTTCGGGCAGACGATCACGCGTCCCTCTCGCCCGGAGACCGGGTGCGCCTGCGCGCCCTGCTTCGCCCTCCTGCGCCCCCGGCAGCACCCGGCGCGTTCGACTTCCAGCGCAGCGCCTTTTTCTCAGGCCTCGGCGCCACCGGCACGGCGCTCGGGCCGGTCGAGGTGGTCGCGCATGGCGCAGAAGGTGGGCTCGCGCGAAGCCTCGCGGCCTTGCGCCAGGCGGTGCTCGCGCGCGTCGCGGTGGCGATCCCCGGGCCGGAGGGGGCGGTCGCGGGCGCGCTGCTCACCGGCCAGCGCGCGGCGATCCCGGAGGCCGATCTCGCGGCGATGCGCGATTCCGGGCTTGCGCATCTGCTTGCCGTCTCCGGCCTGCATGTCGGCATCGTCGGCGGGGTGGTGTTCGCCGCGCTGCGGCTTCTGCTCGCGGTCACAGGTGCGGCGCTGCATGTCAACGCGAAGAAGATCGCCGCGGTCGGGGGCATCCTTGCCGCCTTCCTCTACATGCTGCTCACCGGCAGCCAGGTGCCGATGCAGCGGGCGGTGGCCATGGCGGGGCTGTTCGCGCTCGCTGTCCTGCTTGACCGCCAGGGGGCGGGGATGCGCGCGCTCGCGCTCGCTGCCATCGTGGTGCTCGCTTTGCAGCCGGAAGCGCTGCTCGGCCCGTCCTTCCAGATGAGCTTCGCCGCCGTGCTCGCCCTGATCGCTGCCTACCAGGCGTGCAGGCCCTGGCTCACCCGCGTGCGGGCTGCGCGCGGCTGGCCGCTACGGCTTGCGGCGGGCCTGGCACTTCTCTGCTTCACCTCCCTGGTCGCCTCTGCAGCGACCGCGCCATTCTCTGCCTGGCACTTCCAGCGCGTTGCCCTGTACGGGATCGCGGCCAACGCCATCGCGGTGCCGCTCACCACGGTCGCTGTGATGCCGCTCGGCCTCTTGGGGCTTCTTCTCATGCCGCTGGGACTGGAGGCGGCTGCGCTCGTCCCGATGGGCTGGGCGGTGGAGGCGATCCTATGGACAGCACGCCTGGTCTCCGCCTGGCCTGGCGCGGCGCCGACCGTTCCGGCTGCCCCGGGCTGGGGCATCCTCTCGGTCGCGGCCGGGCTCGTGACGCTCTGCCTCGTGCGCGGCCGGGTCGCACTTGCAGGCGTATTTCCGCTCGCTCTCGGGCTCGCAAGCCCCTGGGTGACGCCGCAGCCGGACGTGATCGTGAACCCGACCGGCCGCGTGATCGTGCTGAAGGGGTCCGCTGGCTATGCCGCCCTTGCCTCGGCTGGTGCAAGCCGGTTAGAGCGCGAGGTCATGGCCGCCCGCCTCGGCCTCGCTGCCCTGCCGGCGCTGCCGGATGGGCAGGCCGGATCGCTCTCCTGCGGCCGCGTCGCCTGCGCGCTCGCAGGCCCCGGCGGGCGGACGATCCTTCTGCTGCTGCCCGGACCTGAGGAGGCGCGCTGCGGCGAGGCAGCGCTCGTCGTCTCTCCCGAGCCGCTTCGGGGGCGCTGCCGGACGGCGCAGGTGATCGACCGGTTCTCGGTCTGGCGTGACGGCGCCCATGCGGCCTGGTTCAGCCGAGAGGGGGTGCGTGTGGTGTCGGATCGGTCCCTGCGCGGCGATCGCCCCTGGGTCGCTCCTGTGCCGGAACCGCGCCCGAGGCGGCCGTCGCGCTCGCCACAGGCCCCGATACTCGACCTGCCCGAGGCGGAGGGCTGAGGCGCTGCGCCGCCAAACCCCGCCCGGGCGCTCCTGCGGTCAACCGCGCATGTCGAGATGCGTGATGGCGATGTCGCGATAGGGCAGCTTCAGACCCTCGATGTGCTGGTGCCTCGCCTTCAGCACCACGCCGGTGTCGGAGTCGATCCAGTAGGTTGCACGGGCTGCGAAGCTCGTCGGGCCCGAAAGCCGCATCATGCGCTCCATCCGGATCGCACGGCGCGCCCCATTCTGCAGCGTTAGCAGCTCCTCGCCGCCGCGCTCCCAGATCTCGACCCAGGCGTCGGTGAAGACATGCTCGCTGATGGTCACCCGCGTGCCGGGCCCGCCTGAGAGGAGCTGAGCGAGCGCCGATCTGTGCTCTTCGATGTCCGGGCCGATCGGAGCCCAGAAGCCGAACAGAAGGCGCTGGGTATGTTCGCCAATGCGGACGAGGCAGAGGCCGGGCTCGTCCGGGTCTTCGCCTGCGAAGATGAGGCGCACGCCATCATCGCGAACGGCGACGGTGCCTGGAGAGGGGCAGGGGTCGCGGTCGACAGCGGCCTCGGCCACAAGCGCTTGTGGGAGACTCAGGATCAGCCCCAAGAAAAGGCAGAGACGAAAACGATCGGGCATGGCAACTCTCCTTCTTCCAAGAGCGGCCCCTCCCGAATGCTCGGCTTGCTGCCGATGCGACATGGTGCATGCCATAAATGAACGTTCCGTGAACATCCCAAGTGCGACCATTTCGGACGCATGCGCTCTCTGGGGCGTCACCGACTGATGTCAGCGCCCGGTGAGCGAACCGACGTACCTGAGGCAATCTTGTGAAGGGCGCGACCTTGGCGCGCGGCAGGCTGTGTTTTCGACATGCGGGGCGGGGGAGTGAGGGAACACTGACGCGAATCAGCAAAAACAAGCCCTTATTACTTGCGGCAAAACGACATTATCCGCTTTTTCCATTCCTTGTCCGGCGGAGCTTGATCTCTTCACTACCCGGGGGTGCCACGAATCGCCTCCCGTTGAGTCCGCAGTGAGTCCGCAAGCGAGGCCGAAACGAGTCCGCGCCGGATATCAGTGAAGCCGGTCTGCCCATGCCCAAGCGCCCAACAGAAGCCGTCATTGCCGCATCCAGCCTCCCGCAAGGCCGACGCGAGGCCTGGATATCGGATACTGCCGTCCCGGGCCTGCGGTTGCGCATCACGCCCGGCGCGAGGACGTTCTACTATTCGTGGCG
>Ga0308417_1002028_pt1 | contig 13524 bp, 16 predicted proteins | sample HotsprSampleOS65_FD_203528 | JGI IMG/M metagenome (GOLD analysis project Ga0308417, IMG submission 203528) | Hot spring phototrophic mat microbial communities from Octopus Spring, Yellowstone National Park, Wyoming, United States - 20090730_OS65 ... | reverse complement strand
GTCGTGGACGGCATCCGCTCGACCGTCAGTTTCAGTGCTCTACCGTGAGCCGATGTGGTTGAAATTCATGGAGGATCTCCCACGGCGGCACGCCCCAATCCTGTTTCAGTGCTCTACCGTGAGCCGATGTGGTTGAAATGGGTGCTGGTTGCCGTAGCCGACGAGCCGAACGTCCGTTTCAGTGCTCTACCGTGAGCCGATGTGGTTGAAATTTCCCCTTCCGATCCTCGCGGCTACCCCCTTGCCTGTTTCAGTGCTCTACCGTGAGCCGATGTGGTTGAAATACTCTCCTGGGCCGGCGGATCGGCTCGCTGCGCGACGTGTTTCAGTGCTCTACCGTGAGCCGATGTGGTTGAAATAATTTCATGCCCACATATGCGCCCGCATCCAGTACTCGTTTCAGTGCTCTACCGTGAGCCGATGTGGTTGAAATGCGCTGGCGCAGGCGGGTGGGGTAGCCTCGGCGATGTTTCAGTGCTCTACCGTGAGCCGATGTGGTTGAAATATACTAAGCTCAAGGTAAGGACAAGCACACCAGAAGTTTCAGTGCTCTACCGTGAGCCGATGTGGTTGAAATAATTATCGGTGGTAGCGCACAGGAGAGCCCCCGCCAGTTTCAGTGCTCTACCGTGAGCCGATGTGGTTGAAATGGTGAAAGTGCAGCACACGAAAGAAGACGGATTGCGTTTCAGTGCTCTACCGTGAGCCGATGTGGTTGAAATACGAACCACTCGATGCCATTGACTGCTATTTGCAAGTTTCAGTGCTCTACCGTGAGCCGATGTGGTTGAAATCAGAGGCCAGTATCGGGCACCTCGCCCGCAAAGACGAGTTTCAGTGCTCTACCGTGAGCCGATGTGGTTGAAATGCTGATCACTGGCGATTTTTGGGCAACCACGCCGAAGTTTCAGTGCTCTACCGTGAGCCGATGTGGTTGAAATGGCACCGTCCAAGGTGTTGTCTGGCGCGATCCGCAGTTTCAGTGCTCTACCGTGAGCCGATGTGGTTGAAATTCGCGCCCACAGGGAGAAGATTGCTGCCCTCACGTGTTTCAGTGCTCTACCGTGAGCCGATGTGGTTGAAATTTCTAGCGCACAGTCGCTCTCTTGTTAACAACCCGATCGTTTCAGTGCTCTACCGTGAGCCGATGTGGTTGAAATAGAATGCAAGCACGATCCCCATCACCGTCCGGATAAGTTTCAGTGCTCTACCGTGAGCCGATGTGGTTGAAATAACGTTACCGCCGTGCGTTCGATCACCTTTCAGGTGTTTCAGTGCTCTACCGTGAGCCGATGTGGTTGAAATCGCGCGCGCGCGCGGGCGACACGAGACTGATTGTTAGTTTCAGTGCTCTACCGTGAGCCGATGTGGTTGAAATCGGCCGCCGCTACTGCCCGGCGCGGGGCCTCTGGCTCCGTTTCAGTGCTCTACCGTGAGCCGATGTGGTTGAAATCGGCGGTGGCAGGTGCTCGCGCTCTCCAGCCACGTGTTTCAGTGCTCTACCGTGAGCCGATGTGGTTGAAATAATCAAACGCTCATTCTCAATACCGTCACGGTGATGTTTCAGTGCTCTACCGTGAGCCGATGTGGTTGAAATCGGTGTTGAAATCGTCGAATTCCACCCCCATCGCCGGTTTCAGTGCTCTACCGTGAGCCGATGTGGTTGAAATTCTAGCACGCACCAGCTATTTTGCTAACAACCCGATCGTTTCAGTGCTCTACCGTGAGCCGATGTGGTTGAAATGCCGGCCCAGGAGAGTTCCCAGGCACCGCGGTCGTGCGTTTCAGTGCTCTACCGTGAGCCGATGTGGTTGAAATTGGGCAAGTCTGACGCGGTTATCCTGGTCGTTGGTGTTTCAGTGCTCTACCGTGAGCCGATGTGGTTGAAATCTTGTCTACCGTGCCCAGGCAGGTTCTGTTACTCTGTTTCAGTGCTCTACCGTGAGCCGATGTGGTTGAAATGCGGTCAGCGCGGCCTCAGCGGTCGCCCGCTGCGGGGCACGTTTCAGTGCTCTACCGTGAGCCGATGTGGTTGAAATCCGGTTGTTGCCGTTCACGGTCACGATCCCTGACGGTTTCAGTGCTCTACCGTGAGCCGATGTGGTTGAAATCCTGGGCGGTGCGTGGGTGTCTCGACTGGCAGCGGCACGTTTCAGTGCTCTACCGTGAGCCGATGTGGTTGAAATGGTGCCACACCGCGCGCGCGGTGTCACTACCCGTTCGTTTCAGTGCTCTACCGTGAGCCGATGTGGTTGAAATCTGATTACTGGCAATTTTTGGGCAACCACGCCGAAGTTTCAGTGCTCTACCGTGAGCCGATGTGGTTGAAATACACCGGTGGCACCATGCTGATTACTGGCAATTTTTGTTTCAGTGCTCTACCGTGAGCCGATGTGGTTGAAATCATGAGATCCGGGCGCATATGCGCCCTGCGGGTAGGTGTTTCAGTGCTCTACCGTGAGCCGATGTGGTTGAAATCGTAGGGGAGGGATACTGGTACAATAGACACAGGAAGTTTCAGTGCTCTACCGTGAGCCGATGTGGTTGAAATATGGCGCTCTTGCGCCTGGTGCGGAACTGGAGTGTTGTTTCAGTGCTCTACCGTGAGCCGATGTGGTTGAAATTCCTGGACGCCGGAGATGTTCGGAAGCACGACCTACGTTTCAGTGCTCTACCGTGAGCCGATGTGGTTGAAATCCAACGAGGCGCACCACGAGTTGCGCGCCGGACGACCCGTTTCAGTGCTCTACCGTGAGCCGATGTGGTTGAAATGGCTGACATTCGCCTGCGGCGCGCGTTGGTTGTTCGTTTCAGTGCTCTACCGTGAGCCGATGTGGTTGAAATGAAGTTGGACTCAAGCTAGAGCGCAAGCGTCAAGCGTTTCAGTGCTCTACCGTGAGCCGATGTGGTTGAAATATCTGCCCTGGCCCCCTGGATTTGCCAGCATTCCTGTTTCAGTGCTCTACCGTGAGCCGATGTGGTTGAAATCGCTGATGCCGCCGGCTCCCCCTCGTGCCGAATTCAGTTTCAGTGCTCTACCGTGAGCCGATGTGGTTGAAATTCCCCCCAAACACCGTCTGGAGAATCGTGGCAATCAGTTTCAGTGCTCTACCGTGAGCCGATGTGGTTGAAATCGCGATGGCGCGCCTCGTCCATGATCCCGCCCACCGTTTCAGTGCTCTACCGTGAGCCGATGTGGTTGAAATTGATGACGCCACAGCCAGGCAGCTGTGGCGTGACAGTTTCAGTGCTCTACCGTGAGCCGATGTGGTTGAAATGCCGATGCGGCGCGGTCGATCGGGCAATCCATCATTGAGTTTCAGTGCTCTACCGTGAGCCGATGTGGTTGAAATTATCGACCAGCGCCTGGGGGCCAGGCGTTGGACATGTTTCAGTGCTCTACCGTGAGCCGATGTGGTTGAAATCGGCCCAGCGGTACTGCCCCATGCGCACGATGCGTATGTTTCAGTGCTCTACCGTGAGCCGATGTGGTTGAAATCTGGCTCTCTCATGCCGGCAGGTTGTTTCTTTCTTGTTTCAGTGCTCTACCGTGAGCCGATGTGGTTGAAATACGCACTGGAAGGCCTAGCGCGCGGCGACTATCGGAGTTTCAGTGCTCTACCGTGAGCCGATGTGGTTGAAATCTGGCGGGATAGCGCCAAAATCTGTCAAATATGTGAGTTTCAGTGCTCTACCGTGAGCCGATGTGGTTGAAATCCCGCAGGGCGCATATGCGCCCGCATCCAGTACTCGTTTCAGTGCTCTACCGTGAGCCGATGTGGTTGAAATTCCAAGGTTTTTTTCTGAGCCGTCAGCACGACCAGAGTTTCAGTGCTCTACCGTGAGCCGATGTGGTTGAAATCTCTCCCAGCCCGGTCTCAGGCAAGAGCAGCGTCAGTTTCAGTGCTCTACCGTGAGCCGATGTGGTTGAAATCGCGGGGGAACTGCTGCGCGTGGAGCTCATACTGCGGTTTCAGTGCTCTACCGTGAGCCGATGTGGTTGAAATCGGGAAGCGCGGGCTGCGGCCCGCGCGCGACGAGAAGGTTTCAGTGCTCTACCGTGAGCCGATGTGGTTGAAATATATGTGCCCTAGCCCCCCCGTGGAGTGATGAAGATGTTTCAGTGCTCTACCGTGAGCCGATGTGGTTGAAATGACATCCGCAATCTGCGAGAGGAGCCACCAGACGACCGTTTCAGTGCTCTACCGTGAGCCGATGTGGTTGAAATATCCTCGAGGGTATGCAGCAGAATCCCGCCAGTGACGTTTCAGTGCTCTACCGTGAGCCGATGTGGTTGAAATCCCAAGTCTCGGGCATACGTGGATCAGATGATCGCAGGTTTCAGTGCTCTACCGTGAGCCGATGTGGTTGAAATCGGAGGGGGAGACACGGAGAGGAGGGCCGGCGTCCTGTTTCAGTGCTCTACCGTGAGCCGATGTGGTTGAAATAGCGTGGGCGCGCGCGTGGGCGCGTGCCTGGAGCGTGTTTCAGTGCTCTACCGTGAGCCGATGTGGTTGAAATATCGTCGAAACCCGCGCCTTTCGCTCCACCCACGCCGTTTCAGTGCTCTACCGTGAGCCGATGTGGTTGAAATCGTTGATGATGGCCGTGAGGGTGGTGATGACATTCTGTTTCAGTGCTCTACCGTGAGCCGATGTGGTTGAAATGCCGGGCGACTGGTGCACGGCGTGCTCACGAATGAGTTTCAGTGCTCTACCGTGAGCCGATGTGGTTGAAATTCGCTTGGGCGCGCGCTTGTCGTTCTGCCTCCCGGCGCGTTTCAGTGCTCTACCGTGAGCCGATGTGGTTGAAATATAGATCTTCCCTAAGCCCCTTGCGCTACGCGCAAGGTTTCAGTGCTCTACCGTGAGCCGATGTGGTTGAAATCGCGGGGGAACTGCTGCGCGTGGAGCTCATACTGCGCGTTTCAGTGCTCTACCGTGAGCCGATGTGGTTGAAATCGGGCTTGAGGTGCAGGCCGCTGACACCCACTGGTGTTTCAGTGCTCTACCGTGAGCCGATGTGGTTGAAATTTGTTGATTGTTCGGTGTACGACTGATCGTGCCAGGGTTTCAGTGCTCTACCGTGAGCCGATGTGGTTGAAATCAACCACTGCCGCTAGGAACTCGTCCAGCCCTTCCCGTTTCAGTGCTCTACCGTGAGCCGATGTGGTTGAAATCGGCTGAGGGCATCGGGATCGGTGTGCTCCGCGACGTTTCAGTGCTCTACCGTGAGCCGATGTGGTTGAAATCGAGGCAAGTTTCAATCTCGGCGGGCGCGAGCGATGTTTCAGTGCTCTACCGTGAGCCGATGTGGTTGAAATACGCGAAGCCGAGGGATGGTTGCGCGATCATCCTCGTTTCAGTGCTCTACCGTGAGCCGATGTGGTTGAAATGAAAATCGCGGCACTCACGTGGGCAGACAAGTGTTGTTTCAGTGCTCTACCGTGAGCCGATGTGGTTGAAATCGCGCGCGCGCGCGGGCGACACGAGACTGATTGTTAGTTTCAGTGCTCTACCGTGAGCCGATGTGGTTGAAATGTGTTCTTGGATTCTGCGCAGCCGATTCACGGATTTGTGTTTCAGTGCTCTACCGTGAGCCGATGTGGTTGAAATATATGGGTTAATCGTCACGAGATTAGCAGCCCAGCGTTTCAGTGCTCTACCGTGAGCCGATGTGGTTGAAATTTCTTCCCCCCCGCCGACCCGATCCGCCCCAACGGATCGTTTCAGTGCTCTACCGTGAGCCGATGTGGTTGAAATGGCTCGTTATCGCCCGCAACGACGCGCGGCGAGCAGTTTCAGTGCTCTACCGTGAGCCGATGTGGTTGAAATGTGCGTGGGCGCGTGGGTGCGCGCGCGTGGGCGCGTGTTTCAGTGCTCTACCGTGAGCCGATGTGGTTGAAATAGCGTTGGTGGTAGAGCAGTAAGCCTGTGCGGCCGCCCGTTTCAGTGCTCTACCGTGAGCCGATGTGGTTGAAATATAGTCTATTTATCGCCCGCGGTTGCTCGCGCAACGTTTCAGTGCTCTACCGTGAGCCGATGTGGTTGAAATGCATGATGATATTGCCGGCGCGTGTCTCGATGATCGTTTCAGTGCTCTACCGTGAGCCGATGTGGTTGAAATTGCGGTGCCATGAGCAATGACCAGCGACGCGATATGTTTCAGTGCTCTACCGTGAGCCGATGTGGTTGAAATTCCGTATCTGGCCGACGGTTTGGAAGCCAGATTGCTGTTTCAGTGCTCTACCGTGAGCCGATGTGGTTGAAATAGGCCGAACAACGCATCCTGACCAACCTCGTGCGATGTTTCAGTGCTCTACCGTGAGCCGATGTGGTTGAAATATTGGCGCACCAGAGCCCACGTTATTTCAACCACATGTTTCAGTGCTCTACCGTGAGCCGATGTGGTTGAAATGCGCGGTGACTACTGAGGTTGATCGCATCACTGCATGTTTCAGTGCTCTACCGTGAGCCGATGTGGTTGAAATGCGGTTGCTGGCGCGGGTGCCGAACCCGAACTGCAGTTTCAGTGCTCTACCGTGAGCCGATGTGGTTGAAATCCATCACACGGTCAAACCCGTAGCTGCGGACTGGCGGTTTCAGTGCTCTACCGTGAGCCGATGTGGTTGAAATGCGCGCTGGAGGAGCGTGAGGCCCGCGGCGACCGCGTTTCAGTGCTCTACCGTGAGCCGATGTGGTTGAAATGCACCCTGGGTGCAGCCCCCGGAGTGTGTATTAACGGGTTTCAGTGCTCTACCGTGAGCCGATGTGGTTGAAATCGCGCGCGTGCCTGGTGCGTGGGCGCGCGCGTGCCGTTTCAGTGCTCTACCGTGAGCCGATGTGGTTGAAATTGTAACACGCAGCCACTCGCTTGTTAACAACCCGATCGTTTCAGTGCTCTACCGTGAGCCGATGTGGTTGAAATTTCCAGGTAGCACTCGCCTAACCCCTCTTCTGGTAGTTTCAGTGCTCTACCGTGAGCCGATGTGGTTGAAATAGTTAGATCTCCCTAAGCCCCTTGCGCGTAGCGCAAGGTTTCAGTGCTCTACCGTGAGCCGATGTGGTTGAAATCGAATCGCATGTCCACATATGTGCCCGCACCAGTACTCGTTTCAGTGCTCTACCGTGAGCCGATGTGGTTGAAATCGCGGGGAAGACCATCCGTCTGCGCGGCCCCATGCCGTTTCAGTGCTCTACCGTGAGCCGATGTGGTTGAAATCAGCAATCGGTCGGTCATGCGTCCGCGCACGGTCAGTGTTTCAGTGCTCTACCGTGAGCCGATGTGGTTGAAATTACTGTACGGTCGGGATCTCCGGAAGAATCTGAACCGTTTCAGTGCTCTACCGTGAGCCGATGTGGTTGAAATGATCTCATGTGCGCATATGCGCCCGCATCCAGTACTCGTTTCAGTGCTCTACCGTGAGCCGATGTGGTTGAAATACGGCGGCGACGGTGGATGATCTCGTTGCGCACTTGCGTTTCAGTGCTCTACCGTGAGCCGATGTGGTTGAAATTACGGCGAAAATCCGCGTATGATTGAACTCGCAGACTGTTTCAGTGCTCTACCGTGAGCCGATGTGGTTGAAATACTGCCCGGTCAGGGGAGATGATCTCTTCCCGATCGTTTCAGTGCTCTACCGTGAGCCGATGTGGTTGAAATAACCGCTGCCGCCCACGCGCGTCGGGCGTCGTTCCGTTTCAGTGCTCTACCGTGAGCCGATGTGGTTGAAATACATTCGCCTACGGCGCGCGCTTGTCGCGCGAGACGGTTTCAGTGCTCTACCGTGAGCCGATGTGGTTGAAATGGAACGAGATCGCGCCGACGCGGGCGGCGTAGGGCAGTTTCAGTGCTCTACCGTGAGCCGATGTGGTTGAAATTTCCGCCACGGCCGCTCTTGAGTGGCGCGATGTGCTGTTTCAGTGCTCTACCGTGAGCCGATGTGGTTGAAATGCCGGCGCGGCCGTCTAGCCTGAGCAGCACCACAGGGCGTTTCAGTGCTCTACCGTGAGCCGATGTGGTTGAAATTCAATGAGCTGCCGCCTCGCCCAGTGCAGATCACGTTTCAGTGCTCTACCGTGAGCCGATGTGGTTGAAATCATCACGGATCCCACCATGCCACAGGTCTACAGCGATGTTTCAGTGCTCTACCGTGAGCCGATGTGGTTGAAATCGAGGTGGCGCTCAAGCTTGAGCGCAAGAAGCAGGCGTTTCAGTGCTCTACCGTGAGCCGATGTGGTTGAAATACGCGCCCACGCGCGCGCACTGGGCGCGCGCGCACGTTTCAGTGCTCTACCGTGAGCCGATGTGGTTGAAATAACCATGTCCTCCAGCTGCCCGAGAGCCAGAAGATGTTTCAGTGCTCTACCGTGAGCCGATGTGGTTGAAATCTGTTCCTTGCGGCGCGTCATGGACGCAATAACGCAGTTTCAGTGCTCTACCGTGAGCCGATGTGGTTGAAATCGTTCTGGATGTCCTGTCGGAGTTGTCGCTCCCGTCGTTTCAGTGCTCTACCGTGAGCCGATGTGGTTGAAATTTTGAGCGCCCGGAGTGATAGGTTCGGTTTCCACGTGTTTCAGTGCTCTACCGTGAGCCGATGTGGTTGAAATGATCCTCAGTAGTTGTCACCGCGCACCTCCTTTCGGTTTCAGTGCTCTACCGTGAGCCGATGTGGTTGAAATTGACATGCAGAGACCTTCCCGCGCGCGCGCGCGCGTTTCAGTGCTCTACCGTGAGCCGATGTGGTTGAAATAGATTGACCGGTTCGGGAATGTTGACGGAGACTTTGTTTCAGTGCTCTACCGTGAGCCGATGTGGTTGAAATACAGTTCTGCCCAGTGTCCACCTTGCTCCTGCCACAGTTTCAGTGCTCTACCGTGAGCCGATGTGGTTGAAATACGTCGCGTTTGTTGAAGCAGCGGAGGAGGCTTTAGGTTTCAGTGCTCTACCGTGAGCCGATGTGGTTGAAATAACAAAAGCTCCCGTTCGGCCGTACCTGGCCGAACGTTTCAGTGCTCTACCGTGAGCCGATGTGGTTGAAATGCTTGTGAACTACCCGATCGTGTAGCTACCCGATCGTTTCAGTGCTCTACCGTGAGCCGATGTGGTTGAAATGTGCCGCGGGCAGTCGGGGGTATTTTCGTGTGCGTCGTTTCAGTGCTCTACCGTGAGCCGATGTGGTTGAAATCACTGGCGATCCGTGGATCGCCAGCAAAACCGAGTGTTTCAGTGCTCTACCGTGAGCCGATGTGGTTGAAATGTCGTGATCGGGGCGTTTGTGTTTCGGGGCGTTCGCGGTTTCAGTGCTCTACCGTGAGCCGATGTGGTTGAAATTGCGTTCCGGCGCGCCCGTGATCTGCCCCTCCGTATCGTTTCAGTGCTCTACCGTGAGCCGATGTGGTTGAAATCTTGACATGCAGAGACCTTCCCGCGCGCGCGCGCGCGTTTCAGTGCTCTACCGTGAGCCGATGTGGTTGAAATGAATGAAAGTGAGCGATTTGCCAGGGGTGATAGGAGAGTTTCAGTGCTCTACCGTGAGCCGATGTGGTTGAAATAGCGCACAGGGGGGGCCGCCAGGGCCTCGCGACACGTTTCAGTGCTCTACCGTGAGCCGATGTGGTTGAAATCGTGTCGCTGCAACTCACCGCCTACGATCCGGTCTGTTTCAGTGCTCTACCGTGAGCCGATGTGGTTGAAATGCCGAGAACGTTACCGCCGTGCGTTCGATCGCGTTTCGTTTCAGTGCTCTACCGTGAGCCGATGTGGTTGAAATGAAACACAAACGCCCCGATCACGACTGGTCGTGATCGTTTCAGTGCTCTACCGTGAGCCGATGTGGTTGAAATCGTAGGTGAACTGATTGACGCTCTCGCCCCCGCTGGTTTCAGTGCTCTACCGTGAGCCGATGTGGTTGAAATGCGTTATATCAAGAATACAGCCTAGTTGATTTATCTATGTTTCAGTGCTCTACCGTGAGCCGATGTGGTTGAAATTCCGCCGACCTTGAGCGGCGCGGCGTGTTGCCCGCGCCGTTTCAGTGCTCTACCGTGAGCCGATGTGGTTGAAATACCATACGCACATTTGCCGATTGGAGTGCGCTCAGTGTTTCAGTGCTCTACCGTGAGCCGATGTGGTTGAAATAGTAGGTTGTCGCCCTGTTGGTTGACCAGTGTTTGCGTTTCAGTGCTCTACCGTGAGCCGATGTGGTTGAAATTTCGCCCGGTGCGAGGAGGGCTACGACCGGACGCTCGTTTCAGTGCTCTACCGTGAGCCGATGTGGTTGAAATGCCGAACGGGAGCAGCACCACCATACAGGAGCAGCAGTTTCAGTGCTCTACCGTGAGCCGATGTGGTTGAAATTGCGTTCCGCGCGGATCGCGACGTGCGGTTCGCGTGTTTCAGTGCTCTACCGTGAGCCGATGTGGTTGAAATGACTGCACGCGATCCCAACACTTATCCGCCCACGTGGTTTCAGTGCTCTACCGTGAGCCGATGTGGTTGAAATGCACGTAGCACGATGCCGTGTACGTGCCTGACGCCGTTTCAGTGCTCTACCGTGAGCCGATGTGGTTGAAATAACCTGCGCACGCGCGCCGCCTTCCCGCAGCGCTTGTTTCAGTGCTCTACCGTGAGCCGATGTGGTTGAAATTCCAGTACTGATACCAACGACAAGCGCAGTATAGCAGTTTCAGTGCTCTACCGTGAGCCGATGTGGTTGAAATGTCTGTTGTCGGTAGCCCTATCGCAAGCATTAGCAGTTTCAGTGCTCTACCGTGAGCCGATGTGGTTGAAATACTGTACCCTACTTACCTACAGTATACCACAATACCGTTTCAGTGCTCTACCGTGAGCCGATGTGGTTGAAATCCCGAAGGTCCATGTGGTGCTCATCCAGGACAACGAGTTTCAGTGCTCTACCGTGAGCCGATGTGGTTGAAATCGGCGGAATCGTCACACGATCTGGCGAGATCTACAGTTTCAGTGCTCTACCGTGAGCCGATGTGGTTGAAATATGGGGATCGGCGCACCAAGCACCGCCGATCCCCTGTTTCAGTGCTCTACCGTGAGCCGATGTGGTTGAAATACCATGAGACGACGTCGTTCGGGCAGCGGTTCGGGGGTTTCAGTGCTCTACCGTGAGCCGATGTGGTTGAAATATCGGTGTGCTCCGCGACTGGAGCACGATCGAGATGTTTCAGTGCTCTACCGTGAGCCGATGTGGTTGAAATAGATCCGTCTGGTTCCCTCCCCAGACGCTCACGTAGTTTCAGTGCTCTACCGTGAGCCGATGTGGTTGAAATGCTAGACCATCCAGTGCGTCTAGCTGCTTGTCGTACGTTTCAGTGCTCTACCGTGAGCCGATGTGGTTGAAATGCACGAACGGTACCTGGATGGTCATTTCCGGTCTGTTTCAGTGCTCTACCGTGAGCCGATGTGGTTGAAATGGATACGTGGGGCAAATGATCGCTGAGGCCAAGAAGGTTTCAGTGCTCTACCGTGAGCCGATGTGGTTGAAATGAATATGTACCTGCTCTGTGACTATCTCGTAGTCTGTTTCAGTGCTCTACCGTGAGCCGATGTGGTTGAAATGGTATAACCCGTACGCCAGAGGCACCCTGCGCATCTGTTTCAGTGCTCTACCGTGAGCCGATGTGGTTGAAATCGCTGGCCTCTCCGCCCAACGCGGCGGCTGCGACCGTTTCAGTGCTCTACCGTGAGCCGATGTGGTTGAAATCCCTGGTCGCGTCGGTATCCTTGCCGCTCACGTGCCGTTTCAGTGCTCTACCGTGAGCCGATGTGGTTGAAATCTCACGTGCCAGGCCGCCGGCGTCGGCCCCACCACGGTTTCAGTGCTCTACCGTGAGCCGATGTGGTTGAAATTGAAGCAGGTAAGCCACACTAGGGTGACTCCCAGTGATGTTTCAGTGCTCTACCGTGAGCCGATGTGGTTGAAATGTCCTAAAGTTCACGGCGCGCAAGCTGAGCACGTCTGTTTCAGTGCTCTACCGTGAGCCGATGTGGTTGAAATGAAACACCAGGTCACTACTGGTGGGTTTCTGATTGTGTTTCAGTGCTCTACCGTGAGCCGATGTGGTTGAAATAGTAGCTGCCGCAGCAATTGGACACCGGGGCCAGAGGTTTCAGTGCTCTACCGTGAGCCGATGTGGTTGAAATTGAAGCGATGTTCGCTGAGCAAGACGCCACGTTTATCGGTTTCAGTGCTCTACCGTGAGCCGATGTGGTTGAAATGATAGATCTCCCTAAGCCCCTTGCGCTACGCGCAAGGTTTCAGTGCTCTACCGTGAGCCGATGTGGTTGAAATGCCGATAGGAGACGGTGATCATAGACCCTCCCGACTGTTTCAGTGCTCTACCGTGAGCCGATGTGGTTGAAATCGTGGGAGATGCGTAAATGCGCACCTCCCGACCGCGTTTCAGTGCTCTACCGTGAGCCGATGTGGTTGAAATTCATGGAAGCGCTGGGTGAGCCACTCCGCGACGTGGGTTTCAGTGCTCTACCGTGAGCCGATGTGGTTGAAATCGAGGGTGCTGGCTTGTACATCGGTTCGCCCACATGTTTCAGTGCTCTACCGTGAGCCGATGTGGTTGAAATAGCCGAGCAGCAGCGGCTCATCGAACCGCTCCTGCAGTTTCAGTGCTCTACCGTGAGCCGATGTGGTTGAAATAGTGCTACCTAGAGGTGCTCCGTAGGTACCCGGACCGTTTCAGTGCTCTACCGTGAGCCGATGTGGTTGAAATTCCACCTCCGTGCCCGTCTCGTCGTATCGCATCTCCGTTTCAGTGCTCTACCGTGAGCCGATGTGGTTGAAATCATGTGCAAATCCATGCCTTCTCCACGATCGTTGTCGTTTCAGTGCTCTACCGTGAGCCGATGTGGTTGAAATGCCACCGGTGTTGATACCGATTGCCGGGCCGATCCCGTTTCAGTGCTCTACCGTGAGCCGATGTGGTTGAAATGATGGTTGACCACCTATGTTGACGGCGACCTGCACGTTTCAGTGCTCTACCGTGAGCCGATGTGGTTGAAATGGAGCACGATCGAGATCGGCCTGACGGTCAATGACGTGTTTCAGTGCTCTACCGTGAGCCGATGTGGTTGAAATAGCGCAAAGTACCGCTGCCCCCACTCGCCCGCGATGTTTCAGTGCTCTACCGTGAGCCGATGTGGTTGAAATCTTAATCGCCTGCGTCAACGCCCGGCCGGCGCCGGGTTTCAGTGCTCTACCGTGAGCCGATGTGGTTGAAATATCTGGAACGCTTTGCCCAATGCGCCCAGTTGATTCGTTTCAGTGCTCTACCGTGAGCCGATGTGGTTGAAATGCTGGGCCGTGGCCGAGGGCGGCGAAGCGGCGTGGCGTTTCAGTGCTCTACCGTGAGCCGATGTGGTTGAAATCCCATCGCAGGATCGCGGATGCGTTTCATCAGTTCGTTTCAGTGCTCTACCGTGAGCCGATGTGGTTGAAATTGGATCGATCAGCGTGCCGATCACGGCACGCCGCACAGG
>Ga0308417_1002022_pt1 | contig 13543 bp, 13 predicted proteins | sample HotsprSampleOS65_FD_203528 | JGI IMG/M metagenome (GOLD analysis project Ga0308417, IMG submission 203528) | Hot spring phototrophic mat microbial communities from Octopus Spring, Yellowstone National Park, Wyoming, United States - 20090730_OS65 ... | reverse complement strand
TGTACGCCAACACCAAAGCCTGGCTGTGGCATACCGCTGCACAGGCGATCGGATCATCGATGGTGATGGTGCCGGACGATCCGTCGACACGTGCGGAGTTGACGTCGGTAACATACTCCGTCGTCGGCGGAAAAATTACGATGGAGAGCAAGGACTCTGTGAGACAAAAACTTGGGCGGTCGACCAACCGGGCTGACGCGGTCGTGATGGCGATAGCATATCTACCGCAGGCACGGCTGACCGCTGATGCCGCTCAGACCGTAGGTGTACAACCACACTACAAACCGAGGAGAGTATATTGATATGGCTGATACTACTGTTGATACTACGTCGGTAACTATGTCGGCAGAGGTCCGTCGAGTTGTCGAGTACGACAAATCGCAGACGATCAGAGTACCACTTGACGACGCCAAAGAGCAGCAGATCATCGACATCATCACCGACGAGATGGGAGCAATCCAGCGTGAGCGGGATGCGATGGATTTCGATGGGTTGGTCACGCGACGCCAAGCGTATTATGACGGCAACAAGGATCTGATCGATGCACCAGACGGACCATTCGGCGACGCGTCGGCAAAATTCTTTTACTATTTCGCGAGCCAAATATGCGATATATTAACCATTAAAGCTGTACGCCAAACGATTACACCAACACCGATTATTACGTTGGTGCCCGAAGAAGATGGCAAAACAGAATCGTTGCGTGATCGAGAGGACGCGTTAGACTGGCACTTGCGGCATGACGACGGGATCAATATCGAAGCACTGATTAAGTCCGTATACCGTGAGGCCGCCATACAAGGTACCTCAATAGTTAAGGTCGCAATGACCACCGATGTTGAGTACCCTGTGTACCGTGAGACATACCAACCGACTGACGATGACATCCGCAGATATCAATCAGATTACGCCGAGCAATTGGCGGCCAACGAGCAATCGTACGTCGACAATCTGGCCAAATTACGTGCCGGCGACGTAGTCTCGGTGGTTGTGCAGGATATGCACATCAAGTACCGTGGACCAAGACCATATCGTGTACCTATTCGACAGTTTTTTGCTCGTCCGTCGATCCCTGATCTCTCCCGACAACGGTGGATTGCTGAGCAGCGTACGCTGACATGGACGGATATACATGATCGTCTTGTTACCGGCTACTACGATCAGGCGGGTGTGGACAAATTGCAGACCAAAGCCGGCGATAGGTTTGCAGAAGAACACTACGATGTGTATGAGGGTATCCTATACGCCGATTTGTCCGGCGGAGATAAACCGTATCGATACCTAGTCACATATGAAAGTAAATATAATGTTATCCTACGGGCGATCTACTATCCGTATCGCGGTAACAAGATTATGTACATCCCGTACTACCTTAAGCGGCGGGACGACAACTTGTACGGGTACGCCCTGATGGACAGGTTGATCGATGCCAACCAGTCTATCAACGCGGCGATCAATGCGTCCTTCGACGCACTCGCTCTCCGCAATGCACCGCCGGTGATGGTCCCCGATGAAGAAACGGCAAAGCAGTTCGAATCTCGCATTTGGGGTCCGTTGTCCGTGTTTATTAACAAATCGGACAAAAACCCGATTACACCATTACCGTTGGGGGCTGGTGGTGTTACCGACAGTCTCCAGGTGGCCAATCTCATTCAGCGATTCGGTGAAATGAATGTTGGCATATCTGCGACGTACCTCAGCGGTCGTGAATCACCGTTGGATCCCAACGCTCCTGCAGCCAAGGCTGCTCTGTTAATGAGAGAGAGCAACACAGTGATCGAGGACTCAATATTCGAGCTGCAGCGTGGAAACGCTCAACTCGCCGAGTTGTGCGAGTCGTTGATCGTGCAGTACAATCAATCTGATACGATAGCATACTGGCAGGGTGCAACGCGTAAGCTCGTTAACAAAGCACTCTACAATCGTCGGGTACGGTATCTGCCGTCTGGACTGTCGATCTCCGTCGATCGGTTTGCCGACCTACAGACGTTGGTTGGGTTCCTTGGTGTAGTTGGCAAGGTTGCACCACCATTATTTCAAGATCCGGAATGGTTACTCAAAATGCTGGAGTTGTACATCGATAACGCCGGCGGCTCCCTCGAACGGAGTAAGGAACAAGTGTTGCGGCCACTACGCGAAGCGATTAAGGTGCGTGATAAATCGCAGGCTGACAAGGTGATGCTCCCCGACGGTGGGCAACAGCAGATGGATCCAGCTGCTGTAGATCAAATCAAACGTGAAGCTGTACGCGTGCTGCAGGACCCATCACTCAGTAACGAGGAAAAACAGAAAATATTGCAACAGTACGAACAGAAACTACTCAGTCTTACCGGTGATGTATCTGTACAGGATACACGTAATGCACAAGCACCTCTTGTGGAGGAGGACAAGTAATGAAGAACGTGTTGAATATCTTTGAGACGATCCGTCGTCGGTTAGACGAAGATAACAACAAGGTAGCACAATACCGTAAAGCTCAAAAAGAACGTGCGGAACAGCGGCGTGCAATGCGTGACGCCAGGCTGCGTAGTTTGCGGGAGCACATATCCGAGATATACGATCTTGTTCACGATCAGCGGTATGTGCACTATCGCGGAATGCTGGAAGAATTACGGGATAGTTTGGTGCGGCGGATTGCCGAGACGCCTAGTAATCCGGCCAACGTTGAGGCTGCTGCCCAGCTTAAATTGGTTACCTACATACTCGATTATCCAGAGTATATTTTATCTTTATCATCTGAAACGGAGGACAAGTAAAATGCCACGGATCGATTTGACGAAGAAACAGGTGCACGACTTGAACGCTGAAAATAAGCCGGATAACATGTGTGATGGTGTGTGCGTCCATATCGTGCTCACTGACGACGACATCAAGCGGCACAAGTTACAGTTGGACGAGGGTAACAAGGTAACCATTGCCGGTACCGGTACCGTTGCCGACGTCAAAGATGGTGACAGCGATGCATACGTGGTGTGTCTCGATCTCAAAACGATCGAGATCAAATCGATGCAGCCCACTGCCGGTGGCAAAAATGATGACGATATCAACACAGAGTGGGAAGCATCAACCCGTGGGCTTGATGTGGCGACGTTTAAACGGTTTTCGAAAAAACACGAAAGCACATTAAAATAATAGATCAAACGTTGTATATTACGAACGGTTCGCAGCCGTTAATTTCGCGTAAGGAGAGAGAGACCATGGATAATCAGGTGCAGGACGATGTGAAGCTGGTGGATCAGGAGCTGGATCAGGAGCAGAAGGGCACTGTAGAATCCGACACCACAGAAAATACCGGGTCGGCGGACGGTGATACCGCTCGTACAACGGTGGATGCAGTGTCAGCGACGGACGAGAAGGGTGTACCCTGGAAAAATCGTGCAATGGAGTATCGTAGAAAATACGACAAGCTGCAGAAGGAAATCGCGGAAATGAAAGCCGCGTTACAAACCCTGCAAACCGCGAAGACAACTGGGGATGTGCAGCACGTTCCGTCGAGTGATGATGACGACATCGCCGAATTAATTAAGACCGGGTACGACCCAAATGCTGTCCGTGCGATCGACAAGTTGGTACAACGTCGAGTGCAACGTATCATGGACGGTTTGGCACCTGTTGTGACAGAGACGTATGCCTCGAAGATGGAGCATAAGCTGTCACAGCTCAAAGCTGATCCGGCGATCGGGTCACTTGTTGCAGCGTATGAGCCTGAGATCCGTGAACAAATGAAAGAAGTTCGGAACCCGGCGTTGTTGGCCGACGAGCGGGCATTGCGTGCCGCTCTCGGTATTGCGATGTCTGAGCATCCTGAGCGGTTGGCGACTGTGCTCAAGACTCAATCGACCAAATCGATTGTCGACACGCAACTGACCGAGTCTACGCCGGGGCCCAAACGTGTCGGTGGTGCAACGGTATCACAGACCGAGCTTGCTGAGTTCATGGCCGAGACCGGCATTTCCGACGAAAAGCGGGCTCGGGAAATTTTAACGAAACGCAACAATGTGTTGCGATCAAAACCTAGATAAGGAGACATATTGTCATGGCTAAGATGGTATATGGTATTGTATCAGGCACACCGCGGTATAGTGTGTATGCAGTGCCGCTTGCCGCGTCACAGACATTTTCCGCACTGAGTGGTCGATACATTGTGCGGGACGACGATGTTACCGGTGGTAACGCGTCTCTTGCGACGACTACTGCGGCACACTTGGACGGATACGTCGACGGTATTTTCACATCTGCGGCGACCGCCGGCGTCACACGCGTGCCGGTCGTCGAGAATATTTTAGACGTCGTTGTCGAAATCCCGGCGTACAATGCAACTGCACGTGAGACGGTGACTGACGCCAAGATCGTGCATCTGTTGGGCGAGACGCTGGACACCAACGTCGTGTCCGGCGTGCAGTACGCTGATATTGCACTGTCTACACGTCAGACGTTGCAGGTTGTTGGCGGTTCTTCGGCCGACAATTGCTTGTACGTCGTGGCTAACCCGCGTCCTGCCGCTGCTCGCGACAACGCGGATATTGCGTAAGACTAACTCTATAAGGGAGATATACAATGGATCGTACAAATTTCCTCAAAGGTATTACAGCTGATCTGCATGAGTGGTATTGGGAGGCTGCAGATGATTTTTACAAAACGTCATCTCCGGCCTACAAAAAGATCGTAACACTGGAGTCAATTAAATCGATTAAAGGGCCATACGCTCAGGTGACAAGTGGTATTGCTCCGTCGACGTTGCCGGACGTTGAGCCCAACTCGGAGATCCCGACGCAGGATTCCGTCGAGGGTTGGGTGGTATATGCCAAGGTGCGTAAGGCGGGTCATAAGATTCGCGTGCCATACGAACTGCAGCGGGATTTTACAAAGGTGCGTGACTTTCTGAAATCTGCAATTCAAGAGAACGCTCCGCAGCAGATTGAAAACACGAAATCCAAAATTGTCGCCGATCTATTTAATTTCGGCGGATTTACTGCTGGGCACCCGATCTTCAACCAGGACATTCCCGGCATTCTGGCAACCGGGTACGGTAACTTTGTGTACGACGGTAAACCGTTTTTCAACCTTTCTGGCAACCTGCGTACGGCGAAGAATGGTGCTACATACTACAATGGTGCGGCTCTGGAACTAACGTTTGCTAACTTAGCAGCCATGTCTACGTTAATGACCGGTGTTAACGCCAAACGCGAGGACGGTACTCCGTTTGACAACAGCAAGGGTCGCATCCTGCTCGTCCCTCCGTCGCTTGAGTTGACCGCGATGCAGCTGGTTAACTCGACGCTCATCCCCGGCAGTGCGAACAATGATGTCAACCCACTCAAGGGTGCAATGGACGTTGTTGTATGCCCGGATCTGACCGATACCGACGCGTGGTTCATTGTGAGGAAAGAAGGGATTAAGTTCTGGGTGAGCGAGCCTAGAATGAAGTTCTGGGTGAACGAGAATGATGAATCGATGTACGCCAGTGTTATGATTGATTATGCCGTGTGTGTGAAAAACTGGCGGTGTGCTGTAGGCAGCAACTTTGCGACTGCGTGATACTGGCTGATGGTTTTGTGGGGTGGGGGTTTACTCCCCCACCCCACAGCAGGGGGATGACATGCATAAACAGCCGCGTATCGCCGCGATTGGGTACTGTGACAGATGTGGCAATAACGAGTATATGCCGATCACTAGGTATCGTGGTATGCAATTATGTCACATCCATTACGATATCGTTCGGCAGGAAGTTGCAGCCGAAAAGAAGCAACGATCCGACGACAAGCAGCGGGAGTTGTGGCGTAAATTTACACAGCGTCGAGCCGGTCCATAACGAGGAGGGTGTATGATCCTAAAGTCTCTTGCCGAAGTTGAAAAAAAAGTTCGTGAGGGTTACCTCGTCACGGCTATTACACGTAATTCGTCCGGCGAAAAGGAATATACACTTGTACGGCCTGGTGAATCTATCACGCAGGCTGAATCACAAGCCACGGTTACGGTGGCGACTGACACCCATCCATCGGATACACCGCAGCCCGACGCTTTTGTGGTTGCATCGACGAAAGAAATGATCAACGAGGAGCCTGGTGCACTTCCACTGCGTTTTTCCGACGAGCCGAAACCGGTCCGTCGCAGAAAACGGTAAGGGTGGTGGTCTCGCATGGATACAAACGGGGAAAGACAATTTTTAAGTTTTGGTAAGATCATTGTGCAGTTATGGCCGATATTTGCCATACTGTTTACCGCTGGAGTTGTGTACGCGACAATCCAGGCGTCCAACAATGATGTCTGTACATTACGGACGGAGCTGGGTGTGCTTAAGGAAGAAGTCGCTGTGCTTAAGGCAAACGCCCAATACACCCGCGATCAATTAACATCCATGTCAGCTGACATTAAGTTGCTGCTGCAACGTGTACGATGACCATTGACGGCAAAAAGCGATTTATTGTAACAATGCTGGCTGATAGCATCCTCGGTATTGTGCTGCTGTGCCTAATCACGTTACAACTGTTGGGTCGTGTATCGTATACCGACATCTCCGGTATATTAACGTCAGCTGTCATGGGTATTGTTGGCATCACCGGTGGCTATCTCGGTGTGCAGACGATGTCAGACAATAAAAAACTCAGTGGAGGACAAAATTAATGGACGCAAAAAATATCGCTGAAGATATCATCACAGATAAACAGTTGTTCACCGGTATGCTGACAAAAATGAAACAGGACATATGGCTTACATTTGTTGCTTTATTGATAAAAAATATCGACCGCATCCGGACCGAAGATGAGTTTTTGGCTGTATTACGTGAGATGTGCATTATCGCAATACCGGTGCGAACAGGTAACAAGATTGTTGATAGCGTGATTAATGCGACCAAATCCGTTGCGGTGGGATATGTGCTCAACCTCATCGACAAATATTGTCTCGATAGATGGTTTGGGTACGACTGGTTCACCAAGTTGCGTGCTGCGGCACTCAAATTGCTTCGTTACCCGGCACTTACTGCCGCGGATTTATCAACCTTGGTTAACGACGACGAAATCGTGGCGATGTACGCTAATGTGGAGCCGCACAACGATGACTCCGCGTAGAAGACATCCATGCAGATTATTTCCCGGTTTTTTGCTTATGTTTTCTGTGTCGCATTGTGTGCCTACCGCGTATGCGTTGACGCTGGCAGAAATACAGACGCAAGTGCGGTTGATTGTCGACCCGTCGACGGTTACCGGTAAGCAGATCTTTACCGACGCTCAGCTACAGACGTGGATCAACCAGGCTCACATCGATGTTATTCGGCGGTCGAAATGTATGCAGGCAACTGCGTACGTTGACACGTCATCGACTACGCGGTATGTACATATCCCTCCTGATGCGATGACGATCGATCGTGTTGCGTACTGGGACGGTGCATCAACGTCTACGTTGTCGTATCGTTTTCTCGCCCGCACCTTCAAATCGTCGCTCGACAGCAAATCACCGTCGTGGGAGCGACCTACCTACGGTATCCCACAGGAGTGGTTTGTATTTGGTTCGTCGATTGGTCTGCACCCTATACCGTCGGCAGCGTATGCCGGGTCGGCCCGGATGGCTATTGATTATACAGTACGTGTGTCGTCGCTTACCAATGCGTCTGACGTGCCTTTCGGCGATAACCCAACACTGTATCCATACCATCTTACATTGGTCTGGTATACGGTATGGATGGCGTACCAATCGATTGGGTCTTTGAGCTATGCCGACTATTATCGCAAGATGTACTATGACAGCATATCGATCATGATCACCGAGCTGCGTGATTACGCCGGTTGGCAGCCGACGATACGGGTACAATAATGAGACAACTATTTTTTTTTATTCTTTTGTGTGTTGGGTTGTATGCTCAGGATGTTAAGCAAGCTCTGATCGGCGATTTTTCGGGTGGGCTCAATACTCGCGTTTTACCGTCGAGGCTACCCGATACATGTACACCATCGGTTCAAGGGTGGTGGTTCGATCAGACCTTCGCTCTTGAGTCTATTGTTGGTCCATCACTGATTGGCGGCTATCACGTACAGTACGGTTGTATCGGTGGTTATTACTACCGCACCGGGTCGGGTGTAGCGTATTATGTCATACAACGTGGTGATACCTTGTTAGCCACCGAGGACGGTATAACATGGACGACGATTACGTCCGGGTTATCATCACGCTCACCGTGCGTATATGCTACCTACGATGGTGTATTGATTGTCAGCAATGGTGTTGATCCGGTAGCTACGTGGGACGGTAGGACGTACACACAATTACCGTTTGTTCCCCGTGGAAAATCGATAACGGTGCTTAATAACTCCATATGGCTTGCACACATTATCGGTGAGCCAAACACTATCTACTTTTCTGAGTCGGGTGTACCAACAACCACTCCGTCTGCCTGGCCGGCACGCAATGCGTATGTTATTGATTCCCGCGACGGGGATTATATTACTGCGATAATTGCGTATGCAAACAAAATTTATGCATTCAAACGATCGAAGATATATGCTATTGTCCCTGGCGGCGTACAATCACACATTGTACGGATACACGATACGGTAGGGTGTGTTGCCCCATATACATTAGTCCACCACAACGGTGGGCTGATGTGGCTCGGCCGGGATGGTGTATACGCGACAGATGGTGTCACCGTTAAGCTGGTGAGCGACCCGATCCAACCGTCGATCCAATCGATAACGCAATTGTCCGGCGGCGGCAAACGATATCGTACCATTGATAATGATGACGATTTCACGGTCGGTATCCTGTCCAACATGTTTGTCGACGCCAATGGTATATGGGTATCGACCAATACCAAGACGTGGGATACATTCGATAGCGGCACAAAGTATAATGTAGCCACGCATGCCGGGGTTATAACTCTATCGACGATTGTTGCCACTACCGAGGAGCTGTTACCGTACACAATCAAGACGATACCGTCTATCCTGCCGGGTGTTGCATCGGTAAGCAAGATCAATGACGGTGACAGTACATCGTTTGATCTTATCACGCAAGAGTGTCAATATTATCATGATAAGTACAATTATTTGATGCTTAACCCGGATGTTGTTGGATGGTATACACAGAGCGGTAACCCACAGATACAGCTCTCGTTGTCATTCCCCACATGCACATTGTCCCGCATGACATGGATCTGGCAACTTGTCAACGGCCGGCCTGCAACACCGACGCATGACGCATCGACTGCATCGTCTGCGATTGAGGTACAGTATCGTAATCCATACACCGGCCAGTATGTTAACATATCTCCGTGGCGACCTGTATCCATACAACATTTTGACAGCCAGGCGAAAATGATCGAGCTGCATCGATCATGGCATCCCGAGGAGCGTACATGGTTGCAGCCGCCGAAATCTGTTACCGACCGCGGTCTGTCCAATCTGGCTTGGTACGTACCAATCGGTGGGCATTACAATTATTTGTGGTCCGCCGATTGGTGGAACGCTACCGCATATCGTATGCAGGATTGGGATACGACATACAATTTCGGCGGCGTTGAGTCCGACGAGGTACTCCTAACATTCCGTGTTGTGCCGGGCTGGACCAACGAGCAAAAATATACGATGTCACTCAAAATCAATGACATCTCGCTCTATCGACGTGTTGCCGGGCAACAGTATGTAGCCTCCGGCATGTGGATATCAGAGCCATGGTCGACCGGGTTTGACAATCCGGTATATGGCAAGATATACATTGATTACAGCACGTATACAGGCACGGCAGTACAATGCTGGGCTCAGACGTCGGCTGACACGATTGTTTGGTCGTCGTCGTTTCCCGTGACAAACGGATATGATCTGTCGACATCGTCGATGCCGCGACACAGGTATTTTCGGGTTGTAACATTGCTGTCGACAACCGATCCAAGCCAGACGCCTGTGGTACGTAGGGTACATGTACAATGCCAAGCTGGGTCGGGATCATACACAAGCGAGGTGTTTAGCGTGTCGCCGTCTGTGTGGGATTATTACGTCGTGTCACAGGCTACAACATGTACGATTATGCATTACATCCGCGGCAGCGATGCATGGTTTTCACCGCAATCGTCAACTCCAACATGGTCTGCGATCGCCAACAATACGCTTATCACATTATCGACAACGACACGGTACATACAATTACGGTCAGCAGTCACGGTAACATCCGGTGATCCGGCATGGATCAACAGTTACGCCATTGCGTGGTGGGTTGGTACACCGTACACTGAGGCCGCCGGCACAAGCTACAACGGAAGGTATTGGTTGGCCGTTGGTACGTCGTCAACACACAACGATACGGTATACATCTACGATACTCGTGGTGCATGGACCGCGATGTCGATGCCTGTTATTGCATGGATGGTTGACCACACTGGTGCACTGGTTGCGTTGGCGAGATCGACCAACTTGTATCGATTTGATGGTACCGCACCACTGTTCGACGAGCACCAATACTGGGTGAGCAAACAATACGATTTTGGACTGCCGGGCTACCGCAAACGGTTGCTCAAGATCGTTGTGTCTGGCACGTCCTCGGACGACACCAAACCGATCTATCTTGGTTGGCGTGGAGAGTATGACACTGATTTTTCGACGACAACTATTACGCTATCGTCATCGCGAATAGACACCAAGACCATCCGCGTCGGTGTTGATACGCCGCAACGCTATTATCAATTTATGGTCAGGAAAGTATTTGCGACGGAACCATATAATATCAAGATATCATATATACAACCGTATTACACGGTTGTGGCGGGTGAGGATAGATAGTATGATCCGACGTATAATTGGTACAATTTGCATTTGTGCAGCAGCAGCAGTGGCAATCGGCGAACCGCCGTATACCATTGTTTCATTGTCAGATCCTGTAACCGTTAGGCTTATCAACGATATGTTTCGTGACTTGTATGGTTTGTCATCGACACCATTATCACTTGCCGCAGATGGTGAGAGCAACCCGACAAAAGCATTACGTAGCTCTGACAGTCGGCTGACACGCATTTTTGGCGGACAATTTGACTCGGTATATTGTACATCGTTGTTCGCCCAGAACGCAACAATATCAGACTGGACAAAGACACCAACAATCTACTACAACAATGCGTATCCATACACCACGGGTGGTATAATGACGTACTACGGTCGTGGTGTATACCGGTCGCCTGTCGGGTATGATACCGACCCATCAATCAGCTATTGGCTGACCGTACTTGGATCTGGTGGGTACAGCGGTGGATATAAGTCCGGGCTATATCTCGGGTCATTGTACGACGGTGCGTTAATTCAAGCGATTGACGTCAACTGGAAATCGTTTGGTGCTCCTGCGGTAACGATTGCAAACACGTCGCAAAATCCGTGGTCATACGATCTCGCCTGTAACTGGCATGGCATGTTATCAACCAATGTATACACGTCGCGTATCGCACCGCCAAAATCCGGTGCTACACGCCACATCGTCATATCCACACCTGTAGCCATTGACCCACAGGGTAATATCGCCCCCGGCGGCACGACTATCGGATTGCTGGACTTACGCAACAGTGACAGGGGTACTGCACTGTACATCGAGGGTAGCACAACAGGCATCTCAATCGCATCGGGACGTACCATTGGCATTGATGACCACGCTACATACTCACGCCATGCCGGATACCTGCTGGTCCAGGGATCCGTTACAACGCCTATCGTCGGCAACAACTCAAGTCCGCTGACGGTGGAAGGTACGCCAGTAACCATTCGTAATGGTACACGGTCAATCAGTGTCAACTCCGCCGGCATTGTGCTATCCGAACAGGCCGATGCACCCAACGAAGCTGTCCGTGCCGACCGGACGATCTCTGCTGGTGCAGGACTTACCGGCGGTGGAAACCTGACGTCGAACAGGACGCTGTCTGTTGTGCAGGGTGCTGGTATGACGGTTAATACCGGCGGAGTGCACATTAACGTCAACACGCCGTTTGTGGGGACAATGACATGGACACAACCTCATCAGTTTGCGTCTTCGGTGACGGTACAAGGTACACTGTGGACGAACACCGTTGTACCAGCAACCGCAGCAACGCTGACGATCGGACGTAGTGGGGCTAACACGACTATCTATGGCGACTACATATCGTTAATGCGACAAGCTACCGGCGATCTGCATGCCGTGCGTGGAGACCGGCAGATTATCGCTGGTACTGGATTGTACGGGGGAGGCAAACTTACGTCGGATGTGACCATGTACGCAGATATCGCTGCAATTGCCGCTGCGGTGAGTACGTCACCTGCGTTGTCTGGTACATACATGCGAAACCCGTCAACGGGAACGCTGAACATGTCCGGGTACAATATCGTGAACGTCAAGAACGGCGTATTCAACGATTCTGTAACCGTTACTGGCGATATCTATACGTCGAGTTCAATTATTGCGAGTGCCGGTCGGATTTATTCGCCAACGCAATATCAGGTTATCATCGGTACCCATGCGTTGTCAACCAATACACTCCGACTGTATACAGACTCATATGGATATGGAAACATCCGGAACGCACAAAACGCTGGATTTGTTGTAGACCCATACGGGTCATATTTAGTTGATAATTCCAACCGATGGGTGAACTGGACCGGGAATGTTTTGTTCCCATCGCAACCTTCGGATATCGGGCGACCAGCAAACCCATGGCAGCATGGGTATTTTTCTGGATCCTTGTCTGTCGGGAGTACCATTACCTGGTCAGGTGGACGTGTATGGTACGTCCCGCTTGGTGCATCCATTGCAACTGTTATCAGCCAGGCATCTACTGGTGATGTTTTAGAACTTGCGGCTGGTACATATACGATTACGGCTTCAATATCAATCACCAAACCGCTCACCATCCGTGGGCAGGGTATGGGACGAACATTTATATACACTACCACGGCTGGGCAGATGTTCATAATCCAATCCTCAAATGTCGTTATAAGCGACATGCTGTTACATGGTGTGTACAGCGGAAATATTGCCACCCGAGGGATCACGGCTAGCGGTGGTCCATGGTTGAACGTATTGATTGAACGAGTCGGTATCGTTGCCTATGGTTCTACCGGAGACATGATCGGTATATCTACAGGTGGGAATGAGACGACCATCCGTGATTGCGACATTACTATTGAGCAAGGAGCTACTGGTACTGCACATGTATATGGCATAAACATCGGTGCTTCCAGTGCACGAGACAATACAGTTACCATAATGCGGTCAAGGATCCGAGCTTTCGGAAATAATAAGCGGGGCCTTGGTATTGGCACGTATCTTACAGCGACATCAACCAATACCATTAACATCTACGATTGCGATATCTTTGGTGGGTCCTGCGGCGGTACAGCGGAGGGTCGTGGTCTTGATCTTTATGGGACTGGTGGAAATGCTCCATACGCTAATGTGTATGGCTGTCGAATCTATGGAGTGTCGGACGACATCATGACGAATTCTCCGTCGACAGACCCAGACAAGGTAAAACTGTATGGCACTATCTGTTATAATCAGCTGCCGTCGCCAACCCGCAGCATTCTGTCAACCGGTACTG
>Ga0308417_1002020_pt1 | contig 13543 bp, 6 predicted proteins | sample HotsprSampleOS65_FD_203528 | JGI IMG/M metagenome (GOLD analysis project Ga0308417, IMG submission 203528) | Hot spring phototrophic mat microbial communities from Octopus Spring, Yellowstone National Park, Wyoming, United States - 20090730_OS65 ... | reverse complement strand
CGGTAGGTGCGTTCGATCCAGATGGCGCGCCCGACGCCATGACTGGCAACCAGGTTGCGCCATGCCGCACGACGGAGATTCTCGTCGCCAGCAGCGCGCCAGAGTTGAGACCAGTAGGTCTGGGCGTTTTTGAGCTCGGTTTCGCTCAGCGACGCTTCGAAGGCGTCGATGGCGCAATCGTCGGGGTAGACGCGCACCCATAACTGGTGCTGCATTCCATCGGGTGTGGCAATCTGTTTGAAGCGGGTTTCGAGGCGGAGCGGCAGGAGCAGGATTGGATACAGATCATTGAGCTGTTCGATCGACTTCCGTGGGTCAGTGAGGGGCAGGAAGGCGTCGAGCTGGCCAGCCAGGTTTTCCTGGAGCGCGCCGAGTCGCTCGCGCAGCGCTGCAATCTCGCGGACGGTTGCGTCGTGCTGCACTGCCAGTTGTTTTTCCTGGGCGCGATGGCTGGGGTTTGCCGGGTCAAAGAAACGTTTCAGCCGCGCCTGACGGGCTTCGATGCGCTTGAGTTTCTCACGGGCATGGAAGAGGGCTTCGTCGCCGGCTTTCAGCGCGGTTTGCGCCTGCTGTAGCTGCTGCTGGAGCGATTGGAAGCTGGTGTCGGACATTCGTTTGGTCCTCTACTGGCAGGAGTTATGCCATCAATGGCAGGCGCCTCGGCGCGTTCGTCGTAGTGCAACGTCACGATCTTGGTATCATCTCCGATGCATGCACGGCGACCATGACGGGCGCCTGATACAGGATATAGGCCACTTCGGCGGCATTAGTGTCTCTGTGCCATCGTACGCTCTGGTCATCGGCAGCCTGGTCGATCTTCTCGTTCTCGGTGGATGGCAGCGCCTCCAGGGTGATCGTCGGCGTGGCGCTGGTGATCTGGATATAGTCGCCAGCCTGCGCGTCTGGCACGAGATTGCCCCAGGCCAGATCATTCCAGACGTAGATATGGTCAGCGGTTCCGATGTCCAATCCAAAACGCGGTTCACCAGGGCGCTCTTTAATCACAAAGAACCATCCTGGATCGTCGGTCTCGTTTTCGCCAGTGCCGCCGATCGCCGCTTCGACGGTCAGGTCGAAGCCGAAGAAGTAGATATCCGGGTCAACTTTGGCTTCGTAGAGCGGCGTCTTGACCTTGTCGCGCGGCGGGTTTTCCGCCAGCGCCACGCCAGCGTCGTCCAGCTGGCGTTCGACGGTGTTGTCGATCGTGCCATCCGCTTTTCGCTGCCATTTTGCGCGGTGGGCGTAGATGACCGCCGTTGGGTATTTCTTGAGCAGTTCGCCGCGGATCACCAGCACGATTTCCTCTTCGTTCGCACCGCCGGTTTCGCGATTGTCGTGGTCGCCCAGTCTTGAGAACTTCGACCAGCGGTGCAGTGGTGGAATATCACGCAGTTTTTCACGTAAAACTTCGGGATCTTCGGCGCTGCCGTGCAGATAGCCGGTGACATCCCAGAACTGGCGGAAATAGCTGCCGCGTTGGTCGGTGACATATTCGCGCCAGAGGAGTTCGCGAGCGAATTCATGGTTCAACCCGACCATGTAGGCTTCGATAAAGGCCTGGTTGGTCTCAAGCAGCGAAATGCTGTTCTGCTGGATGAAGTTGAGATTGGGCAGGAAATTGTCTTTAGATTTCTTGACCAGTGGTTCATACATCGGCTGGTCGATGACGGGGTATGCCATAGCCTCGACAAATCGCTCGCCAATTTGCTCGCGAACACGTGGTGGGATGAAGATCCCACTGTAGACATGGCGCGGTATCGTGACCGCCGGATTGATGGATGTCACCAGGGTCGTCGTGATCTGCTCGAGGTTCAGCACCTTGCGCGATGGGCGTAATGGAGCGGCAACCGTCTTGCTGGCATTGATCAAGGCATAAGCGTCCTTGAGCGCGGTCTTGTAGGCCGTGGCTTCAGCGCTGTCGCTTGCGCCAAAGGTCGGGCGGAAGCTGTCACCGCGTTCGATAATCCGGAAATCGGGACTTTTCGGCAGGCGATCCACCACTTCCGGTTTCTGGTTGTCTTCGCGCAGACTTTCCGAGGGGCGGAGCAGGCGCTGCCATTCGCCAAGTTTGTAGTAGAACCATGCCAGCGCCACGAACGCCGGTATGATGATGATTGCCAGAATAGGGAGGAATAGCAGCAGCACGACCAGCGCGAGCAGCATGATGAGAATGATCGCGCGCAGATTGGGGAAACGGTGCAGGAGTACAACAACCCAGGGCGGCACGGCGCCCGCCGGTGGTTGAATGGCGTCGGCCAGTTCATCGAGCGTTGGCGCGCCGTCGAGCGGCGGTTTAGGCGGGTTGGCAGTTACTTCGCCGCGGTTGACCCGATCAATCAGGTTGCTGGCATTCGCGCCAACCGTGAAAGGCAGCGACGTCATCAAGCGACCGCGTGGCGCCATCATCCGGCGCGCCTCGCTGGTCATCAGCGCGCGCGGCACGATGCTCTGTTTGACCTGCTGAAAGACGGTCAATCCCTGGGTGATGACGCGGCGCTGCACCGGCATAGTCATCACCAGGGCACGCCGGCGGGTCTGTGGATTTGCCTGCAACGCCAGCAGGCTACGCTCATACCAGCGCATACTGGCGTAACGCGCGAACTGCGCCAGCCGAATCCGACGGTTGGCCGCCAGTACGTCACCGATCTGCTCCCAGGCGGCGCGCATGTAGATTTCCTGGTTCTGCTGCACGACTTCGGCGCCGAAATTGGCGGCGACCCGATGGCGCGGGTCGAGGTTGAGTTGATGCACCCAGTTCTGGTTCTGCGGCGCAGGCGAGCCGTCGCGTTGGGTCAGCACCCGCTCGACCATCGCATGCCAGCGGCCATAGATTGGCGGCGTGATCAGCGGGTCGGGGTCGTTGATCATCGTACCGGGGTTGTCAGGATCGGGGATAGTGGTGTCGTAGCTGGTATCGTTGTGCGCATCGCTAACCTGCTTCTGGCTGTAATCGTCGGCGAGATTGAGGAATGCAGCCAGATCCGACTGAAATGGATGCGGGTAGGGGTTCTGATCCCACTGCTCGTATCTGTTGAATGCGGCAAGTTCATCCGGTGACAGTGCGGCAAGCGGCACGCGCAGCGCACCTCCCAGGCGCAACACTCCGCCAAGTTCATCGTCGCTGATGCCCCTCAGGTTCATGCCCGGCGCCTGTACGTCGATATCACGCCGTCCAACCCGGCTGTCGACTGGTTGCGGCTCCAGCAGACGCACCAGATATTCAAAATCGCCAACCGTACCGGTCTGGAATGTCCAGCGATAGTAATAAGGGAAGTGATCGGGTTGCGGCCTGGAGGAGTTGGGTTCCCATGCGCCATGATTGACAGCCGGGGTTCCCGCCGGGTCGAGGCCCAGGCCCGCCAGGCGCCCGCTTTCAAACACTGGAATCAGAAACGCATGGTAGGTGGAACTGACATCCAGTTTACGCGGGCAGAGAATCCGCGAATAAGCGATATCAGGGTTAGATTGCAGGGCGGACTCGAATTTCGGCAACACCGCGTTCATATCGTTGGAGGTTATCTCAGTGGGCGCGGCAGAGAGGTCGCGGTTGATATGAACATGCGCCCAGGCCCAGAGCTGGTCGATTGGCGGGAAGATCGCGTTGGCGGCTGATACGACGATGTATGGCAGCGGATTGTCGGCGGTGCGGACGCCGTCCTCGAATTCGCTTTCCTTCAACACCACCAGCATAATCCAGGGACGCAGACGATGATTGCTGGGGGTTTCCGGCGTATAGCGCCAGGGAAAATCCTCGTCGTAGAAGTCGATATACGGCAGGTAGTTGGGTTCAAAATTGGTTACCAGCGGGCGCGGTTCAGTTTTGATGATCGCGCGGCGCTCGATGCCAATAATATCGCCAGGTCCGTAGAGTTCGACATCGCGCGTGATCGTCTCGCTGAGCGGCGCGCCTTCCAACGCCTGACCAATCGCGCGCAACCGAATATGGAATGTCGCGCGGCTGCGGCCGGCAATCGACGTGCTGGCGGGATCGATCCGGTTGGCGAGGCCATGACGCAACCAGGGCAGAAATGAATAGACACCAATTTGATCGCTCATACGCTACTCATTGACCTCATACTGCGGAACGACATGGATCAATTGCGCCAGGCGCGGGTTGGCGGCGACCTGCTGATTGAGATATTCTCGGGCGAGCGCCTCGCTACGGAAGTTCATACCAGCGCCTGTCACCCGTTTGTTGTCGGCGACATTGACCACCGCATACCCCGGTTGGCCAGCTTTGATCTGGGTGTCGAAGGGTTGGATCTGCTGTTTCTGATGGAATGAGACCTCAACTCTGGCGACCGCCGCCCCGCGGCTGAAATGGACGAATAACGCGCCCCAAAAGATGAAGAAGCGGCGGGCGAAGCGTTTGAAATTATTGTCGATCGTCGTCAGTTCATACCGCACCCGGCGTTTGACCAGACGGCTGGAGCGTGACTGGCGTCCCTCGACCGAGAGCCGCAGACCGCCAGCGAGCGGCTGGAATGCCGGCAATGACAGTTTCCTGGTATCGTCGGCATCCTGGTACTGCGCCAGCGCGAAGAGTTCATCCTGATCGTCAACTTTGCGGAGATCAGCGCTATCGACTTCAAGCGAGAAGCGGTTTGCGTCGGTTGTCTTCTGGTTGCCGATCTTCTGAATTGTGACGTCCAGCGGCAGTTTGCGCTGGCTGATCATTAACTCGCCCAGCGGGTGCAGCACCAGGCCATCGCGGGCGCTGTCGAGCGCGCGTAATGACACCAGCAGATTATTGGCGGCGGGAATATCGGCCTGCCAGTTGCTGCTGTCTTCCAGTTCGGCGCGCAGCAGCGGCATCGCAGCGACGCCTGGCAGCACCGTGTCGGCCTCTTCGCCCCAGGTTTCGCTCACACTGACATCGATCGAGAAGAACAGGATCGACACCGACGCCGTGCCCGCGATCCGCCAGGGTGTCGGGCCTTCCAGCGAGCCTTTCAGCCGCACCGAGAACAGACCAATGCCAAAGACTTTGAGCGAGATCGACGCCGAAATCTGGACGATAAAGTAGAAGGGCGAAAACTGAAACAGGGCGTCCAGGCCCAGATGCCCCTCGAGTTTGACGCTATCGAAGCCGAAGAAGAGTTCGGCGTGCGCACCAAACTGTACAGTATTCGATGTAACTGCAAAATATGCCATGACCCGGATGCGCGCCAGCGGATAGTTGAGGATATTAATCGACAGGCGATCCGGCGTGGGGAAGGGCAGCGGCGGTGGCTGGAACTGCGGATGGAATCCGCCGACCGAGATAACGAAGTTGCTGGCGCCGCCCCAGGCAATCAACACGCCCATACCACCTTCGATCGTCATCACCAGCACGCGCGAATCATACAGGGTTGCAAAGAACCACGCACGTTCTCTATCAGGTTCATACGCGCCGATAAAGCCGACTTTCAGTTGCAGCAATGCTGCGTTTTCATCCGGCAGAATCACCTTCAGCACACCAAGAATCGCGAAGGTTCCCGGCGGGATCTGGATCACAACCCCCAGTGCGAGACTGACCAGCGTGGGCGTGCCCCAGCCAATCTTGAGCATGCCGCCGACCAGAAAGGTATCGTTCTGCGGTGGGAAGAAGACGCGCAGGTCACTGATGATGCGCGCGGCGTTGGCAACGATATTTCTTGGGAACAGAATACTCTCGGCTGCGCCCGACTTGATGCCAGCCGCCATGGCTTCCAGCCGCATAGTGCGGTTCAGCCCAAAAATGCCGCCAATGCCGATCCAGGTAAAGCCCAGCCCCAACTGGATAGGGGTGCCGAACTCAACCGCCAGAATGGCCACCAGGGCGAAGCCGTCGCTGCCATCGGGCATTTTGGTGGTGATCACGCCCAGCGCGGTCAGGGTAATGATGCCTGCGATATCCAGTTCCAGTCCGCCGGCATATTCACCCCGGTCGTAGTCGAAATTCAGGAAGCCGCCACCGCGCACCGGCCCGGCATTAACCGCCAGGCCGACGCCGTTGGGCGGCTTGAAGCCCAGCGTGAATTCGCCGCCGTCGAAAATAACCAGCCCTGACAGGCCGATCCGATCAACCGACGCCTGCAGCACGCCAAGGTCAAGACCAAAACTGAGCGAACCTTCCAGCTTGAAGCCAGGGTCTCTGCCAGCCTTTTCACCCAGCGCCAGGCCGACGGTCAGGGTATTGAACTGAAGCGGGCCAAGCGTTTCGTGCAGCGGAATACTGACCATCAGCCCGGCGCCACCGCCGATGAAGAAGCCCTTTTTCTTTGAATAGCCGATATTGAAATCGAATTTAGTTTCCAGTTTACCGTCGCTGGTGATTGCGTTGAGAATGGTTCTCAGAAATCCATCAGCCGAGTCGGTCTTCAAAACAAACGCGCTGTCTTTGATTTCGCCTTTGATACTCTGATCGGTAACGCCGACTTTGCCTTCGATCTTGCTGCTGCCGATCCGGAGATGGACGCCATTGGCGTCGCCCCAGATGATCTCTCTGGCGGGCTTTGACTTATAGATCAGGCTCACCGTGACCGAGGCGTCGGTTGATGAGGGGAAGCTATGCGAACCATCGCCGATATACACCAGGAAATCAGGACCGTCGGTCGCGAACTGGAAACTGAGATTGTCGGTGATTGGCGCCTCAAGTGCGCCTTCGCCCTTGATGCGCATCAGCAGACCCGGACCGCCATGATCGCGCGGCAGCAGCGCCATACTCAGCAGCAGCGCGCCTTTGACGATATTGTTCGACGAATCCCTGGTTTTGCCGCTCAGGCGGATCGTCAGGGTGCGATTATTGACCGCATCGCCGATCGGACTTGTCGAACCAGGCCCGGCATCATAGCCATAGACAAAATCGGCTTTCATCAGCGACGCCACGATAACGCCAGACACAAACAGGAACACATCGGATACCTGTTTGGCATGAGCTTCAGTCTGAAGATCGAGCGCGTCGCCAAACACCTCATCGAAATAGTCGCCAATTCTGAAGAACAGCCTGACGATGCTGCCGAAATGGATCGCCTGATCTTCGAGCAGTTGCAGCGCTCTGGCGGTGATATACACTCCCGGCAGGCGCACGCGCAGATATGAGATCGTGGCCGCCTGCAAGAAGAAACTGACCGCCTCTTCGACGATAAACCCGGCCGGGGCGTTTGAGTCAGCTGCCGCCGCTGACTGAACAAAGTCAATCAGCGCCTGAACGATCTGCGTCAGGTCGGAGAGCGCGCTGATAAACGCCTGCAGATCGACGTCATCGGCGGCCCGTTCGCGATAGGCGTCGATGCTGGCGAGCGAGGAGGGCGGGATCGTCAGCGACTGCGACGACTGCGCGGGATCGAGGCCGAGCGCCAGCAAAATCTCGCGGCGAATGGCGCTATCGCCCACGCTGCGCGCGATCGGATCCAGGATCTGGCGCAGTTCGCTGACCAGACGCTGCAAATCATTGCGGGTATCGCTGCTCACGGGCGTATCCTCACACTATCGCCGGGTTTCAGCTTATCGTCGGCGGCGGGTCGGTCGTTGGCGCCAGGCTGAGTTCGTGCACAGTATATGCCTGGGGATCGGCGGGTTTCGCGCCATCTGGATGCATGTACATCAAGGTATGGGTGACTTTCAGCGTCGCGCCGGTTCCCGAAAATGAGACCAGTCCAAGATTTGACGCGAACACCACCGAACGCGCGGTTTTGGCTTTCAATTGCCTTTCAGCGCGCTCCAGCACTTTGATATAACCATCGTCGGGGGTAGCGGGAACAATGTCGGGGTTAATCGGCCCGACTCGCCCGTCGGCCGGACGGGCGTTGGGACTGCTGTCATCGGGGCGCAGATCCTTGACCAGGCTCACCCGCCATGCCCAGTCGGGCGCGACTGCAATACTGCTCCCTGGTTCCCAATTGTCAGCGGGCAGCACCACCGGGGTGCGGCGGAGCATCGCGCGGATGTTGCGGGGTATTGCACCGCTGGGGACGTGTACCCGCCCAATGAGATCGGTTGGGTTGCTCCAACCCAGTCGTGACAGCGGATAGTATGCGTTGTGCAGGATCTCCTGGGCTGCAACCGTTTCGAGTGCACGCTTGGCACGGATGCCCCATTCGTTCTTGAGCGCGCTGGATGTGAGTTGCACGATGCGGCCCGGTTGAGGTTGAGCATTCTTCCAGTAATCCATTTCCGCGCTAAAGCTATAATGTACGTCGCCGGAGAGAATGACGACCCTGCCCATCTGGTTGAAGCGCGCCAGCAATGCCTCGAAGCGTTCGGTATGCAGCGACCAGGCTTCCATATCAAATTCGAGATAACCGGTAATTTCGGGCTCGCGCCTCATTACAACTGACGAGATAAAATCGAAATAGCCGCGTGCGCCGATGGGTTGCGCCAGTTCCTCGATTACCGCCAATCCCAGCACTGGTGCAGCGGAAACCACAATCAGAATCTCGGCGCCAGGCGAAGGGGCGAACGAATCTGGCAACTGTTCGTCGAGGGCGACATCGGAAACCAGACCGGGCGGCGTATATCGACCGCTGAACGTTCGCCGGGTGCGTGTATCCAGCACTACTGTCGTCGTTGGCCCGCTGGGGACATGGAAATGCCACTTGACCAGCGGATCGGCGCCGCCAAAACCATAGAGCGCATCAAGCGCGTTGGCGGCCGATTGCGCGGGGCCGCCGGTTGCGGGGAATAACGCCTGCGCGTGGGTCAGCAGCGCGGCATGATCGCCGGTCGTGTAACGTTTCGGATCGTTGCCCCATGCCTGAAACAATGCGAAAGTCGTCAGAGCATTTCGCATAATCGTGACGCCTAAGGGACTGGTCAGCACCCGGTCGCGCCAGTCCTGGGTCAGATACCAGTCGTCGGTGACTTCGTGGTCGTCGAAGATCATGTAGGTGGCGATGTTCGCCAGCGCCCGCTGCACATTGGGCAAGGTTTTCTTGAAGGCTTTGACATCCTCAAGCTGATCGGCGAACAGATCGCGCTGTTTGTACCATTGCTTGATCTGCTCTTTGCGCTTGTCGGCGGGATAGAGCGACTGAAGATGGGCTGGCAGGCCGTTTACCGTCGTGTCGGCGTCGGGGCAGTCGGCGCTTGAGCCGGAACAGTCGGGGAAAACATCATCAACGTCAATAAACGAATCCCAGAGGACATTCGACCAGGAGAACAGATAGAGCGCGCAGTATTCACCGAATGAGAGCGCATGACAGGCAGCCTCGTGGCTGGAAAACTGTGCCTGCTGCTTAATCAGTTCCTGGCGCCACGACGTAGGGAAATTCGTGCTATCGGCGACAACCCTGATATCGCCAGTGGAGGTTCTCAGCGGCAGTTCTTCCGAAACCCCAAGCAATGCGTTGCCGGCAACGGTCAATTGCGGCAGCAGCATAATAGCAATATCATCGGCATAGATCTGGTCGCCGGTCAGGAACAACTGTTGCGGTCGGGTGTTGGCGTCGGTCTGGGTACGCTCAATGATCTTATCCAGCGGCGCCAGTCCATCGACGCCAAAGCCATGTGCTTTACGGCAGGAGCCATGAACGATTTTCAGATTGTCGAGCGACATAGCAGGCAGCGTAAAGCCGGGCAATTGCCCGGCGAGGTAACCGAGCGCCAGTCTGGTTGGTTCCATCGCTGGCCCGGCGTCTTCCAGCAGACGCAGCGTATTCAGATCCTGCGGCGAACTCCCTCCGGTGAAGACCAGGTTGTAGCTGTAGATCTGCCCTGGAATCAGCGGGCTTGCGGTCAGGTCGAGCGTGACCAGCGCGATATGCAGTTTCGCGCCGATCCGAATGGATGCGGCCGTCGCCCTCCATCCCGCCGATGTATTGCCGAACAAGACACCGGAACTGCCGACATTGGTGATGCCGGTCCAGATGCCAAGTTCTACCGTGCGCACATCGGAAAGGGCAACCCAGACTGCTACCAGCGTTGGTTCGACGCGTCGCACAATCGGCCCAGCCAGAATGAGCGGCAGGTTGTTGAAATCCGGCATAGGCGCACTCGCTCCATGGATAACGACTGCCGATCAGCGGGGATCAGCGGCGTCAGCCTGGTGAATCACCGTACAGGCACGAAGACGCAGGAGCGGAACGCAGCGAATAAGGACGAAGACGGAATGCCGACTTTTGCAGAAACTGCCGTGTCTGACGCGGAGTACCAGCAGTTCAGTATGCGACGTCAGGGAACATCGTGGATGCAAAATACGCGACGCAATTGTTCCTATTATATCATTTGTGTCAAGGCATGCAAAGTAGGCCAGCAATTGGGGGTGCAGTCATGAATTGACAAGAAGTTGAGCGCTCCGTATGCGCATCCCCCAGCGTGCGGGCGCGGCAGCGTCCTTCGTTCGCCCAGCCCGCCGGTTCAGCGTCGGGCGGGACGGCGCGGCTGGTTCCGCAGCATGCGCATCCAGCGGGGCTGGTCTGGCAGATGCGTGCGTCGGAGCGCCGGATCGCGTGCAGACGGTGAAACAGCACAGATGGGTCGAGCGCTGGTCGCTGGGGATGGGTCCGTGTGCCGACCTCAGCCGGTATCTGGAACAAGCGTTTGCCTGGCCCGGCGCGCAGTGGCGCCGCTGGATCGAACGCACCCGTTGGCGTGCCGGACGGGAAGCAACGCGCCAGCCCATGTGGATTGCCAGCGCTGCCTGTCCCTGGTCGTTGACCCTGGACGGAGCGCTCGCCCGGCTGCAGGCCCATTGGACGATTGAAAACCACCCCCCCGATCCCCCCGCACGCGGGGGGGTCTGGGGGGGTGCGTGATGTCACGGATGATGAGGACCACGTGCACGGGCGGATGATCGGGCATGGGGTGAGCAGTATTCGGAACGGCGCCATCACGCTCCTGCGTTAGCTGGACTATCGGTCCATTCCCGATGTGCACCGGGCGATTGCCGCGCAGCCCGCGTTGGCTTTCGCTCTCCTGGGAGGATAAGAAAACCCCTGGCGCACTTTGCTTGCTCTGGCACGTGCGGAGTTTGCTGGCTATAATGTGAGCTACCGGGTAAGCTAAGCTAACCTCCAAACAGCGACACCTGGTGAAACCAATGGACAGTGATCAGCCACAGCAGAACCAGGATATCAGCGGCGCAGGCGCTGCTGGCGTGGTCGGTGACGCGACGAATAGCCCAATCACCACCGGCAACAACAACACCATTATTCAGTCTGGCCGCGATACTGTACTGTATACCAATCTCCCGCCACCCCCTGCGCCTGGCAGCGTCCCACTGAAGCCTGCCCTCATCATCGGGCGCGACAATGATCTCCAGGCGCTGAAGCAACGGGTTGGCATCTCGGCCAAAGGCGAAAGTCCTGCCCCGTTGAAGGTGCTGACCGCAATACGCGGCTGGCCGGGTGTCGGCAAGACCACCCTGGCGGCTGCGCTCGCACACGATCCGGATATCAACGCGCGTTTCCCTGATGGAGTGCTGTGGGCCTCGCTTGGCCAACAGCCAGGACTCTTCGGTGAACTGGCCGCCTGGGGACGTGCCCTTGGTGTGCCGGATCTTAACCAGGCGCATACCGTTGAAGAAGCATCTAACCTGCTGCGCGGCCTGCTGCGCAACAAGCGCTACCTTCTGATTGTCGATGACGCCTGGCAGGCTGAGCACGTGGTACCCTTCAATGTCGGCGGCAGTGGTTGCGCGTTGCTCATCACCACGCGCCTGCCAGAAGTGGCCCGCGCAATCGCCCCAACGCCCGATGATGTCTATGTGCTCGGTGTGTTGAGCGAGACCGATGCGCTGGCGCTGCTGCGCACCTTAGCGCCGACGGTAGTTGCAGAGAACGAGGCGACCAGCCGCGAACTGGTCAAGGATCTGGAAGGTCTGCCGCTGGCTATTCAGGTGGCCGGTCGGCTGCTCCACACTGAAGCAAGCTATGGCTTTGGCGTCGAGCAATTATTGGTCGATATCCGCGAGGGCGCAAGGCTGATCCAGGCTCAGGCGCCAGCTGATCGCGCCGAAGTTGCCAGAGAGACAACGCCCACCGTTGCGGCGCTCCTGAAAAAGAGCACCGATCTGCTGGATGCCCACACGCTCGACTGCTTCGCCTACCTTGGCGCCTTCGCGCCGAAACCGGCCACCTTTGACGCTGCGGCGATGCAAGCCGTGTGGGAGGTTGACGACCCAAGGCCGATCATCCGCACCCTGGTTGACCGCGGCCTGCTAGAGCCCTCAGGCCAGGGCCGCTTCTGGATGCACGCGGTACTCGTATCTCATGCAAAGTCGTTCTTGACAGAGGAGTGAAAAGTGCCCTCGCGTCGCATCTCCGATCTTCGCCACGCTCGCTACTACGCGCGGCGCTGTGCCGAGGCAGAGCAGCAGTACCGTGATGGGCGACAGGAGAGGGGGTTGGCGCTCTTCGACCAGGAGCGCGCGCAGATCGATAGAGCCTGGAGCCGATTGGTGAGCCAGGCGCATACGTCCGACTCTGAGATCCTGGTTCTTATCCTTGCTTATGCCGATGCCACTGCTTCGATCGGTGAGATTCGCTACCGACTGCACGAAGAGCGCATTCCTCGTCTTGAAGCGCAACTGGCCGCTGCCCGAAAACTGAAGAACCGACGGGCTGAAGGCCAGGCACTGGGGAACCTTGCTCTTGCGTTCGCGTATGCGGGAAAGTACGAACAAGCTATCGCGTACTATGTCCAGCGGATTGCGCTGGCACGGTTGATCGGTGATCGGCGCGGCGAAGGCGTTGCCCTGGCGAACCTCGGTTGTGCGTACAAGGATCAGGGAGCATATCGGGAGGCGCTGCTGTGCCATCAGCAGGCGCTTGAAATTGCCCAGGAACTCGGAGATGCGCGGGCTGAAGGGGCGCAATACGGCAACCTGGGCAACATCTTTCAGGTCATTGGCTACTATCGCAGGGCGATCGATTTCCTCGAACGCCATCTCGCAATTGCGCGCAGAGTCGGTGACCGTCGTGGCGAGGGGAACGCGCTCAGCAACCTGGCTCTGGCCTATAACAGTTGCCGTGATTACCAGAAAGGCGTTATCTATGCGACTGAAGCGCTAGAGATTCTGCGCAGCATCGGGGATCGGCGGGCTGAGGGCAATACACTGACCAACCTGGGCGGCGCCTACCTTGGCCTGGGAAACTACAACCAGGCGATCGCCTGCTTTGAGCAACAACTCATGATCGCTCAGGAAATCGGCGATTTGCGTGGCGCCAGCGCGGCGCTTGGAAGCCTTGGCGTGGCCTACAAGCGACTGGGCAATATCGCCGCAGCCATCGACTCGTATGAGCAAGCCCTGGCAATCGACCGGCAGATCGGCGAGCATTCGGCAGAGGCAATCGATAGCTGGAACCTGGGGTTGCTCTATGAGCAACAGGGCGACCTCCATCGTGCCATCGAGCGTATCCAGGTCTACGTCGATTTCGCTCAGTCCGTGAACCATCCTGATGCCGAACGTGATGCACGATGGTTGGAGACATTGCGTCGAAGACTGGGCGAGTTGGAAGCACAAGAGTAAATGTATGCCTTCACTGCGCGATGCAAAGATTAAGCATGCTCAACACTACGTCGAGGTTTCCAATCAATTGAGTCAAAATCGATATGTTCACTCGGTTGGTCAAAAAAGCCGGTA
>Ga0308417_1002019_pt1 | contig 13548 bp, 12 predicted proteins | sample HotsprSampleOS65_FD_203528 | JGI IMG/M metagenome (GOLD analysis project Ga0308417, IMG submission 203528) | Hot spring phototrophic mat microbial communities from Octopus Spring, Yellowstone National Park, Wyoming, United States - 20090730_OS65 ... | reverse complement strand
GCGAATCTTTTTTATCGGCTGTGATTAAATCGGCTTGTTTGGCAATTTTTCTGACTTCCGATTTTTGCAGATGCCCTACGGGAAACAAGGCTTTGGCAAGTTGTTTTTGTGAAAGTTGGCACAGAAAATAACTTTGGTCTTTGTTGTTGTCTTTGCCTGCAAGCAATCGGTAGATAGTTTTTCCATCTTTGGTAAAGCTATCTTTTTGGCAATAATGTCCTGTTGCCACGAAATCAGCATCTAATTTGAGGGCGGCTCCGAGAAACACATCAAATTTTATTTCTCGGTTGCAAAGCACATCGGGGTTGGGGGTTCTGCCTGCTTGGTACTCGGCAAACATATAATCAACGATGCGTTGTTTGTATTCTTTACTCAAATCAAGCACACGAAACGGAATACCAAGTTTTTCGGCAACAATCAGAGCATCGTTGCTGTCCTCTACCCAAGGGCATTCGTTGTTGATAACTACGCTTTCATCGTGCCAATTTTTCATAAAAATCCCTATCACCTCGTAGCCTTGTTCTTTGAGCAAATACGCCGCCACACTCGAATCAACGCCTCCTGAAAGCCCTACAACTACTCGTTTTTTCATTTGGAAAATAATTTTCTTTTATTTTACTTTCTATGCTTTACATCTTTTGTCTCGTCTCCTGCCTCCTGTCTCCTGCCTCCTGCTTTTAACCATAACATTTTTTCTAAGCCGATAGTTGCGAAAAATCAATTGCTACAAGTTTTCCGTTTTGCATCATAGGCAAAACTTGGTAAAGATTATGTTGCAAACAAAATTCAATATCTTTTTCTATACCTAATTTTTTGAGCCTTTGGACGTGAGAGCATTGCTCAATGGTTGCCAACAGATTATTTTTACTTTGCTGATAAAGCATTTTTGCCATTAGAGCCGAGTCATTGGCAATCGTAAATTTTTTTTCAAGTTTTTCTACTACTGCTCCTGCAAAAAGTGTATCTTCCAGATTTACTTTTCCTTTCCAAGCTGCACAAACCAAAAGTATATCGTGAGTTTGAGTTTCGAGATACCGACAGAGTGTTTCTAAATTCAAGAACGCACCGACAAGTACTTCTTGGGCGTTTTCGGAAAGTTTGATGGCTTGTGTGCCATTGGTAGTGGTGAGGGCTATGGTTTTGCCTTGTAGTTGTTTATCCATATAGCTAAAAGGCGAATTACCTAAATCGAAACCTTCTACCTTTTTGCCATCTCTTTCGGCGGCAATTAGGTAGCCTTGTTGTTTCATTGCCAAACATTCTTCTATGCTTTTTACAGGAATAATGGATTTTGCCCCATAAGCCAAAGCTGTTACCATACACGAAGTTGCTCGCAAAATATCGGCAACGACTACAATCGTGTTTTCAAGTGAATATAAATGCAACAATTCGGGCGAAAGACATACGTCAATTGAATTTTTCTTGTTCATTTTTTTAATTTTTTTCTTTCCTCCTTATTCCTTACTCTTTATTCTCCAATCTTTAATCATACAATTTCCAGCTCAAACCCAAGCTAAAAGTACGGCGAAGCCCTGCGTAGAAAGGTGTCATTTCGTAGCCTTTGTGCGGTGCAGGCATCAGCCCTTCGTTGATATGGCTCATTTTCACAAAAGCCCTTGTTTTACGAATACGAATGCTTGCAAAAATATCAAAAACGGGATAAGTTCGCATCAAAACGGCATCTTGCAGATAAAATTGCTTCATTACAGGCATATAATCATCGGCAAAATATTGCGTTCGGAAATAGCCATCAATACCTGCTCTTACGAACAAAGCATCTTTGAACAAAGCCTTTTCGTAATACCACGAACTCACCGCCAGCCAACGAGGAAAACGGAACAGGTTGCTTCTGCTCAAATCTTCGGTGTAAAATATGCGTTGCTCGAAGTAGAAATGTCGTTTCAGGCGAAACTTTGTCTCAAAGCCCAACTGCAAAAACTGAATAGTAGTGTTACGAGCCTGGTCGGGAAAGATAAAGCCTGTGGTATCTCTGCGAAAATAAATATGATTACTGATGATTTGATACCTTAACGAAGGAATCATCTGAACGCTTCGGAACGGCACTTGCAACTGCCCCCAAAGCTCTTGTACGAAAGTATTAGCAAGTCTGTTACGGTAGTCCCAGCCCCCAACACGCGAAATGTAGGCATTTTCTACGATAGCAGGCGAGAAAGACATACTCGTAAAACTGGCTTTCAAATATTTTTGTGAAAGTAATCCTTTTAACAAATAGTCTTTTTTTCCTAATAAATATTCAGCATTTACTTCCAATTCTGCCTCAAAAGGCAGGTTCATTCGCAAACCCGCCCCCAAAAAATTTTCACTTGCTCTTTGTGTATAAAATTCTTTCATAAAGCTATTGACCCCAAAATCACGCCTTTTGAAATAGCCCCACACAAGCATTTTCTTCCAATCGGTTTTTACGCCTATTTGATTAGTGAGCAAAAAATATTTGTAATCGTCTTGAATGCGATTGGGCTGAAAATAACTATCGGGAATGATAGCAACAGGCGTATTTTGTAAATAAAAAGCACGATTGGTGTTGAGGTCGTTATCTACGTAATTATCTCTTTGCTTCTCGAATTGTATGCTATGAAACAAAGCCAATTTGGCAGTAGAGTCTTTGGCAAATTGCTGATACAAACGCAAGCGGTTATAGACTTGCCAACTGCGAGGCTCTCCGTTGAGGCGAGCTTGTGCGTCATCGTAGTTAAAAAGCACATCGGGATTATCGCCGCCCAACACGCCACCAAGCTCTTTTAGCGGACTAATGAAATGATGATAATGCCACAAAACCCTATACCGCCTGCTTGCCGATTTGTAACTTGCCCATACGATAGCATTATATTGCTCCAAAATAGCATTTTCGGTACGATTGCCACTAAGAGCATACTGCCTGAATGTATTGGTACGTTGAAACCTAAAACCGAAATTAAATTTTTCTTTCACATTTCGGCTAAACTCAACTCCTGCGATTTGTTGCCCTCTGCCCCCTTGCACAAAAAAGAAATCGGAATAAGGCGATTTTGTGTCGTAGTAATACACACTATCAGAAGCAATTTTATGGGCTTCGTAGGCTCTGATGCCCCATTGCGTACCAATTTGCGTGGGTAGGGTGTAGAAAACAGGCTTGGCGGGCGTGCCAAGATTGTTGCCCAAATCTTGCAACAAAAAACGATTTTTTCGTGGCAAATCAAACAAGTGAAAGTTTGCCAGTGAAGTATCCACTCTGTAAAGCGTGTCTTTATTTCTGAAAATATCGTACTCGCGAAAACGAAGCGTAGTATTTGCTCCATAAACGTTTTGGGTGGAGTCATTAAGGATTTGAGCAAAACTTGTACTTGCAACAAAAAATTCTAAGAATACGAAAAAGTTAAATATTTTTTTTTGATTTCTTAACGTTTTCTTAATAGATTGCTTAATTTTTTTTGAAATGTTACAAGCAAAACGAAATTGTAGGTACATTTTTTGTTTGAATGCTCGTTAGAAATTTTTAGCTTTGTATTTGTTTTCGTTCATAAGAAAAATGAAAAATCACTCTCAAATAGAAGATGTTTTTGAGCAAATTGTAAATAAAGAACTTTTAGCAGCCGCCAAGGCACAACAAAAATATCTTTATTATATCGTTTCGGCTACGCTCGGTATTTACATTTTTTTGGGAGCGTGGAGCGGCTTGCAAAATAACACAACTTTTTACATAGTTGCTTGTCTTTTTTTGCTTATTTCTATCTTTTTTTGGAAACTACGTAACCAAGATTACGCACCTATTGTGTTTTATTATCTTTGCTCCAATACGCTCATCACCTCAGGAATACTATTCACACAATACACTAAGCTCAATTTTCCTGAAATGATGATGATACTGGCGGCTTCGGGGCTGATTGTACTGCATCTGTTTGTTTTAGTTGCCACCAGGCACATTATCATACAAACTATTATAGGTTTGATTATTTTTGCTATTTCTCTACAAAATCATTTTGACGATGCCGAAAATTTCTATCATTCATTTCTGATTCTGGGAAGTTTGTTGGTGGCGGCTTTTACGGCTATCCAACGCTACCGAATGACACAAAGGGAAATCGTAGCCCAAACGATAATTTACCATTCAAATCAAAAATTGCACCAACAACAACAAGAAATTATTGAACAAAATAAAAAAATCATTGAAAAAGAACGAAACCTGCGAGCTATCATCGATAACAGCAATATGGCAATTTGGCTTTTAGATACAAAATGCAATCTGATAGAATTTAACAATAAATTTAGCCAATACATTTGGCACAGCTACCAAGAAAAAGTAAGTTATGGCGATAATTTCATCGAAAAAATATCCCGAATACCCAATGGACAAATCTGGAAACAAAGGTTTGATGATGCCCTAAAAGGTAAAACACAAGTGTATATTGACTATTACCCCGAGTTTGGCGGTCGTTATATCCAAACCGAGTTTTTTCCTATCGTCATTGATAGAGAAATAATAGGAATTTCTGTTTTTGGAAAAAATATTACTAAACAAAAAATTGCAGAAAATACCATACAATACAACCAGAAACTGCTTAGCTCTATCAGCAGGAACATTCAAGAAGCCATTTACAGAAGCACACCTACCGAAGGACTTATCTATGCTAATGATGCCTTTACCAAACTATTTGGCTACGATGAAAGTGAATTATTCAGTGTTAGTTTGACAGATTTTTACGCAGATGCTCATAAAAGAGAAGAAATTTTAGAAAGATTATTACGAGGCGAAGCTATCAACAACGAGGAAGTACTTTTACGCAAAAAAGACGGCACGCTGTTCTGGGCTTTGATGAGCGTAATCGCACATACAGACGAAGATAAAGTCTATTTCGACGGGGCTATCCGCGATATCACACACGTAAAAGAGATACAAAACCAACTTGAAACTCAGAATGAGGAACTCAAAAAGATAAATAGCGAATTGGATAGGTTTGTGTATAGCACCTCTCACGACCTCAAAGCCCCCCTCGCCTCCGTACTCGGACTTATCCACATTGCCAAAATGGAAGAAGATAAAGACACGATAATCAAGTATATGGAAATGATGGAGCAAAGTATCCTTAAATTAGATAATTTCATCAAAGACATCATTGACTACTCTCGCAATGCCCGCCTCGAAGCTACCTACGAAGAAATAAATATTGAAAATTTGGTTCAAAATATCTTTGATAATCTTAGTTATCTTGAAAAATCAAAAAATATTCAAAAACGTATCTTTGTAGAACAAGATAGTCCCTGCTATACTGATGCCAAACGCCTTTCTATCATTCTCAATAATTTACTTTCCAACGCCATCAATTATCACAATATCTTCCAAAAAGAACCTTTTGTAGAGGTAAATACACAAATAGACCATAAACATATCAAAATTAGTGTCAAAGATAACGGCTTGGGTATTGCTCACGAACATATCGGTCGGATATTTGATATGTTCTACCGTGCCTCTTACGATAGCAAAGGTTCAGGCTTGGGTTTGTATATCGTAAAAGAAGCTATCAACAAACTAAATGGGCAAATTTCGGTACATTCGGAACTTGGCAAAGGAACAAAATTTGACATCTTGCTTCCCAATCACATTCCCAATTTTTCCCAAAAACCACTACAAGAACAAGAATCTGATGAAGTTTCTGTGGAAAGTTGATAACATAGACGAAAGACAACTGCTCGCTTGGGCTAATAGTTTTCCGTATTGTTGCTTTCTTAATCCGAACCATTGGCAGAACCAGTATCCGCAAGGCTCTTTTCCCAAACTGCTGGCAGTGGCTCACCAAAAATTTACTTACAGCTTTATTGATGAACAAAATTTCACGGGAAAATGGCTTTTCGGTTATCTCGGCTACGACCTAAAAAATCGTTTAGAAAATCTGCAAAGTAAAAATCCTGCTTACATCAAATTCCCCGAAAGTCTTTGTTTTGAGCCTTTGCATTTATTTGTTTGGGAAAACGACTGCATCAATGTTTTTACCGAAACTTCTGAAAAAGAACTTTTTGCAGAAATCCAAAATTTTACCTCCCCACATTTTCAGGAACAAATTGGCGAAATCCGAAGCAAAGTCAGTTTTGAGCAATATTGCCAAAACGTTGAAGCCATCAAAAATCACATCATAGAAGGCGATATTTACGAGCTAAACTACTGCATCGAGTTTGTTGCCGAAAATATTTGTCTCAATCCCATAGAACGTTATTTGTATTTGTGCCAACTCAGTCCGATGCCTTTTTCGGCATTGCTCAAAGTAGAAAATAAATACGTACTTTGTGCCTCACCTGAACGTTTTTTGAAAAAAACAGGACAAACGCTCATTTCCCAACCTATCAAAGGCACAATTAGGCGAGGAAATAGCCCCGAAGAAGACCAAACCAATTACCAAATTCTGAGAAACAGCGAAAAAGAAATTGCCGAGAATATGATGATTGTGGATTTGGTACGCAACGACTTAGCTCGCAGTGCCGTAGTGGGTTCTACGCGTGTAGCCGAGTTTTTTGGCATTTATCCATTCAGGCAAGTTTTTCAGATGATTTCTACGATTGAAGCTGAGCTATCGCCCAATGTTTCGCCTCAAAAAGCCATTGCCAATGCCTTCCCGATGGGGTCGATGACAGGTGCTCCAAAAATTAGGGCAATGGAACTGATAGACAGATACGAAAACAGCCGTAGAGGTGTTTTTTCAGGGGCGATAGGTTATTTTTCCCCACAAGGCGATTTTGATTTTAATGTAGTTATCCGAAGCCTTTTTTATGATGCTTCTAAGCAAAAACTTTCGTTTCAGGTAGGCAGTGCCATTACTTACGATGCCCAAGCCGAAACCGAATACCAAGAATGTTTGCTCAAAGCCCAAGCCATTAGGCAGGTTTTAGCACTTTGAGCAGTTTGGCGGTTTGTTTGTCTATTTCTTGCCATTTTTTATCGGTTTCGAGCAAGGCTAAATAAGCCGTTCCCAGCCCCTCGAGGGCTTCTCCCGAAAGCAATTCCACCAAATACGAAATATGCGGATTATGCCCTACGAGCAAAACGTTTTTCGTGTTTTCATCAATAGAATGAATTAGGTTTAGCCAAATTCTTATCGTAGCGTTGTAGAGTTCTTGGAAAGTTTCTATTTGAGCTTTATCAAAGCCAATTTGTTCGGCAACAATTTCCGAAGTGGTGAGTGTTCGGATAGCGGCACTGGCAATAATTTTATCAATCTTATGATTTTCTTCGGCTAATTTTTTACCTATCGTTAGGGCTTGTCGATAACCATTGCTACTAAGTATTCTGTTGAAATCATCATAGCCCGAGACTGCTTCGGCGTGGCGAAGAATGTATATTTTTTTCATAATTCAACAAAATTTCAATGACCACAATTTTTGTGTAAGTGCTTACCTTTTTTCACACAAATTTACTCCATTTTTCCAAAACAAATTTAAAATCATCGGGTAAATCGCTTTCAAAAAACATTCTTTTTTGGGTAGTAGGGTGCGTAAAGCCCAAACTTTTGGCGTGAAGAGCTTGGCGAGGTAGTAGCTGAAAGCAATTTTCTACAAATTGCTTGTATTTGTGGGTAATTGTACCTTTCAGAATTTTATTGCCACCGTAGGTTTCATCGTTGAACAGCGGATGTCCGATAGAACGCAAATGCACGCGAATTTGATGAGTTCTGCCTGTTTCTAAGTTACATTTCATCAGGCTTACGTATTTGTAAGTTTCTATTACTTCGTAATGAGTGATAGCTCGTTTGGCAAATTCAGTTCCTTCGGGATACACGTCCATTATTTTTCTGTCTTTTTTGCTACGAGCAATTGGAGCATCAATAGTGCCTTTGGTACTTTTGGGGTGTCCCCAAACGAGAGCATAGTAGGTGCGTTCAATGCTATGTTCAAAAAATTGTTTAGCAAGCAAATGAAGGGCTTTTTCGGTTTTGGCGACTACAAGTAAGCCCGAAGTGTCTTTATCAATACGATGAACCAATCCCGGACGAATTTCACCTTCTTGATAGTAAGGCAGTTGCTGAAAGTGATACAGTAAAGCATTCACCAGCGTACCAGTCCAATTGCCATAAGCAGGATGCACGACCATTCCTGCGGGTTTATTGACAATCACCAAGTCCTCATCTTCATAAACAATATCCAAAGGGATATTTTCGGGCAAGATTTCTGTGTTGCGTGGGGGAGTAGGCAGACTGAGCGTAATGACATCAAAAGGCTTAATTTTGTAGTTTGCCTTCGTGATTTTATCATTTACTTTCACCAAACCTGCCTCGATAGCATTCTGGATACGGCTTCGAGTAGTATTTTCTAATCTGATAGTCAAAAACTTATCAATACGTAAGAGTCTTTGTCCTTTATCGGCTACAATGCGATGATGCTCGTAGAGTTCGTTTTCGTCTTCTTCAAAATCTTCTTGTAATTTCATTGGCAAATAATATTGCTAAACTATTCCTCAATAGCCAACTTTGACTCATCTTTTTTAAATATGTTGAATTGTTGCAACTGCTTGCGTTTTCTGTGAATATATTTCAAAAAGAGATTTTCTAAGATAGACTCAGCGGGTTTGAGTAGTAAAACCAAAACCAATTTTATACCGATGCTAACAAGTTGATTATTGCTAATATAGCTTGTAATCAATGGTTCTATGATAATTTCCTCTAAAAGGAACAGCACCATAGCAATAAACAATACGATAGTGGTAGCCAATCTGCTGGCTCGGGCTTGTGTGAGTTCTTCTATCGTTTTGGTAAGTTCTTGGTTTTTATAGTCTAATTCTTGATTTTTTTGGTCTAAGGCGGCATTTACCTTGTCTAATTTTTTCTGAATTTTATCGCTAACCTTCGTAATAAGCCGCATCTGCCCGATTGCTTCCTCAAAATTTTCTACCAACTTACGATACTCATTTCGTAAATCTTGCTCACTAAGATTCATCTCATCGGCAATCTTCTTGACACGATGCAGTTCATTGACTTCTTTGATGTAAACTTTTTCCATAAAAAAATTTTTTCAAAAATAACTTTTTTATGCTTGCTAACGAAAGGAAACAGCAATTTTTTCAAGCTGAAATTTTTTTTACAAAAAACTCAATTTTTTTTTGCAAATCAAGAAATGCTTACTATCTTTGCAACAACTTCGCCCCTCAAAAGGTAAAGTTTATACAGAAGAAGGGAGAGAACAGGCTCTGCGAACTTCTGGCAACCGCTCACAAGTAGAAAGGTGCCAATACCTGCCTAAAATCTTTTAGGAATTATAAACCTTTACACAAATGCAAGCAAACATCTTCACAAAATCCTTTCCACCTCGCAAATACAAGCAATTCTTAGCTAATTCTTGTTGTTGTTGCTGTTGTTGTTAGTGTCTTTTTTTACACTAACCGCCTTCCTATTGGCTCAAATCAAGACTTTTTGAGGCATTTCTATTTGTATTTTTTCTTTCATTCATAAACCCTTAAATGTTTTACTGCTATGGCAAATTATCGTTTTGAAACGCTCCAACTTCACGCAGGGCAAGAAGCCGACCCCACGACAGGTTCGCGTGCCGTGCCTATTTACCAAACCACTTCGTATGTGTTCCACAGTGCCGAACACGGTGCCAACCTCTTTGCTCTCAAAGAGTTCGGCAACATCTATACTCGCCTGATGAACCCCACCACAGACGTTTTTGAAAAAAGAATAGCGGCTCTGGAAGGTGGTATAGCGGCTTTGGCGGTATCTTCGGGACAAGCCGCTCAGTTCATTGCCCTTACCAACATTATGCAGGCAGGCGATAATTTCGTTTCTACTTCGTTTCTCTACGGAGGCACTTACAATCAGTTCAAGGTACAATTCAAACGCTTAGGCATTGAGGCTCGTTTTGCCGATGGCGATGACGTGGCTTCGTTTGAAAAACTTATCGACGACAAAACCAAAGCCCTCTACGTAGAAACCATCGGTAATCCCGGTTTTAACGTGCCTGATTTTGAAGCTCTTGCGGCTCTTGCCCAAAAATACGATTTGCCACTTATCGTAGATAACACTTTTGGTGCGGCAGGGTACTTGTTCCGTCCTATTGAACACGGTGCGGCTGTGGTCGTTGCTTCGGCTACCAAATGGATTGGCGGACACGGCACCAGCATCGGTGGTGTAATCGTTGATAGTGGTAAATACAACTGGGGCAATGGCAAGTTTCCTCAATTTACCGAACCTTCCGAAGGCTATCACGGCTTAGTGTTCAATGATGTTTTTGGCGTAAATGGTCCTTTTGGCAACCTGAACTTTATCATCAGAGCCAGAGTAGAAGGCTTGCGAGATTGGGGACCTGCTATCAGTCCGTTTAATTCGTTTTTGTTCCTGCAAGGGCTTGAAACGCTTTCGCTACGCGTACAACGCCACGTAGATAATGCTTTGGCTCTTGCCAAATGGCTCGAACAACACCCACAAGTAGAAAGTGTAAATTATCCAGGGCTTGAAAGTAGTAAATATCATCATTTAGCCAAAAAATACCTCAAAAATGGCTTCGGTGGAGTACTTTCGTTCAATATCAAAGGCGATAAAAAAACGGCTGAAAACTTTGTCAATAACCTCAAACTCACCAGCCACTTAGCAAACGTAGGCGATGCCAAAACACTTATCATTCAACCTTCGGCAACGACACACCAACAACTCAGCGAAGCAGAGCAACTCTCGGCAGGTGTTACACCTACGATGCTGCGTGTAAGTGTGGGTATCGAACATATTGACGACATCATCGAGGATTTTGAGCAAGCCTTCGCCAAAGTGAAAAGCACCGAACAATCAGCCGTGTAATTTTTTATTGTTGTTGTAGATACGCACTGCAGTGCGTATCTACAAACAACAACGAAAAAAAACAAAAAAAATCAAATGAAAATAAATTTATACAATATTGCAAAATTTTCCATATTGCTCCTTACAGCTTGCGTAGATAGCATAGGCAATGAAATCAGCAAACAAGACTATGCCGTAAGTTACAAAGATAGCTCACAAAAAGCCTCTGCCGAGTGTTTGTTAGATTATATCCTTAGCGAGCAACTTATTCAGAAAAAGGCTCAAATTATTGCTAAAAACGATACCATACTGGTGCGGTTATTTGGCAAACCCAAAGGAAATTGGAAGAAAAACGAAGAACGCAAAACAGCCGAATTTGCTACCAAACTCTTGGCAAATGATTTTTCAAAGATTTGTTTTCAGAAAAAAATCGTTCGCCTGCAAATAGGACAAGATTTCAGCAAAACAGAAAATTACCTCGAAGCCACAAGCGATGGCAGCGTAGGCTTCAGAGATTACAAACCCTGATACATTCCCAAAGATACTCAAAAATCCTTGCTTCGGTCTGTTTCGGCTGCCACCGAACAGACCTGCCGAAAGGCAGTCTTACAGATTGATTTCGGCATTGTCGCCAATGTTGAGTACGTAACTTTCGCCTTTCAGAGAGCTATCGTTGCCTACGATTGAATCTTTGAGAACTACATTTGCCAATTCGCTGTATGAGCCTATAATAGAGTTTGAAATAATTGCATTGCTTAAAATCGTATCCTCTCCGATAGCCACATTCGGACCGATGATAGAATTAGTAATTTCACAATTTTTTCCAATACTCACAGGCGGAATAATGATAGTATTCGTAAAAACAGGCACTTGGTTCTTGAATTCGTTTTTATTGAGCAAAATAGCATTTGCCTCGAGCAGTGTTTCGCGTTTGCCACAATCGTACCAATGCTCTACGGGCATCGTTTGGATAGTCTCGCCTTTTTCTATCATCAGCATCAAGGCATCGGTGAGATTGTATTCGTTTTGTGTTTTTAAATCTTTTTGCAATAAAGTTTCAATGCTTTCTAAAAATAAAGGCACGTTTCTGATTTTGTAGATACCCACCAAAGCCAAATTTGATTTCGGTATTTTGGGCTTTTCGATAAGGCTAAGCACTTCGCCTTTTTTACCTACCTGTACGATACCGAAAAGCGTTGGGTTAGCTACTTTTTTTACACCTACTACCGAATGTTTCATTCGGAGCAGTTTGTTGTAGTCTAAGGGGGCGATTGTATCGCCGAGTACGATTAAAATTTCGTTTTCTTGCTCGTAGGTATGCCGAGCCACCCACAGAGCGTGTGCCGAGCCTTCGCGTGGCTCTTGATTGACAAACTCGGCTTGTATGCTGTCCTGATAGTGTGTGCGGATATAGTTTTCTACTTTTTCGCCCATGTAGCCCAACACAAAAACAAACTGCTGAAAGCCATAGTTTATGAGTTCATCTACGATATGAGCCAAAATAGGTTTGCCTGCTATTGGCACTAAGGTCTTGGGTTGTGTATGCGTGTGTGGGCGTAACCTTGTTCCTACCCCTGCAACAGGAATGATTACTTTCATTGAGCTGTGGTTGATTTCTTGCGAATATAACACTTTACGAAAAAATATCGCAGTTTTACGAAAAAAAACTTCAAAATACTTGCAAAAGTATAAAAATGGTAAAAAATCTGCTTTAATTCATAAAAAATTATATCTTTGGGAAAAGGTTTTTTCAACTATGCTCAAACACATTTTTGTTTTACCATTATTTTTTCTTGCAATATTTTCGGTTTTTGCTCAAAAAAGAAATGCGGCGACTGGCACGAAAATTGTCAAAGAAAAATCAATGGTTACGGGGCAAGAAACCGAATGGAAAATTACAGGCAGAGATGCTATCGTAAAAAGAGATTCAGGTTCTCGTTACATTCAGGTACATATTCGCCAAACCAAAGAAGTGCTTTATGGCAATCGCTGTGCCGAGATGGAAGCCCAAAAAATGGGCATAGAATTTATCATTATCCCCAAAGACATTGGCTTTGGAATGAAATTATACAATATTTTCGCTGTAAATCTCAATGCTCACTTGCGAGCTTTTTTTAAAAATGGTTTTTTTTGGCAAAAACGCCTCAAAAAACGTATCAAGCGGTGCCGCCAAGCAACCGCTGACTATATCCGATAACAGCAAAAAACCATTTGTCTATGAAAAAATGGCTACAAGATTTATTTTTCCCAAAGGAAAAGTTCTCTACCATTGAAGAAAGTATTTCCTTCAAAATTATTCTGATAACTATTTTCACTGCAATTATCGGCATTCCTGTCTGTATTGTTACAGGCTTTAGCGAACTAATAGTTGCTGCAGTTGTGGTAATTGTTTTCTACACGTTTTTGCTATATCTTCTTCGTTACAGAGAAAAATTTAACCTTATTCGCAGTGTTTTTCTCGTTGCTAATTTTGCTTTTCTTGTTTTACTTTGGTTTAAAGATGCAGGGATACAAGGTGTAGTAGGCATATTTTTTATTTCGCTCTCAGTGATACTGCCTATTGTTCTTTCCAAAAAATACCAAATATTTGCTATCAGCATCATTGTCTTTACAATTATTGTGTTGAGCCTGATAGACTATTTTTTCAATCATCTTATCACAAAATACAAAAGCCCAGAAGACCTTTACTTCGAAAATACTATTGCTTACGTTATACAAGCAATTTTTCTGTTTTTAATTATCAGATTTTTCAAGGAAACATACGATAAAAACTTAGAAAAACTACGTGCCAAGGAATCGG
>Ga0308417_1002014_pt1 | contig 13593 bp, 9 predicted proteins | sample HotsprSampleOS65_FD_203528 | JGI IMG/M metagenome (GOLD analysis project Ga0308417, IMG submission 203528) | Hot spring phototrophic mat microbial communities from Octopus Spring, Yellowstone National Park, Wyoming, United States - 20090730_OS65 ... | reverse complement strand
CGGTCAGGGGGCAGGCCGGGCAGGGTTCAACCCGTTGGGAACGAAGGGAATGCCGGATTGGGCCAGCCTCGGTTTTGGCGGAAGGCACCTGTGCCATAAGGCGCCAAACGCGCAAAAGGAGACTCCGCCGTTTGTGCGGCCCACGGTGTGCCGCTTGCCCGGCCCGTGGTTGCGGCAAAGTGACGTAAATCATCAGAGTTTAGAGACGCAGATCATCAGTCCGTCCGATAAGCATGAATCAACCCAGCAAGCCAGAATCGGTTTCGTCGTCGGCGATCTTAGAGGCCTCGCGTCGCGAGAAGCTTCAGGCGATTCGCCGACTCGGCCACGATCCGTGGGGGAGCCGTTTCGACGACCATCAGCCGATCGGCGAGATTCGCCGTCGCGAGAACGAGTTGCGCGAAGAGCCTGTGCCCGATCAGCCCGGCAAGACGGTCGTTCGCGGGCCGGCGGTTCGAGCGGCCGGCCGGATTATCTTGCGGCGGCCGTCGGGCAAGCTGCACTGGCTGCAGATTCGCGATTGGACCGGCACGATCCAGGTGATGATCGGCAAGGCGCAGGTCGGCGACGACAACTGGGAACTGGCTCAGCAGTTCGATTTGGGCGACGTGGTTGGGGTGGACGGTCAGTTGATCCGCACCCGGACCGGCGAACTAACCATCGCCGCCGAGAAGCTGACCTTTTTGACCAAGTCGTTGGAGACGCCGCCGGAGAAGCACCACGGACTGAGCGATCCCGAGCTTCGTCAGCGGCTTCGCTACCTCGACCTGATCTACACCGAGGGCGTTTGGGAACGCTTTCTGCGGCGGACGAAGATCGTGCATTCGATCCGATCGACGCTGGCCGCCCGCGGATTCGTCGAGGTGGAAGGGCCGACGTTGCACGCCATCGCCGGCGGGGCGGCCGCCCGGCCCTTCATCACCCATCACAACGCGCTGGATATCGACCTTTACCTGCGGATTGCGCTGGAGCTGCACCTGAAGCGGCTGCTCGTCGGCGGCGTCGAGCGGGTGTACGAATTGGGGCGCGTCTATCGCAACGAAGGCATCAGCCCGCGGCACAATCCCGAGTTCACCATGCTCGAGGTCTATCAGGCCTACGGCGATTATCGTTCGATGATGGACCTGACCGAGGCGTTGATCGTCGGAGCCATCGAGGCGACCGGCCAGCCGTTGCAGTTGCCGTGGGGCGATACGACGATCGACTTCACCCCGCCGTTCGCCCGCAAAACGTATGACGAGTTGTTCGCGGAGCATACGGGCGTTGCGCCGGGCGATGCCGAGGCCGTGGCTCGTTTCGCCCGTTCGATCGGGCTGGAACCGGGCGGCAAACATCCCGACGTCGTAAAAAGCGAAGTCTTCGAGGCCAAGGTCGAAGACGCTTTGCGCGGGCCGGTGTTCGTGTGCGACTATCCGGCGAGCATCTGTCCGTTGACCAAGCGCAAGGCTTCCGATCCGACGGTGGCCGAGCGATTCGAGCTGTTCATCAACGGCATGGAAGTGGCCAACGCCTATACCGAGTTGAACGACCCGGATTTGCAGGAAGAGCTGTTCAGCAAGCAGCTCGAAGGACTCCCCGAGGAAGACTCGATGGCGCGGATGGACCGCGACTTCATCCGCGCGCTGAGGCACGGGATGCCTCCGGCGGGCGGGCTGGGTGTGGGCATCGACCGGTTGGTGATGCTGCTGACCAATTCGCAAAGTATTCGCGACGTGATTTTGTTTCCGCTGCTTCGGCCGGAATAGACGGCGTTGGGGGAAGGCGGGCGCGTGGAAGAGCCGCCCGCTGCGGTGTTCGTCGCTGTGCGTCAAGGAAGACGATCATGTACAAGCTGCTGCTCTGCTTGCGGTATCTGCGCACCCGATGGATTGCGCTGGCGTCGATCGTCAGCGTGATGCTGGGCGTAGCCACGATGATCGTGGTCAACAGCGTGATGGCCGGCTTCGCCCGCGAAATGGAAGACCGCATTCACGGCGTGCTGGCCGATCTGAGCTTCCAGGCCCGCGATTTCAACGGCGCGCCCGACGCCGAGTGGCACATGGAGCAGATTCGCCGCGTTGCCGGCGAGTACATCGAGGGGATGACCCCGGTGGTTGTCGTGCCGGGGATGCTCAACTTCCGCGTGGGCGGCAACTGGATGACGCAGCAGGTGGAGATCGTCGGCATCGATGAGCAGAGCCATTCGCTGGTGAGCGACTACGCGCGCTACTTGCAGCATCCGGAGAACCGCCGCCGGTTTTCCTGGTCGCTGCGCGAGGGCGGGTACGATGTTTACGATCACCAGGCGGGTCCCGAGGCCCCGGCCCGCCCGCAAATGGGCGAGGCCGGCTGGAATCACCGCCGCTACGTGGCCGAGCGGGAGATGTTTGAAGAGCGTCTGCGCCGCAGTCGGACGCCGCGGGCCGTTGAGTCTTCGCAGCCGGGCCAAGGTTCGTCGGCCGTGTCGCCGCCGCTGGAAAACGCGGCAAGAGACAGTTCCATGATGGCGGCCTCGCCGGCGGCTGCGCCCGCCGCCGGAGAAACGGTGCAAACGCAAACGACAGAATCGAGCGGCACGGCCGCACCGAGGCAAGAACCGGCCGCAAACGCCGGCGGCCCGACCGATCCCAATGCCGGCGTCGCAACCGGTGCGACGGCTTCGCCCTCGCCGCCTGCGACCGATCCGTTCCTCAACCGCGCCGATCCATTCGCCCCCTACAACGCCGCGAATGCACCGGCCGAGAGCACTTTCGACCCGCGGCAGCATCAACACAGCGGCGCTGTGTTGGGCATCGCGATGGCCGCCTTCCGCGGCCGCGACGGCGCCGATCGCTTCATCCTGCTGCCCGGCGACGACGTGAAGCTCACCTTCCCGACGGTGGGCATGCCGCCGAAGATCCTCAGCGACGAGTTCACCGTCATCGACCTCTACGAGAGCAAGATGAGCGAGTACGACTCACGGTTCGTCTTCGTGCCGATTCGCAAGCTGCAAGAGCTGCGCGGCATGATCGATCCGAGCACCGGCGTGGGCATGTTCAATTCGATTCAGATCAAGCTCAAGCCCGGGGTCGATGGCGATATGGTGCGCGACCTGCTGGCCGCTCAGTTTCCCGAAGAGCTGTTCATCGTCGCCACCTGGCGCGACAAACAGGGCGCGTTGCTGGCGGCCGTGCAGATGGAAACCGCGATCCTCAACGTGCTGCTCTTTTTGATCATCGCCGTGGCCGGTTTCGGCATCTTGGCCATCTTCTTCATGATCGTCTTCGAGAAAACCCGCGACATCGGCATCCTCAAATCGCTCGGCGCGCATGGCCGGGGCGTGATGGGCATCTTTCTCGGCTATGGGCTGTCGCTGGGGGCGGTCGGCTCGGGCGTGGGAATGGTGATGGGCTTGCTCTTCGTCCGCTACATCAACGAAATCGCCGATCTGCTTGGGCGGATCACCGGGCGAAAGGTGTTCGACCCGTCGATCTACTACTTCTACTCGATTCCGGCGATTGTCGAGCCGGCTACGGTGGCTTGGATCGTCGGCGGAGCCATGCTGATTGCCGTGGCGGCCAGCGTGGCCCCGGCGATGCAGGCAGCAAGGCTGCACCCGGTCGAGGCGTTGCGCTACGAATGAGGGCCGTGGGCCGCCGGCGTTCGGGCTGCCTGCCCAGCTTCGAGCTGGCCGCCCGGCCGGCTGCCGCGTTCCGCGGTTTTGTTCATGCACGAAGGAAACAACCGATGACGCTGTTGGAAACGTCCGGCCGCCGCGCAGTGCATTCGGGCCTGGCGCCGGAAAAGCTGCTGCTTTCGGCCCGCGGCATCCGCAAAAGCTATCGCAAAGGCTCGGCCGAGGTTCCCGTGTTGCGCGGGGTGGACTTGCAGGTCTTTCAAGGCGAGCTGCTGGCGATTATCGGCCAAAGTGGATCGGGCAAGAGCACTCTGCTTCATATCTTGGGAACGCTCGACGCCCCGGACGAAGGCGAGATTCACTTCGACGGCCGGCGCGTGGACGGCATGCCGCCCTTGCAGCAAGACTCTTTCCGCAACCAGCGGCTGGGAATGATCTTTCAGTTCTACCACTTGTTGCCCGAACTGACGACGCTGGAAAACGTGCTTGCCCCGTTGATGATCCGCGACAGCGTTTGGCACTATTGGCGCAACCGGCGGCGTTATCGGGCCGAGGCCGAACGGCTGTTGGAAATGGTCGGCCTCAGTCACCGGCTGAAGCACCGTCCCCGCGAGCTTTCCGGCGGCGAGATGCAGCGGGCGGCTATCGCTCGCGCGCTGATCGCACGGCCCGAACTCCTCTTGGCCGACGAACCAACCGGCAACCTCGACCGCACCACCGGCGGCGAAATCATGCGTTTGCTTCGCTCGTTGAACGAGCACGAGAATCTGACCATCGTCATGGTCACGCACGACCAATCGATCGCCGCGGCCGCCGACCGCATCGTCCGCTTGGCCGACGGCCGCATCGCGGCGTGATCTGCCTCCCGAAAGTGTATGCGCCGCCCGCGATCGCCCGGACTCGGCGTTTATGCTCATCGCGGGCGAAAATGATCGCTTTTCTGCTGAAAGAAGTCGTTTTACGCTGTGCGAGGTGTTGCCCCGTCCTCGGCGACTCTGCCGCGTTCGGCTGCTGTTCGGCCGTCGCCCCCCTGTCCGTTGTTGCCGCGGGGCTCTTCTATTACAATCGCCCCTTGGGCGCGCGGGTTTTCTGTTGACGGTCCGAGCAGCGAGGCGACGCGGCCGACGCGTTGTCGTCGCTGGTTAGCGAGGGGATGAAATCGGAGATCATGTCCACCAAAGTCTTTATCAGCGGCCGGTTCTACGACAAAGACGATGCGAAGATCAGCGTGTTCGATCACGGTCTGCTCTACGGCGACGGCGTGTTCGAGGGCATTCGCAGCTATGGGGGCAAGGTCTTTCGTCTTCAAGAGCATCTCGATCGGCTTTGGTACTCCGCCAAGGCGATTCTGCTGGAAATCCCAATGACCAAGGAGGAGATGGGCAAGGCGATCTACGAGGCCTTGGCCGTCAATAAGATCACCGACGGCTACATTCGCGTGGTCGTCACCCGCGGCGCCGGCACGTTGGGGCTTGACCCCAACCGTTGCAGCAATCCGCAGGTGATCATCATCGCCGACCGCATTCAGCTCTACCCGCAAGAATTGTACGAGAAGGGATTGGAGATCGTCACCGTCAGCGTGCTCCGCAATCATCCGGCGGCCCTAAGCCCGCGGATCAAGTCGTTGAACTACTTGAACAACATCTTGGCGAAGATCGAGGGCCTGAAGGCCGGCTGCATTGAGGCGCTAATGCTCAACCATAAGGGCGAAGTGGCCGAATGCACCGGCGACAACATCTTCTTGGTGCGCGGCGGGCGCGTAATCACGCCGCCGTTGGATGCGGGCATCCTCGAAGGCATCACCCGCGACGCGGTGATCGACATCGCCCGCGCGGGCGGTTGGGAGGTGCAAGAGATCGCCATCACCAAACACGATGTCTATGTGGCCGACGAGTGTTTCCTCACCGGCACGGCCGCCGAGGTGGTTCCGGTGGTGAAGGTGGATAGCCGTCCGATCGGCGACGGTACGCCCGGCCCGATTACCCGCGAGTTGATCAAACGATTCCACGAAGCCACGCGACAGTGATCGCTGCGGCGACGGTATTCGCGACAGCAGGTTCGCGCGACAGAAGAAGCGATCGAGAGCGAATCGAATCGGCCGGCGGCGCGCGCCGCACGACCGAACCGCTTTCCGCATTCAACCGATTCGTTTGGACGAGGTGCCTCGCCATGACGACACGCAACGACCGCTTTGCACCGCCCACCCGGCATTTCTTGTTCTCTCGGCAAGAACGCCGGCGACCAACGGGAGCGGGTTTTTCGCCGGGTGCGGCAGCACCGATTGGCCGGCGGCCCTGCCGCCTTGTGGGGCGCGCCGCCGGGGCGATGTTGCTGGTGCTGTTGCTGGTGATCTCGGCCGTTGCGCCGCTTCATTCGGTCGCCCGTGGCGACGACTGGCCTCAATGGCGCGGCCCGAACCGCGACGGCGTTTGGAACGAGACGGGCACCATCGAGCGGTTCTCGTCGCCCGAAATCCCGCGGCGATGGAGCGTGAAGATCGGCAGCGGGTACAGCGGGCCGACCGTGGCCGCTGGACGGGTGTATGTTTCCGATCGCGTTGTCGAACCGGAAGAGAAGGAACGGGTTCACTGCTTCGCCTGGGAGGACGGTGCGAAGCTGTGGACGTACGAGTATCCGTGCGTTTACACGATCAGCTACAAGGCGGGTCCGCGGGCGTCGATCACGATCGATGACGGCCGCGCCTTCGCCGTCGGCGCGATGGGGCACATCCATGCCTTCGACGCCGCCACCGGCAAAGTGCTGTGGAGCTACACGCCCGAGCAGTTGAAGGCGAAGGCGCCGATTTGGGGCGTGGCGCCCGCGCCGCTGGTGGTGGGCGACCTGCTGGTGTGCATTGTCGGGGCGGAAGATGCCGCGGTGATTGCCTTCGACAAGCGGACGGGCCGGCGGCGCTGGTCGGCCTGCCCCGAGCCGATCGCCTATTCCGCGCCCAATCTGATCCGTCATGGGGATCGGACGGCAATCGCCTGCTGGTTGGCCCATCGGATTGTCGGCCTCGCCCCTGAAGACGGGAGCGTGCTTTGGGAGCATCCGTTTCGGCCGCGGCGGTGGATCGATCAGATCATTACCCCGGAGCGCAACGGCGATTTGCTGTTTCTCTCGTCGTTCGGCGACGGTTCGCTGATGCTGCGGGTGCGCGACGATCGGCCCGCCGTCGAAAAGCTGTGGCGCCGCTTCGGGGCCGACGAAAAGAACACCGACGCGCTGCATATCATGATGAGCAACCCGATCATCTCCGACGACCACGTTTACGGCATCGACAGCTACGGCGAGTTCCGCTGTCTGCGGGCCGACAACGGCGATCGCGTTTGGGAAGACAAGACGGTCGTTTCGCAAGTCCGCTGGGGCTCGGCCCACATGGTCCGTCAGGGCGATCGCGTGTGGGTGTTCAACGACGCCGGCGAGTTGATCATCGCCCGGCTTTCGCCGCGCGGCTTCGAGCGGATCAGTTCGGCCAAGCTGCTCCGCCCCACGCGCGAGCAACTCAATCGGCGCGACGGAGTGACTTGGTCGCATCCGGCCTTCGCCTACCGTCATGTGTTCAATCGCAACGACGAGGAATTGGTGTGCGCAAGCCTCGCAGCGCCGGCGGGCGGCGCTGCCGCGGGTCGATGATCGGCCAACGGGCGGCTGCGTTAGGCCGCCGGCCGTGGAAAGGATGCCCCGACGATGGAGTTCGTTCGTTACGTCATCGACCTGTTTTTGCATCTCGATCAGCACCTGCGCGAGATCGTCCAAGACTACGGCGTTTGGACGTATTTGATCCTCTTTCTGATCATCTTTTGCGAAACGGGACTGGTGATTACCCCGTTCTTGCCCGGCGATTCGCTCTTGTTTGCTGCCGGGGCGCTGGCCGGCATGTGGACCTCGGCCGACGGCGCACACTCGGGGCCGTTGGATGTTACGTGGCTGATCATTCTGTTGACGGCCGCGGCGATTATCGGCGACACGGTGAACTACTGGATCGGCGCGTGGATCGGTCCGAAGGCGTTTTCGGGCCGCTACCGCTTTTTGAAGAAAGAATACCTCGATCGCACGCACCGCTTCTACGAGCGGCACGGGGGGAAGACGATCATCCTTGCCCGATTCGTGCCGATTATCCGCACCTTTGCCCCGTTTGTGGCCGGGGTGGGCGCGATGAACTACACGCGGTTCATCATTTATAATGTTGTCGGGGCGATCGTTTGGGTGGTGGGGTTCGTTTTGGCGGGCTACTATTTCGGCAATCTTCCCTGGGTGAAGAAGAACTTTCAATTGGTCATCCTCGCGATCATCATCATTTCGGTCATGCCGATGGTGGTGGAATACATCCGGGCGCGCCGCGAACCCCCGCCCGAGCCGCCGGCCAAGTAGGCGGCCGCCCGGGAACACGTCTCGCACTGCGCGTGCGGGAACAACGAAACCGTTTTCCCGTCCTTTTGCCGTCGGCGCCTTCGCGGATATAATGAAACTCGTCTGTCCGGCGTTGTCGGTGTTGGAGCTGCCGCGAGAGAATGACGCGTTGCAAGCGAGTATTGCGGTTTCCGCGAGGCTTATCGCTACGAAACCGATCCGGGCCGCGGCGACAAGCGCTCCGATGTCGCCGGCGTGCTGCGCCGGCTCGTTGATGCCTTATTGAGGATTCGGCCATGCCTGTTCCGATGGAACTTTCGAGGATCATCATCAGCGAGATCAACGACCAGCAGGTGATCTACTTGAAGGAGGTGGGCGGGCAGCGGACGTTTCCGATCATGATCGGCATTTTCGAAGCGTCGAGCATCGATCGCCGCGTCAAGGGAGCGACCTCGCCGCGGCCGCTGACGCACGACCTGATCGTCAACGTGGTGCGCGATTTAGGGGCGGAGCTGCAAGACGTGCTGATCACCGAGTTGCGCGACCACACCTACTTTGCCAAGCTCCGTCTGCGCCGCGACGGCGAGCTGATCGAGGTCGATGCCCGCCCCTCCGACGCCATCGCCGTGGCCGTCACCTGCGCCCCGCCGCTTCCGATTTATGTGAACGAGGAAGTGCTCAACGACGTGTTGGGCGATCAAACGTAGCCGGTTTCGCTCCCGGGCTTACTGCGGGGCAAAGAGGGCTTTCAATTCGAACGGATAGAACGAAAGCCTCGCCGCGCCCTCGGCTTGCGGCAGCGGTCGGTCGGTAACGGCATCGCGAAGCCGCTCGCCGCCGGTCCGCAGGGCGACGTCGCGCTTTTCGGTCATTGCCAAGTTCACCGCGGCATAGTACGTGCCATGCCCGGGCGCGACGATGCGGCGAACGACGATCTGCGGATCGTCGCACGCGCCTTCGAGTTTTTCGCTGGGCAAGGCGGGCAGCGAAAGAAAGGCCGCATTGAACCGCCGCACGTAGTAGGGGAACCCGCGGGCCAGCGTTCGCCCGGTGAGGTAGCCGATCATCGTCGGGTCGCCATGGGCGACGGCGGTCGCCTCGGCCATCATGCAGTACGGGCCGGCACGCTCGACATCGGCGCAGAAGTAGCCCAACTTCGGCTTGCCGTCGCGGTCGAACATCATGTCTTCATTCAGCGCATAGTGCCGAACGAGGGCCAAGCCCGACGGCCCGCGGAATTCGTCGAAGGTGGCCGGCGAACTGACGGTGTAGAGCCGGTTGAACGCATAGCTGAGCAGAACGCCGGGCGTTTGTTTGTAGCGTGCTGGGTCGGGCGGCGGCGAGGCGTGATGAACCTCCCAGCCGCCCCAGTTCAAGGCCGGAGCAAGAAGGGCCTTCAGATAGAGCCGCTCGGCGACGACTTCTTCGATGCTAAGGATCTTGAGCTTCCGGTCGGCCGAATAATTGACCGCCTCGGCATTGGCGGCCCAGGCGGCCGGATCGTCGGTTACCAAGGTCGGCTCCCACCACGGGAACGGCACGCCCGGCTCGCCCGGGTGCGCCGTAAACAGGATGACGGCCTCGGGCAATCCGTTTTCGCGCAGGTAGTCGCGCATCGCGGCGAGGAAATCGCGGCGTTTGCCGTACCACCAATCCGTGTAGCGGGCCAGCAGCGCCGGGTCTTCGCGCAATTGCTGACGGGTGATCTCGCGGCCGTTGTTTGCCTCGGCTGCAAAGCGGTTTCGCGTGCTTTCGGCAAAGCCGATCGGCCACTGCGACCGCGGCCGCATCCACGCCCCGACGAACTCGGCCCGATCCTTCAGCCGCAGCACCGTCAGTTCGAGCATCTTCTTCAGGTCGGCCTGGGTGTCGGGATCGGTGATGTCGGCGTTCGACGATTCGATCCAGCGGATGTGCGTGTAGGCGTCGTCGCGCGTCAGCGGCCGGGCGCGGCGTTGGTGGCCCAGCCCGCTCTGTCCGCGGCTGCCGGCGTATTCGTAATAGGGCATGATGCGGAAGCCGCGGCCGCCCATCATGGCGACGATTTCGGCCCACAGGTCTTTGTGTTTGCTATTGAAATAGGCCCACTGGTTGCCGCCGTGAGGCGTGGTGTCCCAGTGTTGCACGGCGCCGAATTCGAGCAGGTCTTTGCCGTAGGTGTCGATGCCCAACAGTTGCATCTGCTCGGCCTTGAAGCGATACCAGTCGATCGGTTTGTTGACGCCGGGCTGGCCCTCTTTTTCGCCCTCGAACACATTGTCGGCCATCTCTTCGCGCCAGAAGATCGCCCGCCGGGGCAACCCCTTGGGCGGCAGCCGATAGGCCGTCGGCGGCGGCTCGTCGCTCAATTCGAACAATCGGATGCGCGACACGGCGGCCCCGCTGCCCACCGGCAGGTTCTCGGCCGAAAACTGGCCGACGACCACCGTAAAGCCGTCGTCGGGCGTGAGCGGCCGCGGGCCTTCGCCGCGCGGATAGCCCAGCTCGCAGAATCGATCGTGCAGATTGAAGTACATTCGCCACGTTTCGTATCGGCCCGAAAGCGGCACGCGCAACGATTCGCAGAGGTTGTTGACGTATTTCGGGCGGAAGGCGTCGCCGACGGTCGTGCCGGTGTGGAACCCCAGCGAACTCTCGTTGCCCGAGTTGAGCACGAGGAAGCTGCGGGGCGAGTCTTCCGGGTATTCGATCTCGATCATGTATCGCCCACCGGCCCGAAGCAGCTTGTACTGCCCGATGCGAAACGCCATGTAGGCGGCCTGGCCGGGCGTCTTCTCGAGAACGCGGCAACGGCGGCCGAGGATGTCGATCACCCTCGACGCACCCGCCGGGCTTTCCGTGAAGAGATGCCCGGGCTGATCGGCCGCGGCGTCGATCTGATCGACCAGCACGGCTCGGCCGAACGGTTCGCCCACGTCGATTATCGGGCGGTGCGGCAGCTCTGCGCGTGCGCGGGCCAAGCCGGCTTCACGCTCGGCCTGCAATCGCGCGGCGGCCGCTTCGCGCTCGGCCTTGGCCTTGGCTTCCGCCTCGCGGTTGGCCGCGGCCGCTCGGTGTTGTTCTTCTGTTTCCTCAAACAAGACCAACTCGGCGAACAACGCCCCAGCCTCTTCGCGCGAAACACGCAGGTAGCGCGTCTTCGCGTGCAGCGGAATCTCGACCCATTGGCGATACGCGCGGCAATCGTACTCGGCGGCCTTCTGCCACTGGTCGGGCTTGCCGATGGAAAAGGTGAGCTTGCCCGTGTTGTTCGTGTCGAAAACCCACGCCGAGCGAAGGAACCGCTCGCGGCCCAGATCGAGGTAGGCGTGGGCCGGGTGTCCCTCGCGCGTGTGCCGCGAATCGACGTTCCAGTTCGTTTTCGGTTCGCCGCGGGGCGGATCGCCCTCGACGAGTTCTTGCTCGTCGATCATCGCTTGCGGGTCGCCGTGCGGCGTTTCGGCGGTGAGCATCGCGGCGGTGAGCTTGACACGCTGCCCAGCGGCAGGCGAACCGGCCGCAGACGGGCCGGCCGAAGGTTGCCCGGCTATAGGCTGCCCAGGCGAAGCCTGCTCGGCCGCGTCGGCGACGGCCGTGGACGGCGACCAAGCCTGACGGGATTCCCAATGGAGGCAAAGGCCAAAGGCTGCTGCGGCCGCTGTCAAGATTGCCCATCGCAACCACGGCATGCCGACAGACGCCCGGCCCAAGTCGGAACAAAAGCTCGAAGAATCGCGATCAGAAGAATCACGATCAACAGCGAGTTGGTGCGGCATTTGCGTAAACGAAAGGAGCATGTGTGTGGTGGAGACGGAGGCGGAAAGGCTCGACGGTTACTTGCAACAAGGCAAGTTCGTCCTACGCTAACCTTTGCGATGGGCGAAGTCAAATTTCGATTCACTAACGGCGGGGAGGGGGTGTCGTGTTTCGATAGGCTTGCCGATCCGGGGGCCTCGGGCGTATGATGATAGACTCAATTTCGGGTGCGGGCGGCCGGCCGTCGATGCCGCACTGTCAACTGCTGCCCGCCGGTTTGGGCTGGCCCACGGGTCGGCGGGCGTCGGGGCGGCTGTTCAGACGAACACTGTTCGCCGCGCGGTCGATCGAGCGGATGAGTTTGTTTCTTTCAAGGAGAGTTGCAGTCGTGTCGCAGGTCAAAAGCCGGATGTCGAGCAAGGTGGCCGATCTTTCGTTGGCCGAGTGGGGGCGCAAGGAAATCGAATTGGCCGAGAAGGAAATGCCCGGCCTGATGGCGTTGCGCCGCAAGTACGGCCCGACGAAGCCGCTGCGCGGCGCGCGGATTGCCGGCTGTTTGCATATGACGATCGAAACGGCCGTGCTGATCGAAACCCTGGTCGAGCTGGGCGCCCAAGTCACGTGGACGAGCTGCAACATCTATTCGACGCAAGACCAAGCGGCCGCCGCGATTGCCGCGAGGGGAATCCCGGTGTTCGCATGGAAGGGCGAAACGCTTCAGGATTATTGGGATAATATCCTCCGCCAACTGGCCTGCTTTGAAGATGCGGACGGCCCGAACCTGCTGCTCGATGACGGCGGTGATTTGACCTTGCTGGTGCACAAAGGGGTAGAGTACGAAGCCGCCGGCGCCGTGCCCGACCCGGCCGCGGCATCGCATCCCGAGCAGAAGGCGTTGCTGACGACGCTTCGCCGCAGCCTCGAAGAGGACCCGCAGCGGTTCACCCGCATGGCGAAACAGATTCTCGGCGTAAGCGAAGAGACGACCACCGGCGTGCATCGCTTGTACGACATGGCCGCCCGCGGCACGCTGCTCTTCCCGGCGATTAACGTGAACGATTCGGTCACCAAGAGCAAGTTCGACAATCTCTACGGCTGCCGCGAGTCGCTGGCCGACGGGATCAAGCGGGCCACCGGTGTGATGGTGGCGGGCAAGGTGGTGGTTGTGGCCGGCTACGGCGACGTGGGCAAGGGCTGCGCCCACTCGATGCGCAGCTACGGCGCGCGGGTGATTATCACTGAGATCGACCCGATCTGCGCATTGCAGGCGGCGATGGAAGGCTACGAAGTGACCACGATGGAAGAGGCCGCGCCGCAAGGGAACATCTTCGTCACGGCCACCGGCTGCTGCGACGTGATTCGCGGCGAACACATCGAGAAGATGCCCGACGGCGCGATCATCTGCAACATCGGGCACTTCGACCTGGAGATCGACGTCGCTTGGTTGAACAACACCCCCGGCGTGAAACGGATTAAGATCAAAGACCTGGTTGACAAATATGTGTTGCCCAACGGGCGATTCGTTCTGTTGCTGGCCGAGGGTCGATTGGTCAACCTGGGATGTGCCGAGGGGCATCCGTCGTTCGTCATGTCGAATTCGTTCACCAATCAGGTGTTGGCGCAATTGGCCCTCTACACCGAACGCGATCGCTATCCATTGGGCGTGCATACCTTGCCGAAGAAGCTCGACGAAGAGGTGGCCCGACTGCACCTCGAACAGTTGGGCGTAAAACTGACCCGCCTTACCCCGAAACAATCCGAATACTTGGGCGTACCGACCACGGGACCGTTCAAGCCCGACCATTACCGCTACTAAACCCCCGCCAGGGTCGAACCGCGAAGCCGAGCGCAGCGCACTTTGCCGCGCTTCGGAAGCGGCCGCTTTTGCCATTGTGCCGAATTATTCTGTA
>Ga0308417_1002009_pt1 | contig 13635 bp, 9 predicted proteins | sample HotsprSampleOS65_FD_203528 | JGI IMG/M metagenome (GOLD analysis project Ga0308417, IMG submission 203528) | Hot spring phototrophic mat microbial communities from Octopus Spring, Yellowstone National Park, Wyoming, United States - 20090730_OS65 ... | reverse complement strand
CGCACGCCGAAGGCTGCGGCCATTCGATCGGGCCGGACACCGAGCAGCTGCACCGCGTGCTGCGGGGCGTGATCGACCACCCCAACGTGGCCGGAGCGGTCATCGTGGGGCTGGGCTGCGAGATCAACCAGATCGACCGTTACCTGGCCGAGCTGCCCCGCGAGCTGCTCGACGGGTTCACGTTGCAGGACGCCGGCGGCACGCCCGGCGCCGTCGAGGCGGGCGTCCGCGCCGTCGAACGCCACATCGAGCGAGCCGCCGCCATGCGCCGCACCGAGGTGCCGGCGTCGAAGATCGCGCTCGGCCTGAATTGCGGCGGCTCGGATTCCTTCAGCGGCATCACCGCCAACCCCGCGCTGGGGGTTTGCTCCGACATGCTGGCCCGCGTCCGCGGCACGGCGGTGCTGGCGGAAACCCCGGAAATCTTCGGCGCGGAGCACCTGCTGGTCGAACGCGCCCGCTCGCGGGCTGTGGCCGAGAAACTGCTCGAAATGGTCGCTTCCTACAAGCGGTACCTGTCGCGCTTCGGCGGCTCGTTCGACGACAACCCTTCGCCCGGCAACAAGGACGGCGGCCTGACCAACATCCTGGAAAAATCGCTGGGCGCAGTGGCCAAGGGCGGCACGCTGCCTTTGATGGAGGTGGCCGACTACGGCGAGCGCGTCCGCGGCCCCGGGCTTGTCTTCATGAACACGCCCGGCTACGACCCCGTCTCGCTGGCCGGGCTGGCCGCCGGCGGAGTGAACGTGATCGCCTTCACCACGGGGCGCGGATCGGCCATCGGCTTCCCGACGGTTCCGGTGATCAAGATCTCCTCGAACACGCCTCTGTTTCTCCGCATGGGCGCCAACATGGATCTCGACGCGGGCCCGGTGGCCGACGGGGCGGCCTCGGTGGAGGAGATCGGGCGGCGCATCTTCGATTTGGTCCTCGAGGTGGCCTCCGGGCGCCGCACGGCGAGCGAGATCCACGGCCACCGGGAATTTGTGCCCTGGCGCATCGGCCCGGTGCTGTAATCGAACAAAAGCAGGAGAATTTGTTCCATGTCTGTGCCGGATCTGTTCCGGCTCGACGGCAAGCTTGCGCTGGCGACAGGGCGCCACCGGGGCATCAAGCCGGCGGTTGCGGAATCGCCGGCCTCGGCCGGGGCCGATGCCGCCGGCGTCAGCCGCTCGCTTGAGGCGGAAGGCTCGGAGGCGGAGCGCCCCACAGGCAGGATCATCTTCCTCGCCTCGCCGCTCTCTTTTCAGTGCGGGATTCTCGCGTCCGCCCGCCTGGCCGGCGCGGCCGTCTTTCTCGCCTCGCCCGCCCCGGATTCCGTCCACGGCGGCTGGTTGGCGAGCCAGACCGGACCGGGGGTATGATGCTCGTTCGATGGTGGAAGAAGATGAGTGCCCTGACTCGCCGGCTCTTTGCAGGCGCGGCCGCCACGGCCCCCGCCGCCCTGGCCCAGCCCGGGCCGCTGAACCCGCTGCCGCGCTGGCGCGGCTTCAACCTCCTCGACCTGTTCCAGGCGCTGCCGCTGAAGCCGGAGTCGGCACCGAAGCCCGTCACCGAGGACGAGCTGCGCTGGATCCGCGACTGGGGCTTCAACTTCCTGCGGATCCCCATGGATTACTGGTTCTGGATCGACTCCGACTGGCGGCGCACGCGGCGCCTGCTGCCCGATGACACCTTCCGGATCCGCGAGTCCGCCTTCGAGCCGATCGACCGCCTCGTCGTGCTCGGCCAGAAATACGGGCTGCACATCTCGCTCAACTTCCATCGCGCGCCCGGCTATTGCGTGAACAATGCGGAGCGCGAGCCATTCAGCCTCTGGTCGGATCCTCGCGCCGAAGAGGCGTTCGTGCATCACTGGACCTGGTTCGCCCGCCGCTACCGCGGCGTTTCCCCGTGGGCGCTCAGCTTCAACCTGCTGAACGAAGCCCCGGCGCCGCGCGAGGGCTACATGGACCGCGAGGATTACGTCCGCGTGATGCTGCGCGCCACGAACGCGATTCGCGCCATCAGCCCGGAGCGGCTGATTCTCATCGACGGGCTGCGTGTCGGCAACGAGGTGGTCTACGAGATGATCTGGACCGGCGTCGCGCAGTCCGTGCATGCCTACACGCCGGCGCGCGTCTCGCACTACCGCGCCGCCTGGGTGGACCGGAAGCTGGATTTCCCCGAGCCGTCATGCCCGTTGCGCAAGGAGGACGGCAGCATCGAGTTCGGCCGCGAGCATCTCGAGAAACTGTATGCCCCCTGGGGCGAGCTGGTGCGCCGCGGCATCGGCGTGCACTGCGGCGAGGCGGGCTGTTACAACCGCACGCCGCATGCGGTGTTCCTGGCGTGGATGGAAGACGTGCTCGATATTCTGCAAGGGCACGGCATCGGGTGGGCGCTGTGGAACTTCCGCGGGCCGTTCGGCCTGCTGGACAGCGGCCGCGCCGACGCCGACTACGAAGACTGGCACGGCGCAAAGCTGGACCGCAAGCTGCTGGCGCTGTTGCAGCGGTACTGAGTCCTCCCGAGGGGAGACAGCGAGACCAAAGGGTTTCGTTCCGGGAATTCATCCCCGGAGGCGCCGCCATGCTCGCTGCCGCGGCACATCAGCGAGTGTAGACTTGAATAGACCAGGAGGGCATCCATGCGGCCTCTGCGGCTCCACATCAGGAATTTCCGGTCAATTCGCCAACAGGACATCGAGCTGGCACCGGTCACATTGGTCTACGGACCAAGCGGCACCGGGAAATCGTCGCTGATTTATGCGCCTCTCGTTTTGCGAAACATCCTGACCAATCCGGCGCAGCCGTTGTCCTCGTTGCTGACCCTTGGGCTCCTCAGCCTCGGATCCCTCAACGACGTTGCTTTTGACCACAACGAGGAGGAAGGGATCGTCCTGGGGGTCTCGGACGAGATTCTCCTTCCCGACTGCCAACTGCAATGCCGTTTTGAGGTCGCCTTGTCCAGGCAGAACGCAGTGGAATTCAGAGTCAACTTGCAAAAGAATGCGGACGTGTCCGCCTCTCTGAAACTTGAAGCCGCTTTGCCCGTTCAACTCCAGCTGCAAACGGATCTGAATGCCGATTTTCTCGGCGTGCCTCTGCTTTGGAGCGGGACCGCATGGTCCCGGCCCGGGACGGTGGAGCCGGAGGCAATGTCCCGTTTGTCGGAAGCGCTCGAAGCGATGAACCGGCCGTTCGAGCGGTTGCGCAAGGTTTCCTTCGCGCCTTTGAGCCGCGGTTTCTTCTTTCCGCAGTATTCGCCGGTCAGCTTTGCCAGGCCTGTAAAAACCCACGAGGAGCTGGCTACCCTTCTGGCCAGCGATGCCAATCTTGAAGCGAAGGTGAGCACCCATCTGGAGCGAATTTGCGGTCTCCAATTCCGGGTCCGTGCGGAACTGGGAACCAGCATCTTCAGGTTGCAGGTGATTGATCCCGGACGGGACCTGGGCACGCTGCTGGTCAATGAGGGATTTGGCGTGAATCAGCTGGTCTATCTGCTGGCTCTTGCGCTCTGGAAAGATACCGAAATTCTCCTTGTCGAGGAGCCGGAAATCCACTTGCACCCGAGCCTGGTCAGGAATTTTGCTTTGGAGCTGGCCCGCATCGCCCGGTCCGGAAAGCAGATCGTGGTCTCAACCCATAGCGAGGTGTTTGTGTCTTCCCTGCTTGCGATAGTTGCCCGCGAGGAATTGCGTCCCGACGAGATCGCATGCTACTTTGCCCGCCGCGAGAGAGGCGCCAAGGAGAGCAGTTTCGAGCGGCAGCTTGTGAATGAGCACGGACAAATCGAGGGCGGACTGAAAAACTTCGTTGAGACGGAGCTCGAGAACTTGCGTGCGTTCCTCGGCGATGTGGGGAATTGAATCGTGGGAGAGACCATTCCTGGCCGGACCCTTGCCCTCAATGAGTGGCTGTTCGCGGACGTGACGGGAGAAAACTCGTCAGCCAATCAGCTGGCTGCACTGAAGTTTCTTGAGGTTTTTGCCGACACGCCGGATCGCATTGTGTGGCCGAGAGCAAGCCCATGGGAAAACAAGTTCTATCAATTGAGCAAGAACGCGGATCGGTCGCCGATGGTGAAAAAGGCGGTCATCCTGCTCTTGAAGCGCATACGCCTCGATTCGATGAAGGCAGTGATCATTGATGTGCCGCATTGTGCAGCGTTGGATCCCGCCGTGGCGGACGGGATACCGAAGGAGGATCACTACTTGGTGCAGGCTGCGCTTGCCGCTCGCGCCGAGGTTTTGGTCAGCACCGACAACAAGCTCCTCGACGCGATTTCGCGGGCCAATCTCCCCCTCGCAGGCAGGCATCGGGACGAGTTCCTCGCAGAATATTCGCAGGGCCGCAATGTGGGCCCGGTGAAAGGGAAAAGCGCGGGCGGAAGCTGATTCGCCCCAGTCGGGAAGCCGGGCAACCTCAACGCCCCAGAAAGATTTCCGTGGCGCAGACCCTGCCGCCGCGCTCCACCACGCCGACCCCCGACAGCTCGAAGGGACCTTCCAGAGTGCTGCGGTGCCCGTCGCTGGCGAGCCACGCCGACAGCGCGGCGGCCGGGTGAAACTGCCCGCGGTCCTGCAAAAAGACATTCTCTCCGGCCCGCCGCGCGCCGGTCGCGCGCCGCAGGCGAGCCGCCCGTTCACTAAAGCCGTCATGCGGGCCCCCTGTCTTGCCCGCCAGCAGCCGGCTGCAATGCTTCCGGGCCTCCGCGGCCGCCGGCTCGTGCCAGGCGAGCGCGGCGAGGCCTTGCGCTCGCCGGTGCGCGTTCACCTCTTCGAGCACCTGTTGCTCGGCCGCACCCAGGGCGGCCGCCATCAGAAACATTTGCAACCACAACATCTCCGCCTTCCATCATGCCTGATCGGCCCGCATGGCCTGCCGCGCCGCGGCAATGATACATTCGGCAGGGGAAGCGAGTTCGTTTATGCGCCGCCTGACCTTGTTCCTTTCATTTGTTGCCGGGTTATCCTTATGCAACGCGCAGCCCGAGGTCATGGGCTGGGGCAACCTTGCCGGCATCCGGGTGGACGGCCATCTGCACGCCTTCGACGCCGGCCTTTGCGTGGTCGAGCCTGGCTGGTCTCTGTGGAGCCGCACGGGCAAGGAGCGGCAGGAGACCACGTTCCTGCGGCGCGGCGACGCGGTCGATGTCGGCCTTGCGCGTTTTCGCCCGCCGCGCAAGCTGCGCCGCGAAGGCGTCAACTGGCAATTCGCCGGCAAGCTGACCGTTGAGGCTCCGGAGCCGGGCGCCGCCCGGGTCCAGATCGAAATCAACGCCCGGAATGATGCGAACGTCGAGGGCGTGTTCTATTGCGTGCAGCTTCCGGCGAGCGAGTTCTCGCGCGGCAAGGCCGAATTGATCGGCGCGTCTTCCCTGCCTGCGGAAACTTCGCTGCTTCCTTTGCCCGAAGAGCAGAACGAATACCTGCGCGGCGCGGCCTCCGGCCTGCGCATCGCCGCGCCCGGCCGCGCGCTGGAAATCCTGGCCTCCGAGCCCGCGGAAATCGTCATCCGGGACGACCGCCGCGAGGGCGTCTACGACATTCAGGTTCTGTTCCGCATGCTTGCCGCCAACCCGCCTGCCGGCGCCGCGGCGCGCGCGTCCTTCCTGCTGAAAGCCTCCGGCGAGCCGGACCGCCGCCCCGTCACGGTCCGCTTCGATCCCTCCCGTCCCGGCAACCGGTGGGACGGCTTCGGCGGCAACTTCCGCATCCAGAACCCGCGGCTCGACCCGCCCGTCATCGACTACAACCTTGCCAACCTCCCGCTTGCCTGGTCGCGCGTGGAGATGCCCTGGAGCCTTTGGGACCCCGATGAGGCCGCCGACCCGCTGGCCGCTGCGCGCTCAGGCCGGCTCCACCCCCGCGTTCAGGCCGCCATGCAGATGGCGCAGCGCCTCCACCGCATGGGGCTGCCCGTGATCGTCAGCGCCTGGTTTCCGCCCGCCTGGGCGGTGCTCGGCGAAATCCGCCGCCCGCCGGACGAGGACGGGCCGCGCGGAAATCCGCTCGACCCGGCGAAAACAGACCGCATTTACGCCTCAATTACGGGATATTTGCTCTTCATGAAAGAGAAATATGGCGTCGAAGCGGCCCTTTTTTCCTTCAATGAATCCGACCTGGGCATCGACGTGCGCCAGACGGCGCGCGAACACGCGCTGCTGGTGCGCTCGCTCGGCGCGTACTTCGCCCGGCACGGGCTTGCCACCCGGATGCTGGCGGGCGACACCTCCGACGCCAATCCGGTCGAATTCGTCGATCCGCTGCTTGCAGACGCCGAGGCGGTGCGCTTCACGGGCGCCGTCAGCTTCCACAGCTGGCGCGGCTGCACCCGGGAGAACCTCGAGCGATGGCTCGCCGCTGCGCGGCGCATGAACGTGCCGCTGCTGGTGGGCGAAGGCAGCACGGACGCAGCCGCCTGGCGCTATTCGCGCATCTTCCTCGAGCCTTCGTTCGCCCTTTATGAAATCGATCTGTACACGCGCATTCTCGCGCTCAGCCAGCCCGCCTCCATTCTGCAATGGCAACTGACGGCGGACTACTCGCTGCTGGCCGGCAACGGCATCGCGGGCGATACCGGGCCGCTCCGCCCCACGCAGCGCTTCTGGAACCTGAAGCAGCTCGCGTCCACGCCGCATCGCTCCTTCCACCTGCCTGCCCTTTCGGATCACCCGCTGGTCACCGCCGCGGCGCTCGCCGATATCGCCGGCGGCGTCTACACCGTCCACCTGGTCAACAACGGCGCCGCCCGGCCGGCGACGGTTGCCGGCTTTCCCGAAGGGGTGAAGCAGGCCCGCGTCCTGGTGACCGACGCCTCACGCTCCATGCAGGAGCTGGCCCGCGTGCCGGTGGTGAACGGCCAGGCGCAGCTGACGCTGGAGGCGACGAGTTTCACTACAGTAACGGGCGTGGCGTCAGAACGCTGATCGGCGCGCCCGGTCTGCCGAATTGCCGCCGGAGGAATTTCTCATGCACTGTGTGCGGTTCGTGATGCCGGGAGCGGCGGCGGCCGCGGCGCTGGCCGTCTTGCTTTGCAGCGCCGCTCCGCCCATCGACCGCATGAAGCTCGTCACCCGCCACAACGTCATCGTGCGGCAGGCGGACGCGTTTGCGCCCCTGACGGTCGGCAACGGCGAGTTCGCCTTCACTGCCGACATCACCGGGCTGCAAACGTTCCCCGAATTTTACAGGGGGAGCATTCCGCTGGCGACCCAGTCGCAATGGGGCTGGCATTCTTTCCCGAATCCCGCAGGCTTTCGCCTGGAGGACACGCTCGAAAACTACGATACCTGCGGCCGCCCGGTCGCCTATCCGACCAACGTGCGGACCCGCGCGGCCGAGTGGCTTCGCCAGAACCCGCACCGGCTTTCGCTGGCCCGCATCGGGTTTACGTTCCCTTCCCGCCGCGGCCCAACGCGCATCACGGACGTGGGCGGCGTTGAGCAACGCCTCGATCTCTGGTCCGGGATTCTCGAAAGCCGCTTTGTCCTGGACGGGGAGCATTTCCGCGTGATGACAGTGGTGCACCCGGAACGCGATCTGGTGGCGGTCCGCGTGTTCCGGTCCGGCCGGGTCTCCGCGGCCGTCGGCATCGCTGTCGAATTCCCGTACGCGAGCGGCATCCACACGGGCGACCCCGCGGACTGGAGCAGCCCGGAAAAGCACGAGACGCGCGTGGCGCGCCCGCACGCGGCGGGCGCCGGGTGGGAACGCATCCTCGACGGCGACCGCCACCATGTCCGGGCGCAGTGGTCCCCCAACGGGCGCCTGCGCCAGGCCGGGCCTCATCGTTACGAGATCGTATTTCGGGGAAATACGCTGGAATTTCTGGCCGAATTTTCAAAAAGAGGACTTCCGCAGCGTCTTCCGTCCGTTGCAGAGACGGAAAAAGCGGCCCGCGCGCATTGGGCCCGGTTCTGGCAGAGCGGCGGCGCGGTGGATCTGTCCGGCAGCACGGACCCGCGCGCCCGCGAGCTGGAGCGCCGAATCGTGTTGTCGCAATATCTCACCGCCATCCAGTGCGCAGGCTCGTTGCCGCCCCAGGAAACCGGCCTGACGTTCAACAGCTGGTACGGGAAATTTCACCTGGAAATGCACTGGTGGCACGCGGCGCATTTCGCCTTGTGGGGCCGCCCCGGACTGCTCGAAAAAAGCCTGCCCTGGTACCGGCAGATCGCGCCGAAGGCGCGCGCAACTGCGGCGCGGCAGGGCTACCGCGGCCTGCGCTGGCCCAAGATGACTTCGCCCGGCGGCGAGGAGAGCCCGTCCTCCATCGGCCCCCTGCTCGTCTGGCAGCAGCCCCATCTCATCCACCTGCTCGAGCTGCTTTACCGTGTGCGAAAGGACGAGAGGCTCCTGCGGGAGTGGCTGGATCTGGTGGAAGAGACGGCCGACTTCATGGCTTCTTTCGCGGTGCGCGGCCCCGACGGCCGCTACGCGCTCGGCCCGCCGCTGATCCCGGCGCAGGAGCTGCACCCGCCGCGCACAACACGCAATCCGGCCTTCGAGCTGGAATACTGGCGGTAGGGGCTCGAAACCGCGCAGCGCTGGCGCGAGCGGCTCGGACTGGCGCGCCGCGCGGATTGGGACGAGGTGATCCGGCATCTTTCGCCGCTGCCCGTGGTCGACGGACTTTATGTGAATGCCGAGTCCGACCCGGACACCTTCCGCGACCCCGCAAAGCGCCGCGACCACCCGAGCCTGCTCGGCGCGCTTGGGCTCCTGCCGGGCGGTTTGGCCGATCCGGCGATCATGCGCCGCACGCTGCGCCGCGTGGTGGAGACCTGGCAATGGAGAGAGACGTGGGGCTGGGACTATCCGCTGGCGGCGATGACCGCGGCGCGCGTCGGCGAGCCGTCGCTGGCGGTGGATCTGCTCCTGATGGACACGCCGAAGAACCGCTACCTGCCCAACGGCCACAACTACCAGCGCCCGGGGCTGACGATCTACCTGCCCGGTAACGGCGGACTGCTCGCCGCCGTGGCCATGATGGCCGCCGGCTGGGATGGCGCGCCGCATTCGAATGCGCCGGGCTTCCCCGCCGATGGCAGGTGGGTCGTGCGCCGGGAGGGATTGCACCCGCTGCCTTGAGCCGCGCCGCCGGGCGGACGCGCAGGCGGCAAGAGCGGTTCAGCGAGCTCCGCGTGCGCCCCGGCAAGGGGCCCGGGCGCGGCGGGGCTTCCCCTTGCCCGCAGACGCTTGCGGTCCGGCGGGGGATATACTGCCATCGAGGATTTTCGGCCATGATCATCCGTGCCCTCGTTGTTGCGGCGCTCTTTCCCGCTTCTCTCCCGGCGCAGGTCCGGCTGACCGAAGACACGGTCGCCATCCCGACCTATGTGGCCGGGCCGCCGGACAGGAATCCGTTTTTCTACACCGGCCGCGTCTATCAGGGAGCGAAGGGCATGGTCTACCCGTACCCGATGCAGGACAACCTGACGGACGAGAAACGGAACGTGGAATACCGGCGGGTGTGTCTCGAAAACGAGTATCTGAAAGTCTGCATTTTGCCGGAATTGGGCGGGCGCATTTTTGAGGCTGTCGACAAGACCAACGGCTGCAATTTCTTTTACAAGCAGTCCGTCATCAAGCCGGCGCTTATCGGCATGCTGGGCGCGTGGATTTCCGGCGGCGTCGAATGGAACATCCCGCACCACCACCGCGCCACCTCCTTCATGCCCGTTCTGTACCGTACCCACGAACACAAGGACGGCTCGAAATCGGTCAGTGTCGGGGAGCTGGAGCTGCGCGACCGCATGCGGTGGGCGGTGACGCTCACCCTGCGGCCCGGCTCCTCCCTCCTGGAAGCCCGGGTGGCCGCCCTCAACACGACGCCTGTGCAGAATTCCCTGCTTTATTTCGCCAATGTCGCGGTCCACACGAACGAAAAGTACCAGGTGATTTTTCCGCCGTCGACAAAATTCGCCACGCAGCACGCCAAGCGCGAGTTCGCCCGCTGGCCCGTCGCCGACACCGTCTACGGCGGCGTCGACTTCACCCGCGGCGTGGACGTCTCCTGGTGGAAGAACCACCCGAGTCCCATTTCCATGTTCGCCTGGAACGACACCGACGACTGGCTGGCCGGCTACGACCACGGCCGCCAGGCGGGCACGCTTCACGTGGCCGATCATCACGAGGTTCCGGGCAAGAAATTCTTCACCTGGGGCGCCGGCCCGGAAGGCAAGCTGTGGGACAAGATCCTCTCCGACACCGACGGGCCGTACCTCGAGCTCATGGTCGGCGCCTGGAGCGACAACCAGCCCGACTACAGCTGGATTCAGCCGTATGAAGTGAAGACGGTCACGCAATACTGGTATCCCTTTCACTCGATCGGAGGCGTGAAGAACGCCACCCGCGAGGCCGCGGTGAACCTGGAGCTGCGCGGCGGGGCCGCCGTGGCCGGATTCCATGTCACGCGCCCGGTGCGCAAGGCGCAGGCCGCGCTCGAACGCAACGGAAAGCCGGTCTGGCAATGGAGCGGCGACCTCGACCCGGCGCGCGCTCTCAGGCAGGAGATCCCTCTGCCGCAGGGTGTGCAGCCCCACGAGCTGACCGCCGTGCTGCGGGACGCCGGCGGCCGCATCCTTGTCTCATGGACGCCCGAGCCGCCTGACCCGGCCTCGGCGAAGGCGCCGCTGCCGGCCCCCGTCGTTCCCCCGCGGCCGCCGCAGGAGATCGCCACCACCGAGGAGCTGTACCTGACGGGGCTGCGGCTCGAGCAGTTCCACAACCCGGCGCTCGATCCCGACCCGTATTACGAAGAGGCGCTGCGGCGGGACCCCGGCGACGTGCGCGCCAACACGGCGCTGGGCATCCTCTGCATCAAGCGCGGGCGCTTTGACGAAGCGGAGCGGCTGCTGCGCCGCGCGGCGAGCCGCGTCACTGCGAACTACACGCGCCCCAGGGACGCAGACGCTCTGTACTATCTCGCCTTGGCTTTGCAATACCAGGGCCGGCTCGACGAGGCCGAGGCCTGGTTCCAGCGCGCGCAGTGGAATTTCGCCTGGCGGGCGGCCGCGAATTACCGCATCGCGCAGATCCGCGCGGCGCGCGGCGAGCTGGCCGCGGCGCTCGATGCCTGCGACCGCGCGCTCGTCTTCAATGCGTGGCACACGCCGGCGCTGTTCCTCAAGGCGATGCTGCTCGAGCGCGAAGGCCGGGGCGGGGAAGCCGCCCAGGCGCGGCAGCGCATCCGCGAGATCGACCCCATCGACCCGCGCGCCTCGCGCGACGGCGCCGAGCTGGCGCGCATTTTCAGGGAGCAGCCCGCCGAGGGCCTGGAAATGGCGGTGGAGTGCCTCGAGGCCGGCATGCATCTGGAAGCCAACTGGGTCCTCGACCGCATGCCGCAGTCCAACGTGCAGGCGCGCTACTTGCGCGGGTGGCTGATGGAGCGGCTCGGCCAGGCGGAGACGGCCGCGGCGCATTACCGGCTGGCTTCCTCGCAGCCGCACGACTACGTGTTCCCGTTCCAGATCGAGATGATGCGCGTGCTGCGCGCGGCCATGAAGGCGAACCCCGGAGATCCGCGCGCGCCCTACTATCTCGGCCTGCTGCTTTACGACCGGCAGCCGGAGGAGGCGGCGCGGCTGTGGGAAAAGACCGTTTCGCTCGACCCCGGGTTCGCCATTGCGTACCGGAACCTTGCGGTGGCGTATTCGCGCCGGCAGGACGGGGTTCCGAAAGCCATCGCCGCCCTGGAAAAGGCGATTTCCCTGAAAAGCGACGACGCTTTGTATCTGTTCGAGCTGGACAGGCTGTATGAATTTTCGCGAGTTCCTGTGGAAAAGCGGCTGTCATTATTCGAAAAATACAGGCAGACGGCGGAAAAACGCGACGACGCCATGAGCCGGCTGGTGGATCTGCTGGTCCTCGCCGGGCGGCACGACGAGGCGATCGCCATCATGGAGAAACGGCGTTTCCACCTGTGGGAAGGCGGCGCGCGGTTCAATCTGCGGGACGCATGGACCGACGCGCACCTGCTGCGCGGGCACCGGAAGATGGCCGCGAAGGATTACGCCGGCGCGGAGAAGGATTATCTGGCCGCGGTCGAGTACCCGGAGAATCTCGAAGTCACGCGCGGCTACCGCGGCTCGCGCCTGCCGGAGGCATACTATTACGCCGGGCTCGCCCGGGAGGCGATGGGGCGCAAGGAGGAGGCGGAGCGGGCGTGGCGCGAATCGGCCGGTGCGATGCTCGGCACCGACGAGGAGCCGCATCCGGGCGTGGACACGGGCGCGGTGCTGCTCTACTATCAGGCCCGTTCGCTCGAAAAGCTCGGGCAGCAGGCGCGCGCCCGGCAGTTGTACCAGGCGATGCTCGAAGCGGCCGAACGGGCGCTGGCCGGGCAGAGGGGCGGCGAATTCTTCGCCAAGTTCGGCGAAGGCCGCCCGCCGTGGATGCGCGAGGCGATGGCCCACCTGGTTGCCGGGCTGGCGCACCTGGGGCTCGGCGACAAGGCCGAGGCCCGGAGCGCGCTTGCCAGGGCGCTGGAAGCAAACCCGTATCTGCTCGAGGCGCGGCTGCGGCTCGACGAGCTGCGGTAGCCGGGATGCCTCAGGCGTTGGCCTGGAGCACGCGGCTGTGATACGAGCAGCCGTAGCCCTGCTTCGGATCCTTGTAGGCTTCCAGATGCCCGTCGGCGGCCTCCGGGCGCGCCCTGCGCACGATGGCCGCGGCTTCGCGCCGGCTGAGCGGTTTGAAGTTCCGGGCGAGGCTGGCGTGGAAGTGCAGCTGCTCGCGGTTGAGAATGCCGCAAATGACCGTGGCGACAGGCAGCGACATGGCGTAGCGGCGGCCCAGCTCGGCGCTCACGCCGGCCTGAATCACCGGCGCTTCCATGCCGCCGCCGAGCGCCTTCATCGCCAGCACGCCGATGCCGCGCTTGCGGCAGACGGGCAGCACAGTCTGCTCGAAGCTGCGGTAGCTGGCGTCGAGCACGTTCAGCGGCATCTGCACCGTGTCCCACGGATGCCGAAGGTCGAGCATTTCCAGGTGCGCCTTCGGGTCCCTGTGTCCGGTGAAGCCGATAAAGCGCACCTTGCCCGCCTCCTTTGCCTCCAGCGCCGCTTTCAGCCCGCCCTCGAGGATGCGCTTCGCGTCGCCCTCGTACTGGATGGCGTGGAATTGCAGTAGATCGATGCGGTCGGTGCGCAGCCGCCGCAGCGACTCGTCGATCTGGCGCCGCGCGCCTTCATAATCGCGCGCGCAGACCTTTGTCATGAGGAAGACTTTCTCGCGAAGGCCGTTCTGCTGCAAAGCGCGGCCCATCACTTCCTCGGCCCGCCCGTCGTGATACTCCCAGGCGTTGTCGAAGAACGTGATGCCGAGATCGACGGCCTCGTGCATCAGCCGGATGCTTTCCTCGTCGGTCTTGTTGGCCACGGCGTGCCAGCCGCCATAGCCGAGGATGGAGACGCGCACGCCCGTCTTGCCGAGCGGCCGCGTCGGGATGCCGCCCGCGCCGGGCTGCTGCATGGCGAGCACTTCGTCGGCGAAGGCCGCCACGCCCGCCAGAGCGGACACGATGCTCCGGCGCGTGGGCCGGGACAGGGAATGCAGGTCATCGAACGGAATTTTGCTCATGGCAGCCGCCTCAAACCAATTCTTTCACACAACGCGCGGGCGCTCTTCGCCCTGCATCGCCGCCA
>Ga0308417_1002008_pt1 | contig 13641 bp, 14 predicted proteins | sample HotsprSampleOS65_FD_203528 | JGI IMG/M metagenome (GOLD analysis project Ga0308417, IMG submission 203528) | Hot spring phototrophic mat microbial communities from Octopus Spring, Yellowstone National Park, Wyoming, United States - 20090730_OS65 ... | reverse complement strand
GGGGCGATCCTCGACCCCCCAGGGATCGGTGAAGGTCCATGGAATGTCGGGGCAAATGGCCGAATCTGAAAGATCAGCTTCAGCGCCGGGGGTGAGCGCCTGGAGGCGGAAAGTGGCGGCACTGGAGGCGGCGACGTGGGCGGGGAATGCCGGCTGCCAGATTGGGGCAAGATCGGCCCGGGGGATGAGCCAGAATTCGGCGCCGGCCGTGAAGGGGCGCGCCTCGGATCCAAAGCGGCCGCGCCGGATGGCGAGGTTATAGTTGCCGCCACTGGTGGAGATGTCGGCAAGGGCCATGATCTCAAAGGAATCCGGCTCTTCCGGGTCCACAGCGAAAATGAGGATTTTGGCGGCGGCGACGTCGTCCTCGGAGAGGGTTTCGGTGATGAGGGCCAGGTCGGCGGCGACGGTGGCCGGGTCCAGCGTCACGGTCGCGGAATTGGACCCAGCTGACAGATCGGCGGCGAGGGTGGCGCGGACGGCCCAGCGGCGCTGCTCGCCGAGGTCGCTGAACAGGCTGGCGTCGTTGGCGCGCATCCAGACGCGGAGGCCTGTGGTGAGGGACGTGGTGCGGGCGGCGAGGACGGCGATGCTGTGCGGATGCGCCGCCAGGGCAGGCGGCAGGGCAAGAATTCTGTAGAGACCGATGCGCTCGGGCGTTTCGGCGTGGGGCGGGGTGCGTCCGGCCCAGTCAGGGGTGGCGGTGTAGGGCAGGAGGCTGATGGCGCGCTCGGCGGTGAATCTGATGGATACCCGGTCGGCAGGCGGCGGGTGCCAGGCTTTGCTGATGCACCGGCAGGCGATTGACACCCCCAGCGCATCATGGGTGAGGCGGAAAAGGGCTCCCGGCTCGATGGCGGCGGCTTTTTCGGCCCGGACCACAAGTGTCCCGGAAAGGCCGGGCTCGGCGGCGATTTTGCCGGACTCGGCGGCGTGGGCGGCGGCTTGCTCAGCGCGGCAGATCCATGGGCGGTCGAGGGTCTGGCGTCGATCTTCCTGGGTCACGGCGCGGTTGGCGCTGCTGACGTAATCGGCGCTGAGGGTCTTGAAGGCCGCCTGACGGTCAGAGTAGCGGACGCTGGTGCGGGCCCAGGTGTCCTGCCAGCCGGTCGCATCCCACTCGATCTCTTCGATCAGGTCATGGTAATCGAGGCTTGTTGCGTGGGTGAAGGCCGGCGGGGCTTCATTGTGCAGGAAGCGGCCGGCCAGCAGCGCTCCCGTGGGGCCAAGGCGAAACCAGCCGTCGTAGTAGGCTATGAGCCTGAGGGCGATCGCCCGGAGTGATTCGGCATAGGTGAGGAGGACGGAGAGGTAGGACCGATCGGACGCGTCGGCCAGATCGCTGGCGGTGGCCTGCCAGGAGGAGGGATCGAGGGGCGGGCGCGATAAACCGAGGCCGAAGTACGGGCTGGTGATCAGCTCGGCCAGGGCCGCGAGTGGATTGGACTGGCCCTCGGCGAGCGCGGCGGCACTGCCCGTGAGCAAGCTTTGCTGGGCCTTTCGGCGCACGATGAACTCGATATTGGGCGCAGCCTGGCGTTCCACGCCAAATTTGAAGTCGCGCAACAGCGCCCAGCATTGGCGCCGGTACGGCGGGTGTCCGGCGGCGGCGAAGATGTCGCGCGCGGAGCTTGGATCGCCATCGGTGAGCAGGGTTTGGGTGGAAGTTCCCCAGTAGAAATCGAGCGCCCCCCAATCGGGAATGGTAATCGGGTAGGGATCATCTCCGACGTCCGCGCGCCGGAGCGCATAGGGCGACCAATACGAGTGGGGCGGGCGGTTCGACGGGCTGCTGGTGTGGGCCGTGGCGCATTCCCAGATGGTGGCCCCGTCATGGACAAGATCCCCGGGGGCATAGGCCACGTTCTTGGTCAGCCGCCCGGCGGAATCCGCGCTCCTGGAGACGTTCGGTCCTGCATTGGAGTAGCTGAAGCTGAAGGCATTCAGGACGGTCACGGTAACGGCATTGGCATTGAAGCTGGCGTCTGTAAAGCCCGAGAGTGTGACTTTATCGCCGGTCTTCAGGCCGTGCTCGCGTTCCATCCAGACCGTGGCGATGTTGGCCTGGCGCTGGCGATGAGTGGTGCGGGCATGCACCAGGCCATCGGCCCAGGCGGGCGCATCGGGCCAGACGAGCTTCCCGTCAATCACGATGCCGACCAGCTCATCCACCGGCCCGGCGCAGATCGCGCAAGCGATCGTGCCGAAGTAGCAGTCCTGCTTTGCGCCGCCAGATTTTCCGCCATCGCCCATAGCCGCCTATTTTTTGGCTCCGGGCACCTTCACTTTCCGTGTGAACGGCTTGTAGACCGGGCTCAGCCAGCGGGCGGGGAGTTTGGCCTCACCGGCCAGCCAGGGCAGCACCGTGGCCTCCTCGTTGGTGGCCAGCTCGTCGGGTTCGAGATTGGCCAACCGGTTTTCCTCATCGCGCAGACGCATCTCTTGGTGAAGTTTGCTCATGGTGTCATTTCGATGGGCCTCCAGGCCGCGGCGAGCCTGCGCCGCCAGGTCGGATCCGAAAGCCGCGAGACCTGGACTCCGATGGGATCGAGGCAATGGATAAACTCATCCGGACCGAAGACGACACCCAGATGATGGATGCACCCGCCGAGCTTGAAGCCTGCGATATCGCCGATGCCGAGCGGCCCATTGCGCGGATCGGGAATCCGGCAGAAAAGCGGGCAGGCATCCATCCAAGGCTGGACCAAACTTTCCCGGCTAAAGCGCGCCTGGCTCATCGGCGCGTCGGGCACTTCGCCGATGGGAAATCCGGCGTCGCGCAGCAGCGCGGCAGCGAACTTTTGACAGCTTGCCCCACGCCCGCGCGCGGCCATGTTGGGCATGAACGGAGTGCCGATCCATCCGCGCGCGGCCTCTCGGAGCGCGGCGATCCGAGCGGGGTTGGAGAACCAGGGATTCATTTTTTGGCGGCGGCGCCGGGCTTGGTCTGTCGCACGATGCTCGGGTTGCCGGGGGGCACGAATGGATGGCCGCCGAAATTGAGGAAGTTGTCGAACTTCCCCTCCGGGTTGCGGCTGGCGTCATAGGCCCTACATGTGACGGATCGGCCATCGCAGCCGGGGTAGAGTACGACCGGGTCGCCCATTTGGGGGTAAGGATCGGGGTCGCGATGCAAGGTCACGGTCAGCACGCCGCCGGAGGGGGTGGTCGAACGCAGGATGGGCAAGCGCTCGAGGGATGAGCCCGAGCCGAACTCGATCCACCCGCCCGCGAACCAGTCCTCGAAATAGACCGGTGTCGGACCCGAAACCCGCGCCAGGCCGGCCAGCTGAAAGAGGAAGGGGAAGCCGGGATCACCCGGATCGCTGACGGTGGCGGTGAATTTCCAGTCGTTGGCCGAAAGCCCGCACCCCGGCGAGAAAAGCGACCAATTGCAGTATGGGCCGATGTAAAAATTCGGCAGCTTCCGATCCAGCGCGCTGCCGATGGGCGTTGCGGTGGCGGTGAGCCGCGAGCCGCGCACCGAGACCCGGGTGACCTCGCCCGTGAAGAGCACCACCCCGTTCGAAGCGGTGCTGCCGGATGCCTCGGCGGCGAGGATCCTGAGATATAGCGGGGCATTGAGGCGGAGGGTGGCCATGCGGCGGAGGGCCGCGACGGCCTCGAGGTCGCATTCGATCTGGACCTCATCGCGGTCGAGCGCCAGGCCCTGGCGGATCTGGCCGTGACTGATTTTGCGGGCGGCAAAGGTTTGGCCCGCCCAGGTCAAATCGGACTCATAGGACGTGACGCGCTCGACGTAATCTGTGCCGCCGAGGGTGCGGGTGAATTCGTAAAGCCAGCAGCGGGTGGGCAGGAGGCTGATCGTCTGGCCGAGGGTTTCATCCGCGGCCGGCGCGATCTCGGCGGGCACTTCGCGCAGCTGCAGCGCCGCCTCGGCCAGGCCGTAGTTGTGCCAGCTCAGGGCCAGTTCGGGCCGCAGCCAGCGGACCAAACAAAGGCGCGCTACGAGATGCTCCGGGCCGAATGGACCGGGCGCGGGTGAAACCGTCACCGTGGGCGCATGGGGATTGAGGGCGGTGATCTTGGCGGCGACGGGATGCGCCCCCGGGCGCACGAATGCCAGCCATTGGCCCACCGCAAGATCGGCCACATCGGACACTGGCAGCGTGGTTTGGCCGGGGGCGATATCCTCGGCCAATCGCATCGCCGCCCGAGCCGCATAGGCCCAGAAAGGCGCGCCGGCGCCGCACTGGCGGAAGAACTCGAGCAGGTCGGCCAGCTCGGAGTTGAGGACCAGGCTGTGGGCGGTGGTCAACTCGCGGGTGGTGGCCCGGGGGTAGAGCGTCTGGGCCGGCTGGCGTCCGAAGCCGAGCTCGGCGCGCCGGACCTCGACGACGAATTGTTCGCGCGCGGCGGCGGCATCCACCGGCATCGGCAGGATCGGCGGCGGGCCGGCCCAGGCGGAGGAGGGTAGCGGGCCGGCGGCAAAACTGCGCATGGGGGGGCGCAGCGCGTATTCCGAGGGCGAAGCCTCCGTGAAGTCCACCTCGAATGTCGCCTGCGTGGGGGACTCCCAGGAGAGCTCGGTTTTTTCCAGCCGGCCCATGAGGAGGGGCAAGTAGGTGTCCGAGGAGCCGGGCCAGGACGGGGCAAGGCTGCTGTCGCAGCCGGTGGTGATCGTGCCATCGGCGGCCTTGTGCGTCCAATACCGCAGGCCGGCATCAGCATCCAGGTAATAGATTTCCCACCGGCGCAGATCCTGGTCCACGGCCGCCTGGAGTCCACCGGAGACAGCGGCGCTGGCTCGATCCGTGAAGCGGACGGCGGCCGGCCAGAGGGGCAACAGGACGGGCTGGGTGCGGTAGGCGGCCAGGGCGGCGGCCAAGCGGCGGGCCTCGGCCTCGGGGGCGCGGATCGTGCCGCGCAGCGTCCAGCGGAGGGTGGTGGCGTGAGGTCGGCGCGCCTCGCGGCCAGAGAGGCTGGACTCGACCTGACTCAGCAGGCGCACGGTCGCCTTGATCCCGGCAGACCAGTCGGGCGGGATGTCGAGCAGCAAGCAATCTTGTCCGCGGAATTGGAGCGGGGTCATACCAGCCCAACCTCGTGCGCATGCTGGCGGAGCAGGTCCACGAAGATCGCCCGGCCCTCCTCGGAGCGCCAGAAGTCGCGGATGCGCGACGGGTCATCGAAGATGGCGATCTTGATGCGGTTGTCGTTCACGATCGGCTGGGCCCCCACGCGCCCGGCCGGGTTGGCCGGCCCACCCGCCATGTGGGGCAGGATGTAGCCACTTTGCTCGGGCACAAACAGCTCAGGGCCTCGCTCGCCCACCAGGTAGAGCCGGCCGGCTTGCACCGGGCCCCCTTTGGCCCGCGGCGTGGCCGTGGCCATGACGCTCAGGGCGGGGGCGCTGGCCAGCGCGGTCGCCACGGCGGCCGGGGCTTGGGCGGCGGCTGCCCCGTAGGTGGCCGTAGCGGCCAGGATGGCCGGGCCGGCCCAAGCGGCAGCCGCACTGAGGGCAGCGGCTTTCTGGATGGTCGCTCCGACGATGGCGTTGAGGACGGCGCGGGCCAGGATGTTCGCGAAGAACTGAGTGAAGCTGCCCAACACTGTGGAGAGAAGCTGACGGCCCACTTGCGCCAGGGCTTGACCCCATGTTTTGGCGCCCAAGATGAGGTCAGCCATCGTATCCCCGATGCGGCTGAAGGCCACGCCGATCGTCTGGGTGACGATGGCGGCGGCATTTTGGGCGGCGGTGCCAATTTGATTGAGCATGGCGACCGATTGGGCGCCGAGCTGCTCGAGGAAGGAATAGGGTGAGGGACCGAGCAGTTCACCGGGCAGCCCCTGGCGGGTCAGAATGGACCATTTTTGCGCCTCGGTCAGGCGCCAGGAAGCCTCGATGCGCGAGAGCTCCAGGTCGCGCAGCTGTGCCAGTTGGTCCAGCCGCCGGGTGTCGGCCTCGATGAGCCGGTCGCGTGCCTGCAGCTCGGTGAGGTAGCCCTGCTCCCGCAACTGGCCCAACAAGCGCTCGGTATCAGCATATTGCTGCTGGATGCGCAGCCGCTGCGCCTCGATGGGGAGGAGGGCGTGGTTGTAGGCCAGTTGGGCCTCGCCGTGGGCGCGGGTCAGCTCGAAGGCGGCCAGCCGAGCCGATACCTCGCGCTGGCGCTCGGCCTCTGACATGAACTCGCCCGGAGGCAGGCGCTGGCGCAGGAATTGGATCATGGCCAGGTGGCCCTCCGGCGTGGGCCTGGCGGCCAGCTCATCGAGCCATTGGGCCTCCTGCTCGGTCAGCTTGAGCCGGCCTTCCTCGACGGCTTTGATGGCCTGTTGGTAGGCCCGGGCCATATTGGCCGCCGTGGTGGCCGCCAGCGCAGCGCTTGCTTGCTCGACCTCGCTCCTGGCGCGATAGAGGGCGATGCTTTCCTCGATGAATTCGACGATTTTCTGTCCGCCCAGCAGGCCCGCGATGGTGGCCCCTCCCAGGGCGACCAGGCTGGTGCGCGCCTCGACGGCGGCGTTGCGCAGCCCCTGGAGAGCGTACTGCGCGGCCATCAGGCCCATGGACAGCTCCGTCAGGCGCTGGCTCCCGGTCAGATGGAGCACCCCGTTGAGTGCTCGCAAGCTCTGGTTCAAGCCCCTGGCGGCGCGGGCGGCGTTGCTCAGTCCAGCGACGCCGGCGTTCCGGGCGGCGGCGTCCAGCCGTTGGACGCCCCTTTCGGCCTGTTGGAGGGCCCGCAGGGCCTGCTCGGCCTCGGCGGTGATCAGGATTTGGAGGTTGGCCGGCATGGGGGGCGCGGCACGTTATGCGGCGGGCTCATCCAGGCCGGCGCGGGCTTCAGCCTGGAGCGCGCGGGCGGCGCGCTGCCAGGCCTCGGTGCTGCTCAGGGCAGCGCCCATGGCGCCGGCCAGGGTCAGGGCAAGCCGGGCATTGCGGCGGCGGGCGGCTGCCCGCAGCAGTTCGATCTGTTCCAGGCTGTGCTCCATGAGCTCGGGCCAGCTCAGGCCGGTTTCGGCCGCGGTGTCGGCCAGGAAGTCGGCGAGGTGTTGGCCTGGGCCGCGCCGACGCGCAGGGCCAGCTCGATGGCGTCGGGCGGCCACTGGGCCAGCGCGGCGAGCATCTCGGCCAGGCGTTCCTTCTCGCGGGCCGCCTGGCGGGCGGCATAGGCGAAAAAACCGGACTCGTTCAGGGCCTGGACCTCGGCGCGGAGGGCCTCGTAACTGGCGGGGGTGAGCTGCTCGATCCAGGCCCGGTCCCGCCCGGCCAAAAGCGCGGTTAGCGAGATTTCGTCATCGCGGAGTGCCAGGGCCGCAGGGTACCTGGCCAGGGGGAGCTGCCGTAATTCGATGGTTTCTGTAGTGCCGTCCAGCCGTTGCGCAGGGAAAGTCCTGCCCAAGAGGGCGTCGGTTTTGGTGGCGTCTGTCATGGTCAGGTTCCTCGGCTGCATTGGGGGGCGGGCGGGTTGGCGGGGCGCAGGGGGGCCATACACTACCAATATTCGAGCTTGATCAATAGCAGCCAAATGGGCGTAGCCAATGGCGCGCCGCCCCCACCCGCCCCGCTGGCCGGGCCGTAGTAGCCCTGCACCCAGAGGTTCGTGCCCGGCGGCAGACTCACTGTCACGGTATGGGCCATGACATTGGTCGTGGTAGAGCTGTATGTCCAGTCCGTATTTTGCCCGTTCGACGCCTCCACCACACTGCCATCTGGCCCGAGCGCGGAAATCAAGCCATAAGGGCGGAATGTGGTGCTGTTGGTGGCGCACCAGTAACCGGTGAACCGGAAGTTGGTGGCATTCATGGACGGCCGAAAGACAGGAATGACCAGCGGCCGCGCGCTGCCAGTAAAGCTCACATTCGTGTGCCACACCGAGGCGATGCCCCTCCAGCCACTCTTCAGGTTGGGATTCACTTGCGCCCGATAGGCGCCATATTGGTAAGCGGTCGCTCCTTGAGTGGTATTATCGGCATTGAGCAGCATCCACGGCACAAAATACAGCACATTGGTGCCGTTCTCGCGGAACGCGGTGAGGTTGGTGACCTCGCCACTGGTCGCTGCACTGATCGTGAGCAGCCCGCCGTTGGTGGTGATGGTCACGTTGCTGCCGGCTGCGACGGCTTCGACGGGCCGGGTGGTCGTCCAACTGGTGGAGTTTCCCCGGTTGGTGATCGTGATGGCCGGGCCGGTGTAGTTCACGTAATCGCCGGCGCCCCCCAACGAGATCACGGGCGCGCCGGACAGGTCCGCGCCGCGATCCAGGGCGTGAATGCGCGTCCGCGGGCCCACCCCGCTGGCCAGCTCCACGATGGGAGCGGTGTTGGTCGAAAGCCGCTGCACGCGGCAACCGCGGATGTCCACACTCTTCACCCCGCTGCTGAACTTGAAGACCGGCCCGTTGGGCATGGCCTCGATGTTCATGCCTTCGATTGAGACATTGCCTCCCTGCGCGTCCACGACCGTGTTGCACCTGCGGCTTTCACCGCCGATGATGGTCAGGCTGAACCCTTCGGCGTAGCTGCTGGGTTTGTAGGTCCAGGCGGTGGAGGTGTTGGTGCCGAAGTTGTTGGTGTAAGAACTGTTGTTCAGGCCATCCCCCGCGAAGCAATTGATGAAGACGGCGCTGTCGGCTTTTTCGAGCCAGAAGCCGTGGTTGTTGTTGTAGGCATGGACGTTGATGCAGGTCAGCCCCACCCCGTGCTCGACGCGCAGGCCGTAAAAGAACCCGTAGATCTTGATGTTCTCGAACAGGGCGCGGCTGAGCTTCTGCGAGCTGCTCACGGCGGTGACAAAGCCGAACCCCGCGGTGCGGCTGGTGGTGTCAATGGTCTTGTACAAGGTGAAATCCTTGAACGTGACATACCAGATCGCGTTGGTGCTGGATTCGTTGAATCCGGCCAGCGTGTGGGCGTCAAACGCGTTGGCGGTGGCGCTGGTTTGGACAATGCGGGTGCGCTCGATCCCGGCCCCGCGCAGCGTGATGCCGCTGGCCTTGAGCACGATGGTCCTGTCGATGACGTATTGGCCGGCCTGCAGGTAGATTTCCGTTCGCCCGCCGAAGGGCGTAACGCCGTTGTTGGTGGCCAGGTCCACGCAATATTGGATGTTGGTGGAATCGATCGCGGCGACGCCGGTGGGTGGGGGCACCACGATGATGTTGGTGAACATGCCGCGCCGGGCCAGGGAGAATAACGTGCCGGCGGTGACGGAGTAGTTGGTCGTGCCCGTGGCGGCCTCGACGATGAAGGCATCGCCATCGGCCAGGTTGGTGACGGCGGGGTATTCGCGGATGGTCTTGGCCTGGCCGCCCGGCGGCATCGCGTAAAGCGCCCCGAGCAGGCAGGCGCAGCTCAGGATGGTGCGGATGGACGAGGTCATGGGGCCACTCGGATGACGTCTCCGGCGGTGTCGAGGATGGGTTGCCCGGCGGTGTCCCGGAGCACCGCCCTCAGCAGCCGCGCCTCTTGCAGCGGTGCGCCGGCAGTGTCCAAGATCGGCTCGCCGGTGGCGTCCTGGAGGATCCCGTCCAACGGTTTGCGGGGCAGGACGACCACTGGCGGGCGCGCGGTGTAATCCCAGGCCAACCAGCCGGCCCAAGGAGGGTTCACGGTTGTTGCCATGTCACCGCATTAGTCCGCACGGGCGACCACTCGGACACCACATGAGGGCCGGACTCCCAGCGCACGCGCGTGCGCATCGGGACGCCATTGAAGGTCTCCGCAAGAGGATAAAACCCGGAGAACCGGACCGGACCGACCGCATTGGTGACGCGCCATGCCGGCAAGGTGCCGAAATGGGTCCAAGGGCCATTGGTGGGGGCGATCTGGAGCACCCAGACGCCGCCGGTTGCGGGGGCGGAGCTGTTGGTCCAACTGAACACGTTTAGAATGATGTTGGTGATGAACCCATCATCCGAGGGCTCGATGCATTGAAAGTATGCTTCGAAATACCATGGACCGGGCTTGAGGGTCAGCCAGGGCGCAACGGTCGGCCGGTTGGTGGTCCAGCGCACGCCGAGGTTGGTGGCGGCGGGCCGGTTGGTGGTCCAGCGCGGGGCCAGGTTGGTGATGACGGGCCGGTTGGTGGTCCACTGCGCCAGGGCGCCACAGCCCAGCGCCACCACCAGCAGCAGGCCGAGGATCCATCCGCGCCGCATTGCGTCAGCTCCCGATGAGCGCAGTGTTATGCTGGCTGTAGAGCATCAGGGCCTCGAAGGTGGGCTTGACGATCTCACCCAGCCGGAAACCGCCGGTGCATTTGAGCCGGCACCAGTTGTCGAAGGTGAGCACCAGATTGTCGTCCTGGTCATAGAGCTGGGCGTGCAGCCAGCCCTTGCGGATGGAGCCGGCCATGGGGTTGAACTGGCCGGAGAGGCTGGACAGATTGGAGCCCGCGCGGAACAGGGCTTCGATGGCCAGGGGCGACATTTCCAGGGCGGTGAACCGGAGCGTCCACTTTTCCTTGGTCGTAATGACGTCCCAGAGCAGCAGTCGCCCCGGGCTGGGCCGCCAAATCTCGTAGTCCGTGCCGCCGGAGAATTCCAACTCGCCGTCCTCGATCGGGCCGAGGTCGATGTAGGCCGGATCATCGCCGTCAGGCTTCGCATTCTGGCCGCAAATGCCCGAAGTGGGCTTGGTATAGGGGTCGCCCTCGCGGAAGAAGCGGATGTTGCCGCTGAGCACCCGCGGGATTTGCACAAGTGCTGGCATACTATGACTCCTTCAAATGACGGGTCCGGGCCCGAGCGACGCGGCCAACGTGCCGCCCGAGCACTCGATATCCAGTTCGATCACCGCCCGCCCCGGAGAGGCCTCCGGGTCGCCGGCTGCCAGGTCGAAGATGGCCGCGGTCACGGGCTGGCAGACCACCCCGCCGGGGTTGGGCAACAGTTGCCCCACCACCGCGGGCAGGGCCAGTTCCAGCAGGCCCACCGCGCCCGGGTTCGCATCCGAGCCGTAAAGGGCGGCCTGCCGATCTCCGAGCACCCGGTCGGCAATCAGGATGGCCGCCGGCAACACGCGCGTGATCACCAGTCGATGCGGGGCCTCGACCCTGGCGCTGAACCGCTCCTGCCCGGGCACCACCACGGCGATGCGATCCTCGGTGGCCAGAAGCTCGCCCAGGGCCCGCGGCAGTGCGGCCATGTCGAACAGCTCGATCCTCTCGAATGCCGGTTCCGGCGGGCGGCCGGCCGGCGCCCATTGCAGCGGCGCCAGCGCCGAGACCAGGGCCCGGGCGATTTCGGTGGCCGAGCGGCGTTGGGCGGTCGCAGGCATTCATCAGAAGCGGAAGCTGATTTTGTCGTGGGCGCCCCAGTTGCCGACAACCGCGCCTGTGATCTGGGGGTCATCGGAGCGCGGTGTATTGGGCCTGCGTCCCTCGGCGATCGCGGCCAGCTCCGCCTGGGCGCGGTCGTAAAGCTTCTGGACCGCATCGGGGATCGGCCCCACCAAACCGTAGGCCTGATGCAGCGCCAGGGCGCGGATGAAACTTTTGCGGACGACCTCCTCGACCGTATATCCGGCAAGCAACCGGTTGACCTCGGCCTCGGCCTCGGCGCAAATGGTGTCCAGCGAGGTCTGGTTGCCCAGCGCTTCATTCAGCTGGGCCAGCTTCTTTGCAGTCAGCAGCAGGTCTGCGGTGCTGAAAGCCATGGCGTCTCTAGATGCCGGGCTTCAACCCGAAGCGGACCGTGTTGGTGGCCGGCAGGGTGCCCGTGTTTTGGACGGAGTCCACGCGCAGGTAGCCCAGGCCGCCCACGTTCAGATTGGTGACCAGCAATCCAGTGGTGAATGTGAACACGAACCAGTTCGTCCTCCAGGTCGTTCCGTCCACGCTGGCGCTGAGCCGCGCCGTCAGGTTGGTCGAGGTGGTCTGCCAGGAAATGGCCACCTGGCTTTGCCGGGTGACCGGGATGATGGCGGCGATGTCGTTGGAGGTGGCGCCGGCCGCCACCGTCGGAATCCTCAGGTCCCGAGCCTCGTAGGCCAGCATGGCCGGCGCCAGTATCCCCGCTAACACGATCGCCAGGTAACGCATGGCTCAACCCGCCGCCCAGTTGGTCAAATCGGTGGCGATGTATTGCACCAGGACGCGCGGGGCCTGCATGGCCGGGCCGTTCACCTCGCCATGATTGATCCTGCCGCCGGGGTGCGGATACACTGGCAGGGGCCTGTTCCCGACCTCGGAATAGACCCAGACGCTTTGGCCCGGGACTCTGGGCGCCGGCAAGATCACGCCCTTGGTGCCGTCTGCGCCGATCACGTTATTGACGACGCCCGTCAGCCGCGCCGCGGTCGCTTGGGTGGATCCGGCAGCCAGGACGTCGGCCGTTTTGAACAAAACGGCCTTGCCCGCCCCGAGGATTACGCCTGCCAGAACTGATTTGATGCCTGGGATCATGGTTGGGGGTGGCCGGCCTGATGCGCCAGACCAGGCCGGCCCGCATTCAGGTTACTGGCTCACGAACGCAAAGCCGCAATTGATGACCCCGCGCGCTGCGCCATAGAGCACGTCCAGCCGCATGTTAATCCGCCGCGTTCCCTGGTCGATCCAACGGTCGCTCAGCACCGCCAGGCCGCTTACGGGATCGCGGATGACCGTGATGCTGCCCGGGTAGCCGGCGCCAATGAGCGCCTCGGGATTGTCCGCCACGCGAGTGACCAGCAAGAGGGCACTGCGTTGGAAGGCAAAGCCGATCAGGTTCCACCCATTGGACGGCAGCGCGGGATACTCCCACACATGCTCGAAGCCTTTGATGTTCATCCAGTGCCCGTAGGCGGTGCGGTTGTTGCCGTCGAGGTACTCCATGATGATCTGGTCATTGGAGAGAGCCTCGGCGAAGTCGGCATTGACCCACATCGAGCGCCCGAAGTCCGGTGCGCCGGCCGCATTGAGCGCCTTGGCCGCGGTGGTCAGGGCGCTGAAATCCTTGCCGCTGGCCGGCCCCACCGACCTGTTGGTGAACGCGTTGGTGATGAGGGCCGCCACGGCGTCCACCAGGGCGTTGCCCAGCCCCACGGCCTGAGCCTGGGCATGTTCCTCGACCAGATTCCGGTTCGTGCTCAGGTACTCGGCGGTGGTGAACGCATAGTGGACCTCTCGATGGTGCGCCAGGTTGACGACGTAGTCGGTGTCGGCGGTGTCCTGCGGGCCGGAGCCGAAATCCTGGGCGCTCGGGATTGCGACCGTCCGGGTGTAAATGGCCTGGCCTTTGCGCGCCGGCTCATCGCTAAAGTCGGTGGTCACATTCGCCAGCATGGGCCGGCGCGAATACACCAGGTCCAGAATGCGCTGAGCGATCAGGTTGCCGATCATGGTGCCGAGAGTGTTGGCGGCCTCGACCGGGTAACGCTCGAAGGGAATCCGCTCCCCCTTGTCCAGCATCGGCTTGAACTCGCGGTAATAGATCAGGCCCCGCTCGGTGGGATTGGCCGCGGCGATGTAGCCGCGCAGCGCATCGCAGACATCGGGTTTGAGCACCTGGAGGCCCGAACCTTGCGGTGTCATGCGGCCGGCCGTCAGCGCGGGCTTGCCGGGCAGCTTGTTCAGTAGCTCGGCGTTTTTCGGGTCGGCCACGATCAGCTCGATCCATCGCTTCTGCGCCACCTCGTCCTTGGCGGCGATGGCCCCGCGCGCCACGGCGCTGGCCACGATGGTTTCGGCATCGCGGCGCG
>Ga0308417_1002004_pt1 | contig 13654 bp, 13 predicted proteins | sample HotsprSampleOS65_FD_203528 | JGI IMG/M metagenome (GOLD analysis project Ga0308417, IMG submission 203528) | Hot spring phototrophic mat microbial communities from Octopus Spring, Yellowstone National Park, Wyoming, United States - 20090730_OS65 ... | reverse complement strand
AGCACGCCGCGTGCCGGCAGGCGCTACCTTGGGAGAGCTTGGGAAGCGCCGCGGATCGGCAAGCTGCGCGGCTTCGGCGAGCCCCAGCGCCGCCGGGTCGCGGCCCAGCACGAGCGCCGCGCCCAGTTTCGCCGCTGCCGGCGCCGTCTGTATCCCGTAGCCGCCCTGGCCGACCTGCCAGAAGAACCCCGGCTCGCGACCCGGCCCGATCGCGAGCGAACGGTCCGGCGTAAAGGTGCGAAGCCCCGCCCAGCGGTGCTCGATCCGTGCGACGGGAAGGTCGAGCGCCGCCTGCACGCGGTCGACCGCAAGCGCGAGGTCGAACTCGTCGGGCTGCACGTCGCAGGGCTCCATCGGCGTCTCGTCGGCTGGGGAGAGCATGAGCTTGCGCCGCGCCTCCGGTCGGACATACCAGGTATGCGCCACGTCTCCCGCGAGCGGCCATTCCGCCGGGTCGTGCCCGGGCGGACAATCGACCAGCAGCGCCGTCCGCCGCATCGGGGTGAGGCCGAGGGGGGAGAGGCCAGCGAGACGCGCAACGACATCCCCCCAGGCCCCGGCTGCGTTGACGAGGACGGGGGCGGAGACGGTGCCGGCTGGGGTGGCGATCTCCCACGCACCGTGCCTGCGTGCGATCGCCCCTGCCCGCGCATCGGTCATCACCTGCCCGCCATTTGCGCGGAGCATCCTGAGATAGCCCTGGTGCAGGGCGGCGACGTCGATGTCGAAGGCGTCGTCCTCAAGGGCCGCTCCGGCCACCGCCTCAGGCCGAAGCACCGGCAGCAGAGCGCGCGCCTCCTCCGGCCCGATGGCGCGCAGGCCCTCGCCCTCCGCGAGCATGGCGGCGAGCGCCTCCTCCTGGCCGGGCGGAGCGACGCTCAGCACCGCGCGGCGTCGGGTGAGCGCGTGGTCGGCGAAGCCCTGGGGCGGGTTCTCGAAGAAGCCGCGGCTCGCACGCGTCAGGATGCGGGCGTCGCGCGGTCCGTAATTAAGGATCCAGAGCGCGGCGGAGCGGCCGGTGGTGTGGTAGCCTGGCGTCGTCTCCGCCTCGAGCAGGGTCACGCGTCTGCCGGCCGCGGCGAGCTCTGCGGCGACCGAGGCGCCGGCGATTCCGGCGCCTATGACAGCGATGTCCGTCCGAAGCACGGCGCGAGCTTCGCCGCGCCGTGCCGCCATGGCAAGCGGGCTCAGCCGTCTGCCAGCCCGTCGCGCATCGCGCGGTTGACCGTGATGTGCAGAGCGATGTCCGGCTCGAGCTCCTCGAGGTCCTCGAGCACGATGGCTGCGAGCCTCAGCAGATCGTCGCGCAGCGCCGGCGGCAGGGCGCTTGCGGAGGCCGCGACATCGGCCAGCACCTGGCCCCAGAGCGCCTGCTGATGCGCAAACGCCAGCCCAAGCGCGACCGCATCCTCGCCGGCGGCGATCAGCCTCTCGGCGGCTTCTGCGAAGGCATCCATGGACGGAAGCAGAATGGTGTCGTCCGCCGTCATCGTACCGGCGGCGAGAGCCGGAACAGCGCAGCGAGTTTGCGAAGCAGGCCGGCCGAAGGCGCGGCGGAGCCGTCGCCCCAGGCGCGCACGAGCGCGGCATTCAGGCTCTGCCGGTTGCGCAGACGTCGCTGGTCGGCGGCAAGGCGCCGTTGCGCCGCCCTCACTTCCGCCAATGCCCGGGCGATCGCTCCTTGCGGCGACAGCATGGCAGCAGCGACGCGCGGCGAGGGCGCCTCGGCGATCGCCGCGAAGGCGGGCCTGAGATCCAAGGGAGAGACGACGATCGCGCCGGAATCGATGCCGGTGATCACGCGCAGGCCGCGCGGCAGGGACCCGTCAAGCAGGGCGATGCCAGTCGGGAGGCCCCGCAGCCTCTGCCGCGCAGCGTCGAAGCGCCGGATCGCGGCCAGACGCTCCGACTCGGTTGTTCCCGGGTCGGCAAGCGTCTCGAGCAGGCCGCGCTGGTCGTCGAGCAGACGTGCCGCGCGGTCGAGCGCAGCAAGCGCTTCGCCCACCGCCGCAAGGCCGCGGGCAAGCGCGGCATCGACGGCGCGAAGCCCCTCAGGCGGCCCCGGCACGAAGGCGGGCTCGCTGACCAAGCCCGGAAATCCGCCGGTCGCCCCCGTTGCGGAGGGAAAGGTTCGACCTGCCTGCGCCATGCCAGCCCCGCTTTCCTGCCGGCCTCTGAGGGCCCCGTTGCCCCCTCGTCTCCCGGCAGGGGCAAGCTTTGCCGCTCGCTGCTGAAGCAACGGTTAACCGCGAGACGCGTCTCATTTCCGAATCCGCTCCTTCGATCCTGGCCATGCCGATGAGACGGATCCGCCCCTGCTCGGTCGCGAGTCGGTCTGGTAAGAAGTCCGAGTTTCGATTATTGTCGAAGCGTGGAAACAAGCACTGCCGCCTCTGCGCTTGGCGCTCTCGCCCAGGAGACACGCCTCACCCTCGTGAGGCTGCTCATGGAGGTCGGGCCGTCCGGCCTCGCTGCGGGCGAGATCGCCGCGCGGCTGGCCGTGGCACCGTCGACTCTCTCCTTCCACCTCGCGGCGCTCGAGCGGGCCGGCCTCGTGGCGGCGACACGCCAGGGCCGCTCGATCCGCTATGCGGTGCGGATCGCCGCCTTCCGCTCCCTGCTTGCCTTCATCACCGAGACATGTTGTGCCGGCGACCCAGGCCGGTGCGGCGACCTCGCGCGCCTTCTGCCCGACACCCCGCGACCGGAGACGGACGTCATGACACCCGCCTTCAACGTGCTCTTCCTTTGCACACGCAACTCGGCACGCTCGATCATGGCCGAGGCGATCCTCGAGAAGTTCGGCGGCGGCCGATTCCGCGCCTTCTCCGCCGGGTCCGACCCGGCGCCAGCGCCGATGCCAGAGGTGATCGAGAAGCTCGCCGCGCTCGGCCACGACGTCTCACGGCTTTCGACCAAGTCCTGGAACGTCTTCACCGGGCCCGCTGCGCCGCGGATGGATTTCGTCATCACGCTGTGCGACACGATCGAGAACGAGGTCTGCCCCGACTTCGGCGACAAGGCGATCACCGCTGCCTGGCCCCTGCCAGATCCGGCGAAGTTCACTGGCAGCGTGGCAGAGCGGCAGACGCTCCTGAACGAACTCTATGCGAGCCTCAGGCGTCGGATCGAAATCTTCACAAGCCTCCCCTTCGAGACGCTGGACCACATGGCGCTGAAGGCACGGCTCGACGAGATCGGCGGGCGGGTGCACGCCTGATGCGCGTTGGCATCAACGGCATGGGCCGGATCGGCCGGCTGGTCGCGCGCGCCGCGCTTGGCGGGGCGAACCGGCCGGCGGATGACCCGCGCTCCGGCTACAGGCTCGACATCGTGCACGTGAACGAGCTCAAGGGCGGTGCTGCGGCGACGGCCCATCTGCTCGAGTTCGACAGCGTGCAGGGGCGCTGGCGGGTGCCGATCACGGCCGAGGACGATGCCGCCATAGTGATCGGCAACCGACGGATCGGCTTCAGCGCCCATGCGGCGCCCGCGGAGATCCCGTGGGGCGAGCTCGGGGTCGATCTCGTGCTCGAATGCACGGGCAAGTTCCTCACGCCCGATGCGCTCGCGGGACATTTCGATCGCGGTGCGAAGCGCGTGATCGTCGCCGCACCGGTGAAGGCCGAGCCCGCGCTGAACATTGTCGTCGGCGTGAACGAGGACCGCTACGACCCCAGCCGGCACAGGCTTCTGACCGCCGCCTCTTGCACCACCAACTGCCTCGCCCCCGTGGTGAAGGTGGTGCACGAGGCCTTCGGCATACGCCACGGGCAGATCACCACGATCCATGCGCCGACCAACACCAACGTCGTCGTCGACGCGCCGCACAAGGACCTACGCCGCGCGCGCTCGGCGATGCTGTCGCTGCAGCCGACCACCACAGGCTCAGCCACCGCGATCGGGCTGATCTACCCAGAGCTCAAGGGCAGGCTCGACGGCCACGCCGTGCGAGCCCCCGTCCTCAACGCCTCGCTCACCGACTGCGTGTTCGAACTCGCCCGCCCCGTCACCGCGGCGGAGGTGAACGCGGCCTTCGCCGCCGCCGCCCAAGGCCCGCTCGCCGGGATCCTCGGCATCGAGACCCGGCCTCTCGTCTCGTCGGACTATGCCGGCGACACGCGGTCCTCGATCGTCGATGCGCCCTCGACGCTCGTGACCGACGGCACGCTGCTGAAGGTCTATGCCTGGTACGACAACGAGATCGCCTATGCCTGCCGCATGGTCGATCTCGCGAACATCGTCGCCGAGCGCGGCGCCTGAAGGGGCATGCGCAACTACGCCATCGTCACTGCGGCCTACTGGGGCTTCACGCTGACCGACGGCGCCTTGCGCATGCTCGTGCTTCTGCACTTCTTCCACCTTGGCTTCTCGCCCTTCACGCTGGCCTTCCTGTTCGTGCTCTACGAGGCGGCTGGGATCGTCGCCAACCTCGTGGGCGGCTGGCTCGCGGTGCGTTTCGGCATCTCCCGCATGCTCATGACGGGGCTCGGGCTGCAGATCGCCGCCTTCCTGTTCCTCTCCGCGCTCGATCCGGGCTGGGGCATGGCGCTTTCCGTCGGCTGGGCGGTGGCGGCGCAGGGACTCGCGGGCATCGCCAAGGACCTGACCAAGACCGCGTCGAAGAGCGCGATCAAGCTTACCGCCGCCGAAATCGCCGACGGCAGCGCCGGCAACTCTCGGCTGTTCCGCTGGGTCGCCTGGTTCACCGGGTCGAAGAACGCGATGAAGGGGGTGGGTTTCTTCCTCGGGGGCGCGGCTCTCGAGGTCTTGGGCTTCCGCGGCGCTCTGGTTGCGATGGCGGCAGCCCTCGCTCTTGTGCTTGCCGGTGCGGCTCTCTCCCTGCCGCCGCTGTTCGGCAAGGCGACGCCGTCGCGCACGGCGCGGGAACTGTTCGCGAAGAACCGCGGCGTCAATCTGCTCGCCGCTGCCAGGATCGCCCTGTTCGGCGCGCGCGACGTCTGGTTTGTGGTCGGGCTTCCCGTATTCCTCTACGGCGAAGGTTGGAGCTTCGCAGGCGTGGGCCTCTTCCTCGCCTCGTGGACGATCGGCTACGGCGCGGTGCAGGCGGCGGCGCCAGTGCTTGTCCGCCGCTCTGAGGACGGGCTGCGCCGGGAGGTGCCGGCTGCCCGCGCCTGGGCTGCGGCGCTCGCCGCCATTCCCGCCCTGCTCGCCGCCTTCCTTGCCGCACCAACGACGCTGCCGCCCGACATCGTGGTCGCGGCAGGGCTTGCGCTTTTCGGCATCGCGTTTGCGGTGAACTCCTCGCTGCACTCCTACCTGATCCTCGCTTATGCGGGGTCGGAGAAGGCCGCCGAGGATGTCGGCTTCTACTACGCCGCCAATGCCGCGGGGCGGCTTCTCGGCACGCTCGCCTCAGGCGCGCTCACCGCTGCTGGAGGGCTCACGGCTTGCCTCGCCGGCTCGGCCTTCCTGCTGGTCGTCGCCGCTGCCGTCGCACTCCTGCTGCCGACGGCCCTTCCCGCCCGGGCCGCCGCTGCCGAGTGAGGCGGCGCAGCGCTCGCGCGACGCGGGAGGGCTCACGGTTGGAAGCGTCCGGCTCGATGACGCTCGAGTGACGCTCCTGGTCGAGGGTCAAGCTCGAGCGGGTGAGCGGGTGGCAGAAGGCCGCGACCGCAGGTCGGGGCGATCGGTGGCGTCGGCAGGGAGCGGCAGAAACTCCGTTCCGTCCCGCCCGCCGCGCTGGGAATTGCTCGAGGACGCAGCGATCGGCGACACGCCCTGCCGAGGCGATCTCGTTCTCGCCCATCCCGAACTCGGCCTTGCGATTTTCCAGCTCGAGCCGCGCTGGACGCCGAACGCCCTCGCACTGGTCTTCCAACGTGTCGAAGCGTCAGGCTTCTCCTCGGCGTTTCCGGGCCGTCTGCCGTCGATCCACCGTAGGCTGCGCCGCGAGGACATCCCCGAGATTGGCACGATCCTTGCCGAGGCCTTCAGCCTGCAGCCGCCGGTCGGCCTGCCGGCACGCAGCCCAGCAGGACGAGGCGCACCAGCCTGCCCCGGCTGGTCGCCGCGGCAGCAGCGGCTTCCGGGAGCGCGCTGGTCACAGTCCTCTCGCGCGGGCCCAGGGCGCGATCGTGATCGATTCCGGGTGGAGGTGCCTCTTCAGATCGCCTCCGCCATGACGGTGTCAGCGCGCGCCGATGCCGGAACCCTCGAGGTTATCTCGGGCGGCGTTGACGGCATCCATATCCGCTTCGCGGCTGCCCTCGCGGCGTCCTCGCCAAGGCCCGAGCCTCTGCCTGAGCCCGCTCAGCGCCCCGCCGTCCAGAGGGCGAGCACGCGCCGCTCCTCCGCCGTCATGTCGGTGACGTTGCCCGGGGGCATCGCGTGCGTCAGCACCGCCTGGAGCCTGATCGCGCGCAGCGCGCGGGCGATCGCCTCCGGATGGTCGAGCACCACCCCCTTCGGCGGCATGCCGAGGCCTGCCCAGGCGGGCGCGGGCATGTGGCACATCGCACAGCGGCTGACCACGATCTCCTCCACGGCTCGGGGAACCCCCGCACGGCTCAGGGGCCGTTCCGCTGCCGGATCGGCGGGACGGAGGCCGATCGTGATCGCCGCAGCCGCCGCGATCGCCGCAGCCGCCCCGCCCCAGGCCCACCAGGCATCGCCGCGCCCGGCGTGGCGGAGGTTGTAGAACACCCGCACCAGCGCGCCGGCCACCAGGGTGAGGGCGACCACAGCCGGGATCGCCGCCTGCGAGGCCCAGGTGAGCGGGTAATGGTTGGCGAGCATCAGGAACACGACCGGCAGGGTGATGTAGTTGTTGTGCGTCGAACGCTGCTTGCCCTCGATGCCGTAGCGCGGGTCGGGCGCCTCGCCGCGCAGGAGCTGCGCCACCGCCTTCTTCTGGTTCGGGATGATCACGAGGAAGACATTGCCGGTCATGATCGTCGCGAGCACCGCGCCGGTGTGCAGGAGCGCTCCGCGGCCCGAGTAGAGTGCCGCGAAGCCGGCCGAGACGATCACCGCATAGACGAACAGCGCGGCAAGCAGGGCGGCGTCGTTGCGCCCGAGCGGCGAACGGCAGAGGCCATCATAGACGAGCCAGCCGAGCACGATCCCGCCCGCGCCGAACGCTGCAGCAGCGAGCGGCGAGAGCTCCCGCACGGCCGGGTCGATCAGGTAGAGCTCGCTCTGCGCGTAGTAGATCCAGCCGAGCAGGAGCGCGCCCGAGATCCACGTCCAGTAGGCTTGCCACTTGTGCCAGGTCAGCTGGTCGGGCATCCGGGGCGGCGCGACGGCCCATTTGCGCATCTCGTAGAAGCCGCCGCCATGCACCTGCCAGGCGGATTTCACCGCCGGCGGCAACCCGTCCCCTGGCCTGAGGGACGCATCGAGATGCATGAAGAAGAACGACGAGCCGATCCAGGCCATCGCCGCCACCACATGCAACCAGCGCAGAAGCAGGCTGCCCCATTCCCAGAGATAGGGATCCATGCTCTCCCCGCGTCATCGTTCGCGGCGATGGTAATGCATGCGCCGTGCCGGGGCGACGGCGCAGGCGGCCGGCTTCGGCGCGCTCAGGCCCGGTTCCGCGCCAGATGCTCGGCCCAGAGCGTTTCGACCGTGCGCGCGATGTGGGCGCGCATGGCCGCCTCGGCGGCGGTACCGTCTCTGGCGGCGAGCGCAGCGACGATCGCCTCGTGCTCGGCCTGGGCCTTGTGCGGTTCGAGCTGGGCGGTGCGCATCCGCCTCTGCGTCATCAGGTAGTAGCCGCGCAGCGCCTTCACGGCGTTGGCGAGGAACAGGTTGTCGGCGGCCGCGAGCACTGTGGCGTGGAAGCGCTCGTTGGCCTCGATCAGCCGGGCGGTGTCGAGCGCCTCGGTCGCGGCGGCGAGCTCGGCGAGGATGGCGCGAAGCTGGCCGAGCCGGGCTTCGTTCATCCGCCCGGCCGCGAGCCGCGCGGCGACCCCTTCGAGGGCGGCGCGGATCAGCCCCATCTCGGCGAGTTTGGCGGGATCGAACGCAACCCAGGTGCCGCGTCGCGGCTGAGTGACCACCATCCCTTCCGCCTCGAGGCGCGCGAGCGCAGCCTTCACGGGGCTGGTCGAGACGCCAAGGCAGGCCGACAGAGCGCGCTCGGAGAGCCGCGCGCGCGGCGGCAGCTCCCCGGTCGCGATCGCATCGCGCAGCCGGCGATACACGCGCTCAGCAACCGGCAGGGCCGCCTCGCCATCCGAGGGCCGCTCGCGTCTCCCCCTACCCCGCAGCGTCGTCGAGGAGGTCATTGCGCGCTGATGTATCAGGTGGCAGTCTGCGCAGCAACGGGCCCGCAGCCCAGGGCCCGGAGAACGGAGGGGAAACGATGTCGAGAAAGGGTCTCGCGGCCGTCGCCGCCGCGGCCGCGCTCGTGATCAGCGCCGTACCGCTCGCCGCCCAGGAGTGGCGCGGCTGGAACACCCACGTGCCGGACTATCCGAACAGCCGCGCGCTGGACCGCTGGACCGAGCTCGTCGCCGCCCGGACCGGCAACCGCATCCGCATGCGCACCTTCCACTCCGCCCAGCTCGGGCAGCAGGACGAGGCGATCCAGCAGCTCCGCCTCGGCGCGATCGACTTCGCGAACTTCAACCTCTCGCCGCTGAACAACCTCGTACCCGAGACGCAGGTGCTGACGCTTCCGTTCATTTCCCGGAACGTTTCGCATCTGCACAAGACGGTCGACGGCTCGGTGGGCGAGGAGCTCGCGAAGCTCATCGAGGCGCGGCTGAACATGGTGGTGCTGTCCTGGTTCGACGCGGGCGCCCACTCGATGTACACGCGCAGCCGGCCGATCCGCACGCCTGCCGACATGCAGGGGCTCAAGATCCGCGTGCAGACCTCCGACCTCTGGGTCGACCTCATCCGCGCGCTCGGCGCCAACGCCACACCCCTGCCTTTCGGCGAGGTCTACACAGCGCTGCAGACCGGCGTGATCGACGGGGCGGAGAACAACTGGCCCTCCTACGAAAGCCAGCGCCACTTCGAGGTCGCGCGCTTCTACTCGACCACCGAGCACTCGAACGTCCCCGAGATCGTCGTGGTCGCCAAGGGACGGTGGGACCGCCTCTCTCCAGCCGACCGGGAGATCCTGCGCGCAACCGCGCGCGAGGCCTCGGCGCTGCAGCGCCAGCTCTGGGCCGAGCGGGAGAAGTCGAGCCGCGACAAGGTGGTCGCTGCCGGCGTGACGGTGACCGAGATCACTGACCGCGGCCCCTGGCAGCAGCTCATGCTGCCGCTCTACGAGAAGTATGCCGGGAGCCCGAACATGAAGGCGCTCGTTGACCGCATCCGCGCGGTTCAGTGAGGGCAGGATGGATTCGAGGGCGTGGATGAGCCGCGCCATCTCCCCCCTCTCCTTCCTGCTCAACCTGGTCGCGCGGCTCGTCATCTTGCTCGCCGGCGCCGCTCTGGTCGTGCTCCTGCTGATCACCGGCTGGATGGTGTTCGGCCGCTACGTCCTGAACGACACGCCCACCTGGGTCGAGCGCGCGGCCCTGCTCGCGATCCTGTTCGTCGCCCTGCCGGTCGCTGCCGTCGGCGTGCGCGAGCGCTTCCACATGGCGGTGGAGATCTTCCTCGCCGCCCTGCCTGCGGGGGTTCGTGCCGGTGCCGCGATCGCCGTCGACCTGCTGATGCTCGGCTTCGGCCTCGTGATGCTCGCCTGGGCGGAGACGCTCGCCGCGATGATGTGGGGCTTCCGAATCCCTCTGCTCGGGCTGCCGCAGGGGCTGCAGTTCGTGCCGATGATGATCTGCGGCGGGCTGACGGCGCTGTTCGCCGCAGAGCATCTCCTGCGCCGCGCCGCACGCCTGCCTCCGCTTGGGCAGGGCCCTGCCGGGCTCGAGTGACCCTGACCCGATGAGCCTCGTCGTCCTCTTCGGGGTGTTCGCGCTGACGCTCATGCTCGGCGTGCCGGTCTCCTACAGCCTCGGCATGTCTGCGGTTGCGGCCTTCTGGTGGGAGGGCGTGCCGCTCGCCGTCGCCTTCCAGCAGATGACGAGCGGGATGAACGTGTTCTCGCTGCTCGCCATCCCGTTCTTCATCTTCGCCGGCGAGATCATGCTGCATGGCGGCATCGCCACGCGCCTTGTCGATCTTGCCGCCTCAGCCGTCGGCGGCGTCAGGGGGGGCTCGGGATCGTCAACATGCTCGCCTCGATGCTGTTCGGCGGCATCTCCGGCTCGGCGGTGGCCGACACCTCGGCGCTCGGCTCGATCCTGATCCCGGCGATGCGCGCGAAGGGCTACGACACCGACTATGCGGTGAACGTCACCGTCACCTCCTCGATCGCGGGAATCATGATCCCGCCCTCGCACAACATGATCCTGTTCTCGCTCGCCGCAGGCGGTGGCGTCTCGGTCAGCGCGCTCTTTCTCGCGGGCGTCGCCCCCGGCGTGATGATGTGCCTCTCGCTTGCGGTCGCGGCCTACGTGATCGGCGCGCGCCGCGGCTACCTGGGCGACCCGTTCCCGGGCTTCCGCAGGCTCGCGCGCGCGGCCGCCGGCGCCTTCCCGGGCCTCTTCACCGCAATCATCATCCTCGGCGGCGTGCTCGGCGGTGTCTTCACCGTCACCGAGAGCGCGGCGATGGGCGCTCTCTGGGCGGTGTTCTGCACCGTCTTCATCTACCGTGAGCTCAGCTGGAGCGGCTTCGTCGTTTCGGTCACGCAATCGGTCCGCACCACCTCCGTCGTGCTCATGCTCGTCGGCACGGCGACCGCCTTCGCCTACCTCCTTGCCCTGCACCGTGTGCCCGAATTGCTCGCCGCGGCGATGCTCGGGCTCTCCGGCGATCCGATCGTGCTGATGCTGATGATCAACGCCGCGCTCCTGATGCTCGGCTGCATCATGGACATGGCGGCGCTGATCCTCATCACCACGCCGATCTTCCTGCCAGTCGCGACCGAGATCGGCCTCGATCCGGTGCAGTTCGGCATGGTGGTGATGATGAATCTCGGCCTTGGCCTCACCACGCCGCCGGTTGGAGCGGTGCTGTTCGTCGGCTGCGCGATCGCGCGCGCGCGAATCGAGGAGGTGATGGGCACGATCTGGCCGTTCTACGCGGCGATCCTCCTCGCGCTCGGGCTCACCACCTTCTGGCCGCCGCTTTCGCTCACCCTGCCGCGGCTCCTCATCGGCTATGGCGGGTGACATCGCACCGATGAGGATCACAGCGCTCGAGACCGTGCGGCTGCCGCCCTACGACAACATCCTCTGGGTGCGGCTGCACACAAGCGAGGGGATCGTCGGCTTGGGCGAGACCTTCCGCGGCGCGGCGGTGGAGGCCCATTTGCCCGCCGAGGTCGCGCCACAGCTGATCGGCGCCGACCCCTCGCGCCTGGACGCGATCGCGCATGAGCTGACGCGCCCTTATGTCAGCTTCCGCTCCTCAGGCGCGGAGATCCGAGCGGCCTCGGCGGTCGACATTGCGCTCTGGGACATCGCCGGCCAGGCGCTCGGTCAGCCGATCGTCGCGCTGCTCGGCGGCACCACACGACCCGCGATCGCGCCCTACGACACCTGCGCGGGCTATGCCTACAACGCCAGAGGCAGCCGCCGCACGGTGGCGGAAGGCGATACAGCGGCCGGCCCCTACGACGACCAGATCGCCTTCACGCGCGATGCCGGAGCGCTCGCGCTCTCGCTGAAGGAGATCGGCATCTGGGCGATGAAGATCTGGCCGTTCGACGCCTACGCGGCCGCAACCGCGGGCCAGATGATCGGCCCCGGGGAGATAGACCGCGCGCTCGTCCCCTTCCGGCAGATACGCGAGGCGGTCGGAACCTCCATGCAGGTGATGGTCGAGCTCGATTCGCTCTTGGAAGGCCCGGCCGCGCTCGCCATCGCGCACGCGATGCGCGCGTACGACCCGTTCTGGATGGAGGACCCGCTGAGGATGGCAGACCCGCAGGCGCTCGCCGACTACCGGCGGATGTCGGGCCTGCCTGTTTGCGCCTCCGAGACGTTGGCGACGCGCAGCCAGTTCCTCGACCTCCTCCGCGCCGACGCGGTCGACTACGTGATGCTCGACATCGGCTGGTGCGGCGGGCTCACCGAGGCGAAGCAGATCGCCACCCTCGCTGAGGCGCACCAGCGCCCCGTCGCGCCGCATGACTGCACCGGCCCGGTGGTGTTCACGGCCTTCACACATCTGGCGCTGAACCTTCCCTATGCGGCATTCATGGAAAGCGTGTGCGCCTACTGGTCCGGCTGGTATCGCGACCTCGTGACGGCCCTGCGCATCGTCAAGCACGGCATGGTCTCGCTCCCGCCTGGGCCTGGGCTCGGGCTCGCGCTGCAGCCCGACGTGCTCGCACCCGGCCACACCCGCATCACCACGGAGAAGGACCTGTGATCGAGGACCCGCCCCTTCTGACGATCCGCCGCGGCTTTGCCCGCCCCCCGGCCGAGACGGTGGCGCGGTTCCGCGGCGTGCCGACCGGCAACCTCGCCGATGCCCTCGGCGGCCGCGCGGCAATGCGGCCTGCGATCAAGCCTCTCGTCACGGCTACGCATCGTTTCGCCGGCGTTGCGGTCACCTGCTCCTGCGGGCCTGCCGACAATCTCGCGGTGTTGGGCGCGCTCTCGATCGCCGAGGCGGGGGACGTGATCGTCGCCGCTGCCGACGGGTTCCTCGATGCCGCGATCTGCGGCGACGTGGTCGCCGGCATCGCGCGCAACCGCGGCGTCACCGCCTTCGTGACGGACGGCGCGGTGCGCGACCTCGACGGGCTCGACCAGGTGGGGCTCGCCGTGTTCGCCGCCGCTGTGACGCCAGACAGCGGCGCGCGGTCTGGCCCCGGCACGGTCGGCCTTCCCGTGGTCTGCGGCGGCGTCGCGGTCGCCCCCGGCGACATCGTGGTGGGAGACCGCGACGGCGTCGTCGTCGTTCCCGCCGCGCGGATCGAGGAGGCGCTTGCCGGTCTCGAGCGTGTGCTCGCCGCCGAGGGCGCGATGCTCGCAAAGGTCGCCGAAGGGCTGAAGGACCCGCCCGCGATCGCCGCCCTCGCCGCAAGCGGCCTCATCCGCATGATTGACTGAGCATGGCCGACATCGCCGTCCTGAACCCCGACTTCCGCACCGCCCTCGGCGAATCCCCCGTGTGGGACGGGGCGCTGAACCGACTTCTCGTCGCCGACATCATCGGCTGCACCATCACCGCCCTCTCGCCGGATGGCGTGGTGCTGAACGTCTGGCACTTCCCTTCCGAGGTCGGTTCCTTCGGCCTTTGCCGCTCGGGCCGCTGGGTGGTGGCGTTGCGTGACCGCATCGTTCTCTATGACTGGCGCGCGCGGCGGATCACGCCTCTGTGCGCGCCCGGGCCGGAGCCAGGCCACAACCGCTTCAATGACGGCAAGATCGGCCCCGACGGCGCCTTCTGGGTCGGCACGATGGATGACCGGACCCAGCGCGAACCCACAGGCTCGCTCTACCGCGTCACGGCCGACGGCCGCTGGAGCCGCATCACCGACGGCCTCTACACCGCGAACGGCATCGCCTGGACGGCAGAGGGGCGCATAATGGTGCACAGCGACAGCGGCGCTCCCTGGATCGACGCCTGGGATTTCGACCCGGCGACCGGCGCTGTGACGAACCGCCGCCGAATCCACACGCCCCACACCGCGCGACTCGGCCGCCCCGACGGT
>Ga0308417_1002002_pt1 | contig 13662 bp, 9 predicted proteins | sample HotsprSampleOS65_FD_203528 | JGI IMG/M metagenome (GOLD analysis project Ga0308417, IMG submission 203528) | Hot spring phototrophic mat microbial communities from Octopus Spring, Yellowstone National Park, Wyoming, United States - 20090730_OS65 ... | reverse complement strand
TTCTAATCTCTCTAGCATTTGCCGCCGATGAAGTGGACGATCAGCTACAGGCTAGATATGGCGGGGAGCGCTGGGTTGATTGTGAGAAAAATGAAAGCCAATAAAAGATAGGATTGCCCTAGGGAATGGTTCACACGATATACTTTAGCGAAGTAAGTAAAAGCCCGTCCTATTAGGTTACTCCTGCATGGCGGTAGGATGGGGCTTTGAATCCAGTTTTTTGGCAGTCCATTATTCTAGGAATGTTGAGTGTCTATGCTTGGTAAAGTATTTTCCTATGGCTTTTTAGCGTTTGTGCCCATCTCCATAGCCGCTGAATTACTGCACTGGAATCCCTCTGTTGTTTTTGTCACCTCTGCTTTGGCGATCTTGCCCCTTGCTTCTTGGCTGAGTACGGCGACGGAGGAGGTGGCGGTGGTATTAGGTCCCAATCTAGGCGGACTGCTCAATGCCACCTTTGGCAATATGACAGAACTAATTATTGCGATCGCCGCTTTGCGCAGTGGCTTCGTCCAAGTGGTCAAAGCAAGTTTGACAGGTTCAATCATCGGCAATTTGTTGTTAGTGATGGGATTATCCATGTTTCTCGGCGGTCTGCGCTTCAAGGAACAGGAATTTGAGCCACGCATTGCCCGTGTCAATGCCTCGATTATGTCCTTGGCGGTGATTGCGGTGCTTCTGCCCACAGCTCTCAATCTCAGTGCCCCAAACATTTCTGAAAGGCTGGTGCAAAACCTGTCCGTGGCGGTGGCTATGGTGCTGATTATCGTCTATGCCTGTACTCTGCTTTTTTCCATGAAGACCCATAGCTATCTCTACGATGTGGGTATGGCAGAACAGGAAGAGGAGGGGGAGCATGGGGGAAATGTGGGGTTGTGGGTGCTCATCCTCCTACTTGCCACTGTTGCCGTAGCCATTGAGTCGGAGTTACTGGTGGGCACTTTGGAGGAAGCCACCGCTAATCTGGGACTTACCAAGCTATTTACTGGGGTGATTTTGATTCCAATTATTGGCAATGCCGCTGAACACACCACAGCTATCGCCGTAGCCATTAAAAACAAAATGGAATTATCGGTTTCCGTAGCCGTTGGTTCCAGTATGCAGATTGCCCTGTTTGTAGCTCCTTTCGTGGTGATTTTGGGATGGCTGATTGGTCAACCCATGGATTTGAATTTCAATCTGTTTGAACTGTTGGCAGTGGCGGTATCGGTTCTCATTGCCAATTCTATCAGTTCCGATGGCAAATCTAACTGGTTGGAAGGATTACTTCTCCTTGCTACCTACATGATCCTCGGTTTTAGTTTCTATTTCCAACCTATGAGTTAGATATTTCCCTCCTAAGCCCCCACTGCTTCTTTGGCGGCATAGAATACTTCCAAAGTGATTTCCCTGATCTGGCGCTCACGGGCAAACTTCTCTGTATTGCGCTTCACTTTGCCCCGCACAAACCCAGGAATTTTCAACAGGAGGTCTTGAGCTTCCTTACTCCAGCGGGTTTCTTGATCCGCCGAGATGGTTTTGTGGATCACTTCCTTAGTGTCATGTCCACCGAAAATTTCCAACAGATGATCTTCCATGCCCAAGGTAAAGGAGTTATAGACCAAATCACAGATTTGATTGGCTCCTTCATAGCCTAGGAAAGGGCGATACCCCACAGGAAAGTTTTGGATGTGCACTGGAGGGGCAATGACTCCACAGGGAATGTTTAGGCGTTTTCCTATGTGCCGTTCCATCTGAGTACCAAAAATGGCTGAGGGTTCTGTTTTAGCGATCGCATCTCCCACTTGGGTATGGTCATCGGTAATCAGCACTTCATCGCAGTAGTTCTGCACCTGCTCCCGAAACCAGTCTCCATCGTATTTGCAATAGGTGCCAGCCCAAACCACATGGATTCCCATCTCACGGCTGAGAATCTTAGTCATTGCCGCCGCATGGGTATTGTCTCCAAACACCACAGCTTTTTTGCCTGTCAGGTTCTGGCAGTCAATGGAGCGAGCAAACCAAGCGGCATCGGAAGCAAATCTGGTCTGCTGGTCAATGTACTCACTGTAATTCACATTAGCTCCTTGGGCATTGAGTACTGCTTCAATCTGGCGAATACAGCGGGCTGTTTCTACAACCCCCATGGGGGTAATGTCCACAAAGGGCATGGCGTAGTTGTCTTTGAGAAATTGGGCAGTGAGTCGTCCCAGCTCACGGTAGGGCAGTAAGCTAAACCAGGCTTGGGGCAATTTTTTCAGGTCATGTACTGTTGCCCCCTCAGGGATCACCAGATTTACTTGAATGCCCAGATCAGCCATCAAGCGCTGTAATTCCTTGACATCGTGCCGATGGTGAAAGCCAAGGGTAGTAATGCCAATAATGTTGACCGAGGGCAGAGCAGTCTTAGTCTGGGAAATAGTGCCTTGCTTTTCTGCTTTCTGCAGATAAAAGCGCACAATCTGCTCAAGGGTGCGATCAGCGGCTTGCAGTTCGTTGACGCGATAGTGATTCACATCCGCCAGCAGAACATCGGCGCGAGCGTGCATTTGCGCCTGCTCCACAAAGTTTTGCAAATCCTCTTGAAGAATGCTAGAGGTGCAAGTGGGGGTGAGAACAATCAGATCGGGGTCTTCTTCCCTGTCTTTGCGGGTGATGTTGTCCACCACCTTTTCCCCAGAACCCTGGGCTAAAACATGGCGATCTACCACGCTAGTAGTTACAGGGGTGAAGTGGCGCTCCCGCTCCAGCATGGAACGCATCACATTGAAATAGTCGTCCCCCAAGGGAGCGTGCATAATGGCATGGACATTTTTGAAGGAGCTGGCAATTCTTAAAGTGCCGATGTGGGCAGGACCCGCATACATCCAATAGGCAAGTTTCATAGGAGTAAGATTATTTGGTCTAGCTTTTAGCCTAGAAGCGATCGCCTTTGGGGATTAATTCCTGCAATGATTCTTTATGTTGCTCTCTGCATCCTGCCACCGTGCGTCCCACGGCATAGACAAAACTTATCCATGGGTTGTTGTAAGCATAAGCGGCTTTCATCCCGACTTTGCTCTTGAGTAAACACAATTCACAAATGCGGGGCTTCCCGCCGATTTAGCTAAAACTAAGACATCACAGGCACAGCAGAATCAACCCCTTGGAGCTTGTCCAGCGCCAATTCTAGTGCCGATTGCCGATCGCTGATCCAGTTTTCTTCGGGAATGGCTTTGTGCACCCCCAGTTTAATCAGGCGCTCTTTGACTTTGGGATCAGCCCCAACTACATACACTGTCAAACCGCGATCGCAGGCATCTAGGATTACATTCTCAATAGCCAAAGAGGCGGTAACTCCCAACTTCGGTACATCGTGCAGGTCTAAAATCAACACATCTGCATCCTGCATGGCACGGTGTTCGCGAGCGATCGCCTTTGCCACCCCAAAGATCATTGGTCCACTCAGATAGAACAGCAAAATCCTGCCCTTCCCCTTGTCCAACAGTTCCTTTTCCTTGGCAGTCATGGGAATAGAATCATCGGAATCATCCGTATCCGTTATGGTTTTGATTTTTTCTCCATGCAGTTGGGAGAGATTGTCAATGGTGAGAATGTTGGCAATGAATACCCCTACGCCCACCGCCACAATCAAATCCACAAATACCGTGAGCGCCATTACCCCGTACATAATGAAAGCCGCCTTACGGGAAACAATATGGGCGCGCTTTAGGAAACTCCAGTCCAGAATGTCAATACCCACCTTGAAGGCAATTCCCGCTAGGACAGGCATGGGAATATACTTGGCATAGGGAGCGGCAAACAGCACGATCACCAGCAGTACCAAAGCCCTAGTAATCCCAGCAATGGCAGTTTTTGCCCCCGTTTGAATGTTCACCACCGTTCCCATGGTTGCCCCCGCCCCTGGCAGACCGCCACAGAATCCTGAGACCATGTTGGCAATGCCCTGCCCAATCAATTCCTTATCTGAGTCGTGTTCCGTGCGGGTCAAACTGTCAGCGATCACTGCCGTCAGCAGGGTATCAATACAGCCCAGCATTCCCAGAACGATGCCGTTAATTAGCACCGTGGTTAACTGATTGGGTGTAAAAAATGGCAAGCGCAAAGTGGGCAGACCCATGGGAATATCGGGAATGGTGGGAATATTTTGGTTGGGGAAGAAGACGAGCGCTACCCCTGTCCCTACCACCAATGCCAACAACTGGGGTGGACAGTACCTTTTGAACTGGGAAGGGATGGCATAGATTAAAACTACCGAGATTACTGCCAAGATGAAAGCTAGCGGGTTGGCGTTTTGGATCAGTTCAGGAAGGTTAAGCAGTGTGCCCACAACTCCACCCTTGGGGGTTTTTTGTCCTAGGAATGGCGCAATCTGCAAAATGATCAAAATTACGCCAATTCCAGACATAAACCCCGAAATGACGCTGTAGGGCATGTTGGTAATGTATTTGCCTAGTTTGAAATAGCCGCAGAGAATCTGAAACAATCCCGCAATCATGACTACGGTGAATGCCATCGCCAAGCCATTTTGGGGATCGCTGGCAATTAAACTAGCTAGAATGGTAGTGAAAACTACCGTCATGGGACCCGTAGGTTCTGAAATGAGGGTAGGCGTACCCCCAAACAGGGCGGCAAAAAAGCCTACACAGATAGCGCCGTACATTCCCACCAGTGGTCCATTTTCTGCCCCAGAAGCCACGCCGAAAGCAAGGGCAAGTGGCAAAGACACAATCGCCGTAGTTAAACCGCCAAAAATATCAGCACGCAGATTGCCGAGATGGATCAGATTAAAAATTCTCATGGTTAAACCTATAACTTTTTATCTATAGCTAGAAGCGTAACCATAGAGAATAAACCAGTCAATGGTTGGCACGTAAAATAAAGTTATAGTTATACTGCTTATCGTTAAGATTTATTTAACAATTTCCCATGATAGCGATCGCCCCAGCGCAGTACGAGCTTAGGTTTTGGCAGTGGCGAGGCTGGCGCACCCGTTATGCTTTTCGCAGGGGGACAGGCAATTTACCCATACTCTGTGTCCATGGCTTTGGGGCAAGTGCAGAGCACTGGCGGGACAATCTGCCCAACTTAGCTGACTTAGGTACAACCTATGCCATTGATCTAGTGGGCTTTGGACAATCCCAGAAACCAGCCACCCGCTATCACATTTGCCTTTGGGTGGAGCAGATTTACGAGTTTTGGCAGAAGTTTATCGGTATTCCTGCGCTGTTGATTGGCAATTCCCTTGGGGCATTGGTGGTAGCCATTGCCGCCCATGAGTACCCCGAAATGGCAAGAGGATTAGTGTGTATCAGCCTGCCCGATGTGGATCAGCTACAGGGAATGATTCCCGCTCCTGTGCGCCCTCTACAACAGGGATTAGCTTGGCTGATGGCTTCTCTGTTTGCTAAACCTATTTTCTCTGTGGTGCGATCGCCCCAGTTGATTACGGAAGTTCTGAAAAAAGGTATCTATGTAAGCCGTAGCGATCGGGTAGATGAGAAACTAATCAAAATTATCTGGGAGCCTACCTGCGATCCCGAGGCACCAGAAGCGTTCCTAAGACTGAGTAGAAGTCTGAACCAGCCCAACTATTCCCCCAACTTGACCCAAGCCCTAAAGGCATTGACCATTCCTGTTTTCATCCTGTGGGGCACCCAAGATAAAGCCATCCCCCCCTCAGAAGGGAAGAGATTAGTTCAATTCCTTCAGGACGGTGAACTTCTCTATCTATCGGGGTTGGGACACTGCCCCCACGACGAAGACCCTGCCCGAGTAAATCAGGAGATCAGGGAGTGGGTGGCACGGAAGGGTTTGCTTTTCTAAAACTTCTATCCTTAGGACTAGGGAAGCCAGCCAGTTTTTTTTGGTAATAAATACTATAATTGGGGCATAGTTAGACCTGTCTCCACGGTTTGCCATGTTTCTCACTGCCCCCCAGCTACCCACTGACCTATTTTCAGCGATCGCCGATCTAAAACGAGAGCTGAATGCAGTGATTTTGGCGCACTACTACCAAGATAGCGATCTGCAAGATGTGGCAGACTACATTGGCGACTCCTTGGGGTTGGCACAGCAAGCGGCTAAGTGTCAAGCAGAGGTGATTGTGTTTTTGGGGGTGCATTTCATGGCAGAGACAGCCAAAATTCTCAACCCAGAGAAACAAGTCCTTCTACCCGATCTCAATGCAGGCTGTTCTTTAGCAGACAGTTGCCCTCCCGAAGCCTTTGCCAAATTCAAGGCGCAGTACCCCGACCACTTGGTCATTTCCTACATCAACTGCTCAGCGGCAATCAAAGCCATGAGCGACATTATCTGCACCAGTGCCAATGCAGTCAAGATTGTCCAGCAAATTCCCCCTGACCAGCCCATTCTCTTTGCTCCCGATCGCAACCTTGGCAAGTATGTCATGGCCCAAACGGGGCGGGAAATGGTTCTGTGGGAAGGAACGTGCATGGTACATGAAATTTTCTCAGAGCGCAAGCTCATTGAATTGAAACACCGCTACCCCCAAGCGGAAATTATCGCCCACCCTGAGTGTGAACCTAATGTTCTACGCCATGCAGAATTTATTGGCTCTACCACTGGCTTACTGCAGTATGTACAAAAGAGCGATCGCCGAGCGTTCATCGTGGTAACCGAGCCAGGGGTAATTCACCAAATGCAAAAAGTTGCTCCTGACAAGGAGTTTATTCCTGCTCCTCCCGAGTCCAACTGTGCCTGTAATCTCTGTCCCCACATGCGTCTCAACACGCTGGAGAAGCTCTATCTCACCATGAAATATCGCCGTCCTGAAATCACCATGGATGAAGAGCTACGCCAGAAGGCACTAGTGCCCATCCAGAGAATGCTAATGATGTCCTAAAGAACCATTGTAACGGGGCAACCTAGTAATAAATTGCACTGCCGACTGGCGGATCGCTTCCTTTTCTCTGTCATCTTTTTGATCATACATTTGCGTCATTAGGGAGACCCTGCCATTCTCCATAAAAACCTCACGATGCCGATCCACAAAGTGCCAATATAAATAATTAAAAGGGCAAGCGCGATCGCCTGTTTTTTGTTTGACATCATAGGGACATTGGCGACAGCAATCGCTCATTTTATGGATGTAGTTGCCCCCAGCTACATAGGGCTTGGACGCCAAAATGCCCCCATCGGCAAAGGTAGCCATGCCCAACACATTGGGTAGCTCCACCCACTCGTAGGCATCCACATAAGCAAACCAGAACCACTGATTTAATGCTTGGGGATTGGTAAAGGTCAAATTGCTAAAATTACTCAATACCATTAACCGCTGAATGTGATGGGAATAGCCATAATTTATCACATGGGATAGGGCATCTTTTAAGCAGGCAAGATCAGTGTTGCCCGACCAATAGCACTCGGGTAAACCATAGGTAAAACCAAAATAATTGCTGTGGCGTACCTCTGGCATCATGGCTTCATAATATACTCGGATATATTCCCGCCAGCCAATTACCTGCCTAATAAAACCTTCTACCGAGTTCAGAGGTGCTTTTCCTTCGGCATAGGCAGAAAGTACTGCCATACAGACCTGTTGGGGCAAGAGTAAACCATTATTCAAATACAGAGAAAGCACGGAGTGAAATAAAAATGGCTCGCCTGTTTTAATAGCATCTTCGTAGGCGCCAAATCTGGCTAGACGGTGCTCTATAAAATCCTTAAGCAATAGCAGAGCTTGGCTGTGGGTAACGGCAAAATTGAACTGGTCTAATCTGCCAAAATTATTAGGTAGATGTTGAGTTACCAGAGCAATTACTTCCTGCGTAATAGCATCGGGAGAGAATCGGGGAATAGCAGGCAGAGTAATTTTTTTCGGCAGGGGTTTGCGGTTATCCTTGTCATAGTTCCACTTGCCCCCTTCAGGCTTGCCCTCTCGCATCAAGTAACCTGTAGCTTTGCGCATTGCCCGATAGAAAGTTTCTAGGCGATAGTTTTTCTTGATCTTGTGCTGAAACTCCTCTAGATTGGCCATAAAAAATCCATTGGCAATGATAGTTAAGCGATCGCCCATTTCTTGGCGTAACTTTTCCAAGCGCCAGCGACTATCCCACTCACTGGGTTGCATGGCAATAGTCCTTAGCTGAGGATACTGGGTTAAAATCTCTCTCACCCCGTCAGCATGGTAGCCCAAGGTAAAAACCGTATAGACAGGATACCCTTGCTCATAACAGGCGATCGCAAAATGTCTTTGTGCACTGAGTATGTAAACTAACTTCTGTTTGTGATGGGGAATATGGGTAGCATAGGCAAAAGATTCCACAAAAATCAGTAGGGGTTTCCCTGCCAACAGCTCTGCTGGAAAAACTGACAAGTTCAGTTGATCATGGTTAATAAAAACAGCCAGGGAATATAGGTTGAGATTCACCTCAGCCTGACGGATAGCTGTTAAATACTGTCTTGCGGTAGTTTCCATATTTACCTGTACTCAACTATCTGAGTTCGTGTCCTCGAGACAAATTATCTGACCATTAAACAGACCTACGATATTTTTGAGAGCCACTTCTTCATCAGGCTTATGGTACTCAATGGGATTAGGACTGGTAGGAGTTGCAGGTGTAGTTTCCTCCTTTTCAGAACCTGAGCTAGCAATCTCTTGGGACAGGGGTGGCACAGGTTCCAATCCCGCTACAAATTTATAGCGAATTTGCATCTGCTGACCCAAAATTTCCCGAGCGGCAGTTTCCAGTTCTGGTCTTCTCTGCATAGCAATTTCTTTTCTCTCTCTTTTTTTAACTGCGTCTTTGGAATCAGCAATGCCAATTAGAATTTCTTGATCCCTTATTTCCATAACGGACGCATTTAGATCAGTAGTAAAAAGTGCTTTAGTAGAAGCTGGCAGTTTGGCTAAAATAGCCTGCCATAGAGTGGCGGGATCGTAATCTTTTACCTTGGACTTGAGTAATGGCTCTGCTAATTTAGTTTGCCCTTGGGAAACTTCTACTCTATTACTGCTAGCGGTTGCTTCCTGTTTGGCTAAACTATTCACTAACTCAAACAAAGTAACTTCCAACCACAGTCTAGGTTGGGTACTATTTTTGATCTGCAATTCCCCCTGACGCAGTTGTTGCTGTCCTGCAATGATCTGTTCAGTAGTGAACGATTGGGCTAGCAGTTGCAATTTTTGCCAACCTTGATCAGACAAAGAGACTAGTTCTCCCTTCTCTGGGGTCATTTTCGCAATCAGCAAATCCCGATAAATTGCGCCGAGATTTTGCAGTAGGGTTAGCGGTTCCCTGCCCCGATCCAAAATGCGCCGTAAGTTGTTAAGCAGTGATAGCACATCCCCTTGACTGATGTATTCCACTAGAGACAGCAAATCTCGCTCAGGTACTGTACCCACTAGCTCCCACACCACTTCGGGAGTAATTTCCCCTGCAATCAGGCTCAATTGATCCAGTAGAGATTCCCCATCCCGCAACCCCCCTTGGGCTATCTGGGCTACCAAGAGCAAAGCGTCAGAGTTGATGTTGATATTCTCTGCCTTGGCGATTTTCTCCAAGTGCTTCACCATCGCTCCCAAAGGGATGCGCCGAAAGTCGTACCTCTGACAACGGGAAATAATGGTAGGCAATACCCGCTGGGGATCGGTGGTAGCCAGTATAAAAACCACTCGCTCTGGGGGTTCTTCCAGAGTTTTCAGTAGGGCATTGAATGCCGCACCACTGAGCATGTGGCACTCGTCAATGATATAGACCTTGTAGCGGGCGATCGCTGGGGCAAACTGCGCCCGTTCAATCAATTCCCTAATGTTGTCCACCCCCGTATTGCTGGCGGCATCAATTTCCATAACATCGAGAGCTGTCCCCTTGGCAATGGTGCGGCACATCTCACACACACCGCAGGGCTTGGGGGTGGGTACATCGCTAGACAGGCAGTTCAGTGCCTTTGCCATAATCCTAGCAGAAGAAGTTTTGCCCGTTCCCCTAGCTCCAGCAAACAGATAGGCGGGAGCGATTTGATGGTGGATGATGGCATTCCTGAGCGCACGGGCAATCATTTCCTGCCCGACCAAATCGTCAAAGGTCTGGGGACGGTATTTGTGGTGCAGGGGAATGTACGGCATTCAGGCGATTTCCATGCTCATATCTAACCAACTGGAGCGGGTAATCATGGCACTGGTAGAAATGAAGTCCAAATCTAAGGCGGCAATTTCGGCAATGTTATCCAAAGTGATTCCTCCCGATGCTTCTATTTTAGTTCTGGGACTGAGGGCACGAATCAGAGAAATTGCCTGCGCCATGTCCTGCACACTCATGTTGTCCAGCATAATGGCATCCACTTGCAGAGGAGCCACTTCCGCCACTTGCTCTAAGTTTTCCACTTCCACTTCAATGGGGGTCAAAAACGGCAGGTTCGCCCTGAGTTTTGCCACCGCTGGGGCAATGCCACCACAGGCAGAGATGTGATTATCTTTAATCATAGCGGCATCATCTAATCCGTAGCGGTGATTGCTTGCTCCCCCGATAAAAGTGGCGTATTTCTCTAGAAGTCGCATACTGGGGGTGAGTTTGCGGGTGTCCAACAGCTTGACTTTGGCAGACACAGCCTGTATTTTCCGCACATACTCCCTAGTCAAAGTGCTGATGCCCGACAGGCGCATTGCTAAGTTCAGCGCCACCCGCTCTGCCAATAGCAAGGAAGCCAAATCGCTTTCAATTATGGCAATTTCCTGATTTTCAGAACACTCTGCCCCCTCTGGCACTAGTGCTTGGAAATTGACATGGGGATCAATGCGCTGAAACACTAGTTTGCCGATGGGAAGACCACAGACTACCCCTGCTTTTTTGACTGTCCACACGGCTTTGCCGCGGGGTGCACCATGGGGGAAAATCGCCATTGTGGTGCGATCGCCCCTGCCTATGTCTTCTTTGATCCAACTGTCGACTAAGGGCGTTAGGATGGCAGGATGAGGCAACATCAGCTTAACCTCTCACTTGTTCCTTGGGGGGTAACACCAATTCACCACTGGTTTGTGCTAACAATTGTGTCATGTCCTCAGCAGACATGGGACGGCTAAACAGATAACCTTGGACTTCTGTACAGTGGAGCGATCGCAAAATTTCTAGCTGGGCTATTGTTTCCACTCCCTCAGCAATTGTCCTGAGATTTAACCCTCGTCCCAGAGTAACAATTCCCTGCACGATCGCCTGATCTTCTCTGTTGTCAGCAATATCTTTAATGAAGGAACGGTCAATTTTTAGGGCATTTACAGGGAAGTGTTTTAGGGAACTCAAACAGGAATAGCCCGTGCCAAAGTCATCAATCGTAATCCCCACATTTATTTGATAGAATCGCTTGAGAATAGCACGGGTCACTTCTATATCGTTCTTTGCCAAACTCTCAGTAATTTCAACTTCCAAATAGCGAGGGGGAATTCCCGCTTGCTTCAGAGTGCGTTCCACTACTTCCAATAGATTGGGTTGCAAAAACTGCCGTACCGACAAGTTGACTGCAATGGGAAGCATGGGCAAGCCTCGGTCTCGCCACTGGCGATTTTGTAAACACACCTCCCGTAGAATCCACTCACCTAGAGGCACCACTAACCCATTATCTTCTGCTAAGGGCACAAATTCACTGGGCATAACCAGCCCCAGATCGGGGTGATGCCAGCGGATCAATGCCTCCAGCCCTGTGATCCGCCCTGTCTGAGCATCTACTTTGGGCTGATAGTAAACGGCAAATTCTTCCTTGGCGATCGCACGGTGTAAACTATTCTCTAGAATCAAAACATTCTCAGAATGCAGGTTCATATGGCGGGAATACATCTGCCAACTATTGCGCCCACGAGATTTGGCAAAGTGCAGAGCGGCATCTGCATTCTTAGTCAAAGACTCATTATCTTCCCCATCATCAGGATAGACAGCAATGCCAATGCTTGCCGTAGTTCTCAGGCTATATCCACCCACTAGTAAGTCTTGATTCAGCACGGCAAGAATTTCTCTGGCTGTGGCAATTACTGACTCACTGTTGGGAACTACAGGCAGAAGAATAGTGAACTCATCGCCTCCCCAGCGGGCAATCACCGCATCTTGCCACCTCTTTCGCACCGCCTCGGTAATCAATTTCGCCACTGTCTGCAATAGCAGATCGCCGATGATATGCCCTAGAGAATCATTCACAATGCGAAAACGATCCAAGTCAAAAAAGAGAATCGCCAGTTTTTGTTGGGCTTGTTCTGCTCGTTCCAGAGCGATCGCCAAGTTGGCATTGAACAGTATACGATTAGCCAGACCAGTTAGGGGGTCAAGGGAGCTTTGCCTGCGAGATCGCTCCTCCGCCCGTTTGCGAGCTGTGATGTCGATTACCACCACAACTACTGAACCATCAGGGGGATTTTTGCGAGCAGTGAGTGCGTAGTTAGTCTCCTTGTCGTCAATAACCAGAGAGATTTCCTGGGACAAGTAATCTTGATCACTAGCAACAAAGTTGACTAATCGCTCCGTGAAAGGCTGAACCTTGTCACAGAAACTCAAGTGTTGACCAATAAAGGCTTCTGGCTCAATTTGGAACATCTCTGCCAAACGGCGATTGACTCTCAAGTAGCGCAAATCTCGGTCTATCCATGCCACCACCCCAGGCACCGTTTCCATCAGCAGTTCCATAGTCTCTGGGGGAAAATGCTCAGCATGAATGTAGCTCAAAATTTTATTGAGGGAGCGCGCCATTTCCTTCAACTCAGGATATGCCCAATCCTCAGAAATCCTTTTTTCGTAGAAAGAAAAATTCTCAGCGCGCCACCGCACAGCGCGACTAAACCTTTTCCAAGGTTGATAGAGAGCGATCGCTTCCCCAACGCTCACAACCACAGCCGCTAGGAATCCCACTGAAGCAGAAACAGGAGACAGGGAATTCCCCACCACCAGCGCAAATACTAGGGTGGGCAAAATTAGAACTAAAAGCAGTGGCTTAACCATGGCGATGCCGATGTGGTTATAGGAACATCGCCTCAGACTATTTTACTAGGAACTGTATAGCCACCAGCACCTGCAAAACTTAGGTTGACACTGGTCATAAAAAATCCCCTACCTAGCAACTGTAAGCAACTATACTGACATGATAAACTCCCCATCAGCCAATGTTCTATTCCCGCCGTCAAGTCATTGCTGTAGCTTTTGTGGTACTTTTTGGGGGGGCAAGGAAGTAACTACCTTCCCCCCTCTCTACCCAAAATGGGCAAGCGAGTTTAGCCCTAAGTAGTGGGGTAATCAGCCAAATTCAACCAGCGATCGCCCAGATCACCGCCGCAGGCTAGGCAGGGGATTACTGCAAATGCGCTTCAAGAAACCACAGTGCCTTGTCCACTTCCCGAGAAATGCCAGTGAACAGGTCAGCCGTGCCCGCATCCCCCAGTTCTGCGGTTTTGTCAATGTTTTGGCGTGTCATCTTAGCATATACCGCCATGCGATCAGCAAGCGCCACCACATAGTCTCTGCCCTCGGTGATGTCTGGGGGAAATTCAGCGATCACCGATGTGGTCGCCACAGTCCGCGCCGTTCCCAAAGCCACCCCACCCAGAGCAGTAACTCGTTCAGCCAGCGTATCGGCGTAGCCTTCTAACTGAGAAGCGATCTGGTCAAATAGCTCATGTAGTTGCAAAAAATTTGCCCCCTTTACATTCCAGTGAGCTTGCTTCGCTTGGGTTTTGAGATCAAGAGT
>Ga0308417_1002000_pt1 | contig 13685 bp, 13 predicted proteins | sample HotsprSampleOS65_FD_203528 | JGI IMG/M metagenome (GOLD analysis project Ga0308417, IMG submission 203528) | Hot spring phototrophic mat microbial communities from Octopus Spring, Yellowstone National Park, Wyoming, United States - 20090730_OS65 ... | reverse complement strand
TGACATTGGGAAACCATGTCAGCAGAACACGGATCAACAGCAGAACTAGATAGATGCTGATAAAAGAAGAGAGAGTTTGGATGAGCAACATGACGGCTGACTAAAAAACATACCTAGCAGAGATAGTGACGCTTCCCGACACTCATCTTCGTTGAGTAAACACAACTCAACAGAGCGCGGGCTTCACGCTTCATCGACTTGCTTGTGCAGAGGTCATGGCTTACGCCACGCAATGCGATCGGCGTGCTACCACCGTGCGCCCCACGGCGGAGACAAGTCAGGGAAACTCTTCAGAGATTTAACTTGTCTGTGGTTGATTATATCTCAGTCTTGAGTAAACACAATTCACAAATGCGGGGCTCCCCGCCGATTTAGCTAACACAATGGGGCTATGTGTTCATGGTTTGGCAGGGCAGAGAGAGAAATACTGTAGAATGAATTAGCCTAACTAGGGTATGTACTAGCGGTGTCCCACTTTACGATTATTAAAACCCAATTCAAAGATCGGGAGCTACTGTGCCAAGCCCTGCAGAGGATGGGATTTAGCGTTATAGAACAACATGACACTCCCCAACCTCTGTTTGGCTATGAAGGAGATGTGCGCCCCGAGCGGGCAGAAGTGATCATTCGCCGCCAATACATCAGCGAGTTCAGCAATGACATTGGCTTCCAAAAACAGCAGGATGGAACTTACAGCGCCATTATTTCCGATTTTGACCGCTCCCGCTATGACCATCGATGGCTAGGGAAATTGGGGCAGTGCTACGCCCGTTTGGCAGTACTCAAATCAGCTCAGGAGCAGGGACTGAATGTGGAGGTGCAGGAAACCCAACTTGACGGCACTATCCGCATTGTTTTGGCTGGATAAGATACAACGGCTGGCACTCTAGCTGGATAAATAGATTAAAATTAGCAACAGTGTGGCTAGCTCTAACCTAAAGTTTTATGAAGGTTTTGGCTCTGTCGTGGGAGTTTCCGCCACGAATTGTGGGGGGAATTTCGCGCCATGTAGCAGAGCTTTATCCAGAGATTGTACGCCTTGGGCATGAAGTCCATTTAATTACTATTGCTGTTCCTCAACAGCCAGAGCAGGAAGTGGTGGATGGCATTCACTTATATCGTGTGCCTGTGCCCAACCATGACAATTTTTTCCAATGGGTGGACGGCATGAATCAGAGTATGCAGAGTTTTGCCCTCCAGCTCGCCCAAACCTACCATTTTGACCTAATCCATGCCCACGACTGGCTAGTGGGCACTGCGGCGATCGCCCTTTCCCACAAACTGACAATTCCCCTAGTTAGTACTATTCATGCCACCGAGTACGGCAGGAACAATGGCATTCACACCGACGAACAGCGGCACATTCATTTTCAAGAGATCGCCCTAACCCAAGCCTCCCATCGGGTGATTGTCTGTAGTCAGTACATGAAAGGAGAAGTGGAACGGGCCCTAGGTTGCCCTGCGGACAAAACTAGCGTGATCTTTAATGGTATCAATCCAGCCCGTGTTGCTCTGCCTGCCTCCTTTGACCTTGCTGAGTTTCGCGCCCAGTATGCCAACCCCGATGAAGCGATCGTCTATTATGTGGGGCGCATCACCTACGAAAAGGGCATCTATCTATTGCTAAACGCCGCGCCCAAAGTACTTAGAGCACTGGAAGATCGGGTCAAGTTTGTGTTGATTGGCACTGGCACACCCTACACCATTCTTTTGCAACGGCAGGCGTGGGATTTAGGCATCTACCACAAAACCCTATTTACAGGATTCATGTCCGAAGCTGACCTGTGTAAATTGCAGTTGGTGGCTAATTGTGCAGTTTTCCCCAGTCTCTATGAACCTTTTGGCATCGTTGCTCTGGAAAGTTTTGCTGCAGGAGTGCCTGTGGTGGTGTCTGATACAGGGGGCTTGCCTGAAGTGGTGCGCCACCGCCAGACGGGGATTGTAACCCGTGTCAACGATGCGGATTCTCTAGCAGACGGCATCATAGAACTCCTACAAAATCCAGCCTATGCCAAGCAGTTAGCCCAACAAGCTAAAGAAGACCTGCTACAGCGCTTTTCATGGCACAGGTTAGCTCAGCAGACAGTAGAGGTCTATCATCAGGCGATCGCCTATGCCTAGAAATCTTAATAGTCTATAAAGAATTTCTCCTTGCCATACCCCACCGTTGTACTATACTAGAGTAATCTACACTAAAGCGATAGGGATACCGTTCTATGACTCTACAACTTGGCGATATTGTGCCCGACTTCACCCAAGAATCTACCCACGGCACTATTCACTTCCACGAATGGATTGGCGATAGCTGGGCGGTGCTGTTTTCCCACCCGAAGGACTTTACCCCTGTGTGCACCACTGAGCTGGGGGAAGTTGCCCGTCTCAAGCCAGAATTTGACAAGCGCAATGTCAAGGTGATTGCCTTGAGCGTTGACGATGTTGCCTCCCATCAGGGTTGGATTAGCGACATCGAAGAAACTCAGCATGTCAAGATGAACTACCCCATTCTGGCTGACCCTGACCGCAAGGTTTCCAACCTCTACGGGATGATTCATCCCAACGCCAATGACACCCTAACGGTGCGAGCGGTATTTATCATTGACCCCAACAAAAGATTGCGACTCACTCTCACCTATCCCGCCAGCACAGGGCGCAACTTTGAGGAAATCCTGCGGGTGATTGACTCTTTGCAGTTAACTGATAACTACAGCGTTGCTACCCCTGCCAATTGGAAAGATGGGGATGATTGTGTGGTAGTTCCTTCCATTCCCACTGAAGAGGCTAAGGCGAAGTTTCCCAAGGGAATCAAGGAACTCAAGCCCTACTTGCGCCTCACTCCCCAACCTAATCGCTAGTTCTGTTTGGCCTTAGTTTTCAAGGGGATAGAACTATCCCCTTTTTTCATGGCAACTAGGATTGAATTTTTGAAGACTTCATACATTAAGGAAGATTGAGAATAATCTATCCAGTCATCCTCTTGCGCCTGCACCTGTGGGACAAAAAGTTTGGACACCAGAAGCGATCGCTTAGAATATGAACTATCATGAGCCTACCCCAGTTTTTCTATTTTAATTCTGTGTGCTTGACACCCATGGTTACTCTAAATCTATCACCCACCCTACAACTCACCAATGAAGCTTTTGAACAACTGTGTCGCCAGAACCCTGACCTACGCCTAGAGCGCACCGCCCAAGGAGAACTGATCGCTATGGCTCCCGCTGGTAGTGAAAGTGCTCGTCAAAATTTGAGCCTTAGCGCCCAGCTATGGCAGTGGAACCAACAAACCAGACTTGGGGTGGTTTTTGACTCCTCCGCTGGTTTCACCCTGCCCAACGGTGCCATTCGCTCTCCCGATGCCGCTTGGATTGCCCGCTCTCGTTGGAATAGTCTTACTCGAGAACAACGGCGTAAATTTGCTCCTCTCTGCCCTGATTTTGTGCTAGAACTCAAATCCCCCAACGATGACTTATCCGCTCTGCAAGCAAAACTGCAAGAATACATTGCCAATGGTGCCCAATTGGGGTGGCTCATTGACCCTGACACTCGCCAAGTTTACTGCTACCGCCCTAGACAAGCTGTCTTGGTGTGCGATCACCCTGATACTCTCTCTGGCGACCCTGTCCTGCCCCACTTCACCATGGACTTTACCTTAATTTGGAATTCAGACTAGCTAGTCCCCAATTGCCCTGCTATGGTTATTCTGCAACTACGCTGGATATTCTTCTAGGTCAGAGACTATTAATCCATGAAATTGGTCGGACTTGGAAGTAGTTGAATTAAGTGAAAGGGGAAATACCCACCTGCGTAGGCTAAATTGTTAGAGTGAGATTCTAATTCTCTTTGACAAACTATGGAGCCATCCCACCTCAAAGCCAAAGGACTTAAGCGCGGACAGGTCAGACCTGCTAAGGAACTATGTAGTGATTGCGGTCTATGCGATACTTATTTCATTCACTATGTAAAAGAAGCCTGTGCTTTCATTGCACCAGATATTCCAAGATTGGAAGCACAAACCCACGGGCGATCGCGCCATTTGACAGAAGAGAATGAACTCTATTTCGGTGTGCATCAGCAGATGCTCTCTGCCAAAAAGAAAGAACCAATTCTGGGGGCGCAGTGGACTGGCATTGTTTCCAGTATTGCTGTAGAAATGCTAGAAAAGGGCAGGGTGGAAGGAGTAGTATGCGTACAGTCTCAGCCAAGCGATCGTTTCGCTCCCAAGGTAGTGATAGCTAAAACTAGAGAAGATATTTTGCTGGCTAAGGTAAATAAACCAACTCTTTCTCCTAATTTGTCAGTTTTGGAAGAAGTTGCCAAGTCTGGACTAAGGAAACTCTTGGTAATTGGTGTAGGCTGTCAAATCCAAGCTCTGCGCGCTGTGCAGGATAAGCTGGGACTGGAAAAACTGTATGTGTTGGGTACTCCCTGCGTGGACAATGTCAGTCGGGCAGGACTGCAGAAGTTTTTGGAAACCACCAGCCGTTCGCCTGAAACGGTAGTGCACTATGAGTTCATGCAGGATTTTAATATCCATTTCACCCACAGCGACGGTACGGTGGAATTAGTTCCCTTTTTTGGCATCAATACTAAAGAGTTGAAAGAAGTATTTGCTCCCTCCTGTATGGCTTGTTTTGACTATACCAATGCCCTTGCCGATCTAGTAGTGGGCTACATGGGCGCACCCTACGGCTGGCAGTGGATTGTGGTACGCAATGAGCGAGGACAGGAGATGCTAGATTTGGTCAGAGATCAACTGACAGTTCAGGCGGTGAGTTCCCAAGGCGATCGCCGCTCGGCGGTTCAGCGGGGAATTAACGCCTACGATCAAGCTCTCACCTTACCCATGTGGTTGGCATGGCTGATTGGCTTTGTAGTCAATCGCATAGGTCCAAAAGGATTGGAATACGCCAAGTTCTCCATTGATTCCCACTTCGCTAGAAATTACCTCTATCTGTGGCGCCACTATCCTCACAAACTAGCTGGACAAGTACCAGAGTTTGCCCGAAAAATTGTAGAGCGCTATCAACTGCCACTGGAAAAATTCTAATCCACTGGGATTTCTTCAGAAGTGATGCAGTTTTTCCCTACTCCCTGCCTAGTAAAAAGTCTCGCTGGGTTGTGTTACAGCCTATTAAGGGTTTATGGGACACGTTTGTCAACCCACTTGCTCTGACTTCGTTAAGGTTCAGCATTGGAAACACGATTTTTCGTATCCTTTAATCTGTGAACAGGCTGTACTAGCTATTCTGTGGATAGAATTAGAAAAATGGCTATGAAATTCTCTCTAGGATTAGAACAGTATTATTCACTTAGAAATTCTTAAAAATCCATAGTTTCGGTTGATTTTAACTTTGGGCAAAATATCAATAAAAGTTTACATAGCAGATCAGCACTAGCTACCCCATGTCCAACTCCATCTACCACTCCAACTTTTTTGTTGTGGATCAAGGACACACTCCGTCGTCTTGCCTCTCCCTAATCATAGTCTCTAGAGCATCGAGGGCAAGGAAACCAACAAACTGTGCTAGTATCTGGTCAATTAGTGCTAGCCTGTGGTACACTACTAGCAAAACTTGCAACTACAACAGAAGGGTAAAACTATGGGACTACTAGATCGTATCGGCATGGTGGTCAGATCCAATGTCAACGCAATGGTAACAGCCGCTGAAGACCCAGAAAAAATATTAGAGCAGTCAATTATTGACATGCAGGAAAACATGGTACAACTGCGGCAAGCGGTTGCCCAAGCCATGGCGGCATTTAAGCGCCAAGAACAACAGTACAATGCGGCAGTAGCCCAAGCCCAAGAATGGGAGCGTCGCGCTATGTTGGCACTGCAAAAGGGGGATGAAAACCTAGCGCGGGAAGCCCTAAGCCGCAAGAAGACCCACTCCGACGCCGCCGCCTCCATGAAACCGAGTCTAGACCAGCAAGCCGCTCAAGTGGAAACCCTGAAGCGCAATCTAGTAGCCCTAGAGAGCAAAATCTCTGAAGCCAAGACTAAAAAAGAAATGCTCAAGGCACGGCTTCAGTCTGCCAAAGCCCAAGAAAACCTGAACAAGATGATGGGCAAAATCAACACTGCCTCTGCCGCCGCCACCTTTGAACGCATGGAGGAGCGGGTACTAATGGCAGAAGCAAGGGCGAGTTCTACAGCTGAGTTGGTCTCTGACAATCTCGAGGCTCAGTTTGCCAAGCTAGAAGCAGGAAGCGGCATAGATGATGAGTTGATGGCAATGAAAGCGCGGATGCTGGCGGCTAACTCGCCCGCTGGTTCCCTTCCTCCTACTGATATGTCTCGCGCTTCCCAAGGCACAGTGGTAGATAGGGAATTGGAAGAACTGCGTCGTCAGCTGGGTAGATAGTATCTTATTTGGTAGGCTGCCAGTAAGAACAGTCCACCAGTTACGCTGTGTTAAAGCGCTGTGTTTTGGTATAACTCGCAAGTTATGCGATCTGGTAAGGGGATTGGACTCTGTTTATTTCCTCCCTTGTAAGGTGTTGGAGGAGCCATCACTCTTGGCACGTCTAGTCTTGCTCTCATCAGCCTTGGTTCCAGCTTGGACTTTAGCCAAAAGTTCTGGGCGTAAACTTTTAATATAATTCTTGAGCCTTGACTTAGGAAGTAGTACCCCTGCTAACTTTGTCTGGTTCTAGCATAATTTGTCGCAGACTGGCTACCATTTGCAGAGGGTTTAGCCGTTATGCGTTCTCACTCATCTGATTAAGCAATCGTATTATTCAGCTTACCAGCGCAGGAGCCCCGCACTGGGGTCGGGAGGAATGCGTCTTGATGAAGTATGATAGAGCCATGAGTGCGACCTTAACCCTTTCCTGCAAACTCAAGGTAACAGAAGCTCAAACAGCAAAACTCTCCGCTACCCTTTCTGCTTTCACACAAGCACTCAACTGGGTCAATGCCCACACTGACCCTGCACAGTCCTATCGCAATGGGAAGAAATTCAAGTGTGGACATTGCGGTTGGGAAGGGGATGCGGATTTTAATGGTGCGAGTGTGATTGCGCTTTTGGGGGCTGTGGTAAACCAGCCTAGAGGTGAGCCTACGGCTCGCTTTGCGAACGGGTTTGTTTTGCTCTCTTGTGGAGCATGACAGGCTCAGGGCTACTGAAAGCCCGCACCGTACCGCTAAAGCGGTCGGTGTCGGGTAGTTTACAAAGCAGAAATATCTCTCAGTGGACGAAACTGTAGGAAAATCCCTGAATCTTTTTCGAGAGAAACAAATTCTCTACCAAAACTCCTGCCACAGATTAGTAGTTTCTCGCAAACTTTGGTAGTTACCATTCCCCAGAATTAAATGATCTAAAAGTGGAATATCCAAGACTTTGGCTCCTTCCAGTAGTTGGCGAGTGAGCTGTAAATCAGCGGCACTAGGGCTGACATTGCCCGAAGGGTGATTGTGCGCCACGATGCACTTAACCGCCCCACTGCGAATGACTTCAGCAAAAATTTCCCGCGGGTGAGCGATAGTCTCGGTGGCACTGCCAATGGTCAGCAGTCGTCTGCCAATGATTCTATTTTGATTGTCGAGAAGAAGAACAGCGAACCGCTCCTGTGGCTGATACATTAGGTCTTGGCTCAGCGCGGCAACGGCTACCTCTGGACTGGAAACTACCGCTCTGTCTGGAGGGCGTGCCAAAAATACGCGCTTGCCAATTTCCACAGCGGCAACAATGGTGGTGGCTTTGGCTGTGCCGACGCCGTGGATTTTGGTCAGTTCAGGTACGGTGACATTTTGCAAACTGGCGATCGCATCGTTTTGATCTTTGCCAATAGTCTGCAAAATTAGCTGAGCCAAACCGATTGCCGACAACTTGCCTGGTCCCTGCCCTGTACCCAATAAAATTGCCAACAGCTCGGCAGAGGACAAACTACCTGCCCCATAGGTCAACAGCCGCTCTCTGGGGCGTTCACTCACTGCCATATCAGCAATACGGAGAGAATAGGTCATACTGAGTACCTGAGCAAGAAAATAGTTCTAGCTATGGCAAAACAGCGTTTGGACATTATCTTAGTGGATCGGGGTCTATTCCCTTCCCGCGAACAGGCACAGCGAGCCATCAGGGCAGGTTGGGTACGAGTCGATGGACAAGTTTTGGATAAGCCTAGTCAAGAAGTCAAACAGGAACAAGTAATTACGGTGCAGGAGCGATCGCCCTTCGTATCGCGGGGCGGAGAAAAGTTAATTGGGGCGTTGCAGAATTTTGCCATTCCCGTAAGCGATCGCCTGTGTTTGGATGGGGGCATCTCCACTGGCGGTTTCACAGACTGCCTACTTCAGCTAGGGGCAAAGCGCATCTATGGCGTAGATGTGGGCTATGGTCAGGTGGCGTGGTCGATCCGCTGTGATCCCCGTGTCATTCTCAAAGAACGCACCAACCTGCGCTATCTCACCCCCGAAGCTCTCTATGGACAGGGATACAACCCAGCAGAGATGGCAGATTTTGCCGTTCTCGACCTGTCCTTCATTTCCCTGACCAAAGTACTTCCTGCCCTGTGGCACTTGTTGCGTCCCCCCCGTGAGGCTCTACTGTTGGTAAAGCCTCAATTTGAGGCAGAGCGATCACAAATTGGCAAGAATGGCATCGTTCGCGATCTTCGCATACATGAGCAAGCACTCACCAAAGTTAGCAGTGTGGCTGAATCTATTGGCTGGCAGAAAAAAGGAACAATGCCCGCTCCCATCAAAGGACGCAGTGGCAACCAAGAATACTGGCTGTGGCTAACGATCTAGTTCTGTTTGCAGTCCAGACCCGTAGGGCACACCGAAATTTGACGAATCGTAGATAAACCGCAATGCTTCCTCTTCTAGGCGGTGAATTTTGTGCGCCTCTAGGGCATTAGTGGCACGCAGAGCCGCTAGATAGCCATCGAGAAACAACCGCAATTCATCCACCGAACGATAACCACGCTCCCATAGCTCAACCAACGCATCGGTCAGCTTTTGGTAGCTACGGATAGTCAGGGGGTCTTGCAACATGGCTACTAACTAGAGCTAGTTATACTTCATTGTATCTTAATCTTTACTTGTCTTAAACAATCTTTTTCCAGATGTTCAGCGCCGAACTGAGCCTGCTAATTCGCATTCACACCCCCATAATCTATGTGATTGCCAGTGAAGAAGAACGAGCAGAACAGGTAATCTGTCAAACTGCCCAAAATTTACCAGCGCCAAGGGAAGTAGTTTTTTACGATGTGGTGCGGGGTTTTGGCAGAGATGGTCAAGCCAAAAACAACATATTGCAAGCCCTACAGCTAATCGAACAGACCAAACCCACCCAACCCACCCTGTTTATCTTTCGGGATGTACATCGTCGCCTCAACCCCCAGCGGTGCGATGAAGCCATTGTGCGCCAACTGCGCCACCTCTATCGCCATCTGCGCCGTACTTCCCAGACCTTAATTTTGCTCAGTCCCGTACTGGAACTGCCCCCTGAACTACAGGAAGAAATTACCGTTTTGGATTTTCCCCTACCTACTGCCGAGGAGATCGCCCCCGCCATCAAAACCATGATCCCCCCCGACAAACTGCGTTTAGACAGCGCTGGTTTATCCCAACTGGTCAAGTCCTGTCTAGGTTTGACTTTTGATCGCATCCGTCAGGCTTTGGCTAAATGCCTTTTGCAAAAGCAATTTATTGATGAATCTGCTATTGACCTAGTCCTAGAGGAGAAGCGCCAGCGCATCCGTCAGACTGAAGTACTGGAATTTTTTGCCCCCACTGAGACCTTTGCCAACATCGGCGGACTGGAAAACCTCAAGCAATGGTTACTCCAGCGCCAACAGGCATTTTCTGATCAGGCACGGCAGTTTGGCTTACCCCACCCCAAAGGCTTACTGTTGGTGGGCATTCAAGGTACAGGAAAAAGTCTATGTGCTAAAGCGATCGCCCACATTTGGCGCTTTCCCCTGCTCAGGCTAGATGTGGGGCGTTTGTTTGGCAGTCTAGTAGGGCAGTCCGAGAGTCGCACACGACAGACTGTACAACTAGCCGAAGCCCTTGCCCCCTGTGTGCTGTGGCTAGATGAGATCGACAAAGCCTTTGCAGGAAGCAGTGTCAGTGTCTCAGGAGATTCAGGCACTAGCCAGCGGGTACTGGGAACCATGCTGACATGGATGCAGGAAAAAACCAGCCCCGTATTCGTAGTGGCAACAGCTAATAACATTGAGCACCTGCCCCCAGAACTGCTCAGAAAAGGGCGCTTTGATGAAATTTTCTTTATCAATCTGCCCAACTTCCAAGAGCGGCGTGCCATTTTTCAGGTGCACTTGCAGAAATATCGCCCCCTGACCTTTCGGAAATTTGATATAGACTTGCTCGCAGAGAAGACTGCCGACTTCAGTGGGGCAGAGATAGAACAGGCAATCATCGAGGGAATGTACATAGCGTTTCACCAAGGACGGGACTTAGAAAACGACGACATTCTCAAGGCGATCGCCAATACCTTCCCCCTAGCCAGCACTGCCCGTGAACAAATCCAATACATGCAGGCATGGGCAAGCCAAGGCAGAGCGCGAAGCGCATCCTAACCAACGGAGAGAGTGGGATTCGAACCCACGGTAGGTTGCCCTACACAGCATTTCCAGTGCTGCGCCTTCGACCACTCGGCCATCTCTCCAAATTTTAGACTTAGCGGTTAATCTTATCACAGTTGCTTTCCCCTGACCTAAAGCGAGTGCCCTAACCCGCCAAACAGAAGATAGGTTAAGATTTAATTAAGCTAAGGTTATTCTTTAGCTGTTGCATCCACAGGACATTCCTCAACAATATTATGTATACGGTGTCCAATTATCAGCAGGGGGAAATTCAGTGCAAGTCTTACTGATGCAAATGTCCAGTGAACAGGAGCAGTTGTGGCAAAAAGCACTCAGTTCCCAGCACTTACAAGTTATAGTAGAGCCTCCCGACAGCAACATTTTGCACACCCTACGCCAAAAACAAAAGGAAGATCATCCACTGCCAGACCTCATCCTAGTCGACATCGGCATTCGCCATGCCAACTCCTCCACCCTAGTTGCCAGTACCATTTGCCGTTGGTGCGCTGAACATCACCCCAGCACCAAAGTAGTAATGACCAGCTCCCGCCAAGCGATAGTCAAAAAAACTGAAAAATACTGGGCAACCCGTCAGGGAGCAGTTGATCTCTTGCCCATGCTCCAGCGGGACAATCTGGTGGCAACGGTAGCAAGACTAGCGGAAATTAGTGGCTTCAAACTAGAGGATGCCCCCCTCCAGCAAATTGCAAATACCCTGACTCAAGTTAGCGACACTACCGAGTCTGCTGACAGCGACAACACCGAAATCATCGCCGCCGCTTCGCGCAACATTCGGGAAAGTGCCACCGCCGAGCTGGTGCGAAAAATGGCAATGATCCCCTTGCTAGTCATGGCAGGAGATAGCAATCAGACCGAGCAGGACGCCCCCAAAAGACCCAACATTACTCTTGATGCCACCCTTGCCACCTTACCTCTGCATAGCTTTTCCATTGAACTGAACCAACCCGGTGCTGAACTGTCCAGAGCCTTTCAGGACAATCCCATTCTCCCCGGGGCAGTGCTACTGCGCAATGGGGAATATGCAGGAATGATGTCACGACGGCGTTTCTTTGAATTCATGAGTCGCCCTTATGGCTTGGAACTATTCAGCAAACGCCCCCTGTCCTACCTTTACGAAGAAGCCAATACGGATGTGGTGGTCATAGCAGGAGCTACCCCCGTGGTCAATGCGGTACAAGCCTGCCTCAAGCGATCGCTAGATGTAATCTACGAGCCAATTGTAGTCAAACTAGAGGATGGTAGCTACAGGATACTAGACATTCACGACCTAATCATGGCGCAGTCTCAAATTCATGAACTAGCCACCCAACTGCTCCGCGAGCAGACCCAAGAGCGCATGGCACAGACTGACAAGATGGCGACCCTTGGACAAATGATGGTGGAGATTGCCCATGACATCCGCAACCCCGTCAATTTTATCTATAGTAATGTGGACTATCTCAGCGTCTACACCGATGACCTGATGAGCCTCATCAGTGCCTACGAAGAAGCAGTGAATTACCCCATTCCCAAAGTCAATGAAATCAAAACCAAGTCCGACTATGAATTCCTAAAAAGCGATATGCCCAAAGTAATCAACAGCATACGCTTTGGTTCTGAACAGTTACTGCAGATGGTAAACGGACTGCAAACATTCTCCAGAGTAGAAGGGGACAAGCCCAGCAAAGTAAATATCCACACCTGTATTGATAACAGCCTGATGATTATGGGGCATCGCCTTAAAAATACTAAAATTGAGAAGCGCTACGGTGAGATACCAGAAATCATGGGCTTTTCTGGACAATTGATGCAGGTATTTATGAACTTAATCAGCAATGCCGTAGATGCCATGCAAGAAGCCGCCCCAAAACTCAAAGCCTATTATGCCCAAAGACAAAAACAAGCCCAAGCAAAAGGGTTAGCAGTGGCGGAAAAACCATGGCAACCCCAAATTGTGATCACCACCGCTCTTACTCCCGCAGGACTAGTGTCTATTAAAATTGCCGACAATGGTCCTGGCATTCCCCAAGATATTCAACCTAAAATTTTTGAATCATTCTTTACCACTAAGGAGTCTGGCAAGGGCACAGGGTTAGGTCTAGCCATTTGCCACCAGATCGTTACGCAAAAACATCGCGGCAAGATCAAACTTAGCTCTCCCTATGTAGGGCGCACAGGCAAACCCAAACGAGGTACGGAATTTGAGATTCTTCTGCCTGTGGGCTGAAGAATTGTAGCAGAAAGATGAAAATGGATTACTGACCCCACCCTATTGGGTAGATCATATAGGAGCGCAGGGCACTCGCTGGGAGCACTATAATTTGCAATAATCTGCTAATGGTGGTGCTCCACCTCAAGAATCTTGGACAGAAATTCGTAGTAGTTAGTGGGATTATTGACATTGCTAAAACTTGTAATCAATCTGGAGCTAACAAGCCATGCAAACCCTAGAGAAACCACCAGCTAAAACCTACACACTGACTGAATATTTAGCGCAGGAGGTGATGTCAGAAACTCGTCATGAATATATCAATGGAGAAATTCGTGAGATGACAGGTGGTAAACCAAACCACAATTTAATTTTGGGGAATTTCTATGCTTTGCTTAATTTTGCCCTCAAGCGTCAGCCCTATCGTGCGTTTGTTACTGATCAAAGGCTATGGATTCCCGATCGCCAAATTTATACTTATCCTGATGTAATGGTGATGGCAGAACCGTTGCAATTCCAAGAAGGCAGGCAGGATACCCTAATAAATCCTGTGTTGATCGCTGAGGTGCTATCTGATGGAACAAGGGGCTATGACTGTGGCGAAAAGTTTGCGGCTTATCGCACTATTCCTTGTTTTCAAGAATATCTATTGATTGAGCAGGATCAATATTCGGTGATGCACTATGTCAAGCAAGCAGAACACCTGTGGCTGTTGCAGGAATATACTCAACTTCAGGAGGCGATTAGGTTGAAGTTTGTGGATTTAGAAATTAGCGTGGACGATTTATACGCTAAGGTTGACTTTTCTCTAGGTAGTTAATTGCTTTTCTATCTGTCCTGTGGTGAAGGCTTAGGTTAGGTTTTCTACCTATGCACCCCTGAGAGCCTAGATTTACTCTCTTAGGAGTTTCTATGCTGTGTAGAG
>Ga0308417_1001998_pt1 | contig 13687 bp, 14 predicted proteins | sample HotsprSampleOS65_FD_203528 | JGI IMG/M metagenome (GOLD analysis project Ga0308417, IMG submission 203528) | Hot spring phototrophic mat microbial communities from Octopus Spring, Yellowstone National Park, Wyoming, United States - 20090730_OS65 ... | reverse complement strand
TGTTGCTGGTGCAGTATTTTCAGGATTTGCTATGGTGCAGAATGCTCTAATAATAATAAGAAAAGTTTACGATTTAGAATATATAATTACTCTTGATACATTAGAAAAAATGAACAAAATTATAATAGTAACTGGTATGATGGTTGGCTATGCATATGCTATGGAGTTCTTTATTGCTTGGTATAGCGGACACGATGCAGAATTGTTTGCATTTATAAATAGAGCTTTCGGTCCGTATGCTTGGTCTTATTGGATTATGGTTAGTTGTAATGTTATTTCACCGCAGTTTTTCTGGTTCAAAAAATTAAGAAGAAATATACCATTTATGTTTATAATTGCAGTATTTGTAAATGTTGGTATGTGGTTCGAAAGATTTGTAATTACAGTAACTTCGCTATCACGTGATTTCTTACCTACGAGCTGGGATTATTATGTACCAACAATATTTGATTTTGGTTTATTATTAGGTAGTTTTGGATTTTTCTTTACTTTATTATTAATATTTACAAGGACAATGCCTGTAGTATCGATAGCAGAAGTAAAAGCAGTTGCCGAAGGTTCGCAGCCAGCACATCACGGATTAGGTCATAAGGAGGCTCACTAATGGAAAGAAAAATTTTACATTCGGTAACAGGGCTTTTTAATACTCCTGACGAAATTATAAAAGCAGCTAAAGAAGTAAACAAAGCTGGTTACAAAAAATTCGATATTCATACTCCTTATCCCGTTCACGGATTAGAAAAAGCAATGAAATTGCCACGCTCACCACTTGGATACTTTGCCTTTGTGCTTGGTGCAACTGGCGCAGCATTAGCATTGTTTTTTATGTGGTGGACGATGAGTGTAGCTTATCCAAATAATATTGGTGGCAAGCCTTTTTTCTCTCTTCCTGCATTTATTCCTGTAACATTCGAAGTAACTGTATTGCTGGCTTCGGTAGGAACTGTTATTTCGATGATAGTAATATTCTTTAAATTCCCAAATAATAGCCATCCTCTACACGATACTGATTATATGAAAGCTGTATCAACGGATAAATATGGACTATGTATAGAATCTAATGACCCAAATTTCAACTTAGAAAAGGTAAAAAATTTCTTTTCTTCGATTGGTGCCTATAATATTACCGAAATTTATTGGGATAACGAAGAATTAAATACTAAAAAAGTAATTTTCGAACCTAAATTTGTAATTGGTTTGATTTCTATTGCAATTATAACTTCTGGTATCACTTATTATTTATTAAATAAATTAATGTTTATGGAACCTTTTAGCTGGATGATGAAGCAACAAAAACTCAGCGCACAGGCTATGACTACTTTTTTCCAAGATGGATTTTCGATGAGAGAGCCCGTAGTGGGAACTGTAGCACGGGGTTTTAAACCTTATCCATATCCGGCTGATAGTGTAATCTTAGCCGAAAACAATTTAATCAATCCATTAGAATATACTGAAGAAAATTTAAACGCAGGCAAAGCTAAATATAATACTTTTTGTAGTCCATGCCACGATTATCACGGTACCGGACAGGCAAGACTTAACGGTCAGTTCCCAAATCCACCAAGTCTTCACTCTGATAGAGCTAGGAACTGGAAGGATGGTCATATTTATCATGTAATAACTATGGGGCAAAATACTATGCCAGCTTATAATAAACAATTATCAGAAAAAGAACGTTGGCAAATAGTTCTATATGTAAGAGCTCTACAAAGAGCTTTAAATGCTAAAGAGGAGGATTTACAATGAGTCAAGATAATTTAGTTCTTTACGAAAAAAAAGAATTACCCGGAAAATTAACTATAATAGGCTTAGCTATATTAATTTTAGGAATAATATTAACTGTTCTGGCTTTCTCTACAGATACATTAAGAGCTTCTTATAACTTAATACTTACATTAACTTGGATATATGGCATAGGACTTGGTGCTTTATTCCTTGTAGCATTAGAATATATTGTTGGTGCTGATTGGAGTGTGCCATTTAGAAGAGTAACAGAAATAGTAGCCACTTTAATTTTTGTTGTTCCTATTTTATCAATTCCATTATTATTAAATCTTGATACTGTATTTGTATGGCTCAATCCCGAATTATTAAAAGCAGATAAATATATTGCTGGTAAAGTACCATATTTAAATCAAGACTTCTTCGTTATTCGTACTATTGCTATATTTATTATAATGTTTATATTTTACTATCTATTAGTAGGACGTTCATTTAAACAAGATAAAACCAAAAATCCGAATATTAATAGATTATCAGTAAAATTATCGGCTCTATTTATGCCAATTTTTGCAATATGTATCACTGTAATTTCTATAGATTGGCTAATGAGCTTAGAGCCTAAATGGTTTTCTACAATTTTTGGTGTTTATTACTTTGCAGGTTCTGTTTTAGCAGCATTATCATTAATTACATTTATTTCTATTTTATTAGCAGAAAATGGATATCTAAGCAAATTTTTAACCGAAGACCACTACTACAATTTTGGTGCTTTAATGTTTGCATTTACTAATTTCTGGGCTTATATTGCTTTTAGCCAATTTATGTTGATTTGGTACGCCAATATCCCTGATGAAACATTATGGTATATGACACGTGGTAACGAAGGATGGTTTGCGGTTTCTATAGGTTTAATTATTGTTAAATTTGCAATACCATATTTAGCTCTTGTTACTCGTCCTTCTAAAAGTAATCAATTTAGATTGAAAATAATTGCGGTATGGGTGTTTTTGGCTCATTATTATGATTTATATTGGATAGTTATGCCCGAATATACTCGTAAAACTGCGGAACATACACCTGTATATTCTTGGTTCGAGCTTAGTGTTCCTATTTTAGTAATCGGTTTGATTTGGGTTGTATTTACTTTCGTAGGTAAGAATAAAAATTTAATGCCTATTGGCGATCCTAAATTTAGAAAAGGTTTAGAATTTCACTTATAATATAAGGAAGTTATGGAAAATTTTGAAAGACCCGAAGATGAAATTAATTTTAGCAATTTGCTAAAAAATCCAATTAGATTATTTGGTTTGATATATCCTCTATCATTTGTGTTGCTTATTGTAATAGGAATGTATTGGGTATATAATATGGATTATGCTTATTTGAATAGAATTCCCGCAGTAAAATTAGCAAGAGATACTGTTGCTACAGAAATTCCCATTCAAAAAGGCTCCATTCAACCTGGTGTAGATATTAAAACTATCTCAAATCCAACACCAGAATTGATATCTAAAGGCAAAGAAATCTATGCTGCTAACTGTGCATCTTGCCACGGAGCAGAAGGACGTGGCGATGGTATTGCAGGTGCTAATTTAAACCCAAAACCAAGGAATTTTTATGAAAAAGATGGTTGGAAAAATGGACGTAAACTATCTGAAATGTATAAAACCTTAGAAGAAGGAATAGCAGGCGGCGGTATGGTCTCCTATAATTTCTTACCAATAACAGATAGAGTAGCATTAATCCATTACATACATTCTTTAATGGGCGATTATCCAAAAGATAGTGAAGAAGATTTGGCAAGTTTAGAACAAACATATAAATTATCCGAAGGTAAAAATACTCCAAACCAAATTCCTGTAGATAAAGCTTTACAACTGCTAATTAAAGAAAATAATCCAAAAAATCAGCAAATTGATTTCTTAATTAAACAAACAGAAAAAGATCCCGAAGCAGAATTATTCAATTCCGTAATTACAAATAAAAAACTTGCTATTTCTACATTAATAAATGATAACGAATGGAAAAAATCACCTGTAGATTTTTATAATAAAATATCTAAAACAATTAATATAAACGGTTTCAACTCTAAATTTTTAAGATTAGAACAAAGCGAAATTAATAAACTGTTTAGCTATTTACAACGTCTAATAATTTATAATAGTTAAACTTTAAATTAAATATTATGATAAATTATTTATACATAGTTATAGTTTTAATTTTAGTCTCTGCTAATATAAAAGCTGATACACCTTTAGAAATTGGAATAGAGCACGATAAAAAATTAGGTAAATTTGTAGATTTAAATTTAGAATTTACTGACTCCGATGGTAATAAAAAGAAACTAAAGGATATAATTAGTAAACCCACAGTTTTGTCATTAGTTTATTATCATTGTCCAGGTATTTGTAGCCCACTACTTACAAATTTGGCTAAAGTAATTGATGAAGCTAAAGTAGAGCCCGGTAAAGATTATCAAGTATTAACTATTAGCTTCGACCCAAGAGAAACACCAGAATTAGCAAAAAAATGGAAAAAAAATTATATAAGTTCGCTTGAAAGACCGTTTAATGAAGATTTCTGGACTTTTATGGTGGGCGATAGCCTAAATATTGCAAAAATAACAGACCAAGTAGGTTTTAGATATAAAAGCGATGGAAAGGAAGACTTTATACACGCAGGTGCATTAATAGTTTTAGGAATTGATGGAAAGATAAATAGATATCTATTAGGAACAGAATATTTGCCATTTGATTTTAAGATGGCAGTAATAGAATCATCTAAAGGTATTTCCGCTCCACCAATTTCTAGATTATTAGCATACTGCTATAGTTACGATCCACAAGGTAAAAAATATGTTTTTAATCTAACAAAAGTTGCAGGAACTATTATATTCCTTGGAGCAGGGATATTCCTTGCAGTTTTAATTATAAAAGGCAGAAAGAAAACAAATAAAGGAGAATTAAATGTCTAATTCTACAGTTGCAACAAGCAATTATGTTAATTTTTATGATTATCAAGGTAAGTATAAGGGAATAGGTGCTTGGTTATTGAGCGTAGACCATAAACGAATTGGTCTATTGTACCTATTTTCTATGATTACCTTCTTTTTAATTGGGATGACTCTTGGTTTCTTTATGAGGCTCGAACTATGGACTACGGGCGAAACAATAATGAAGCCACAGACATACAATGCACTTTTTACACTTCACGGCGTAATAATGATCTTTCTTGTTATAATACCAGGTATTCCAGCGGGATTTGGTAACTTCTTCTTACCAATACAAATAGGAGCCGAAGACGTGGCATTCCCAAGATGGAACCTTACTTCGTGGTATTTATATACAATAGGAGGTTTATTTGTAATAGTATCTTTATTTTTAAGTGGTGGACCAATCGATACAGGTTGGACATTCTATGCCCCCTATAGTATTAGAACGGGAACGCAAGTAATTTTACCATTATTAGGTGCTTTTATTTTAGGCTTTTCATCTATATTAACGGGATTGAATTTTATTGTAACTGTCCATAGATTGCGTGCTCCTGGTATGAGTTTCTTTAAGATGCCATTATTTGTATGGGCATTATATTCTACTGCGTGGATACAAATTATTGGAACACCTGTAATTGGTATTACAATATTATTAGTTATTGTAGAAAGAATGTTTGGAATGGGAGTTTTCGATCCTGCATTAGGTGGCGATCCTATATTGTTCCAACATTTATTTTGGATTTATTCTCATCCTGCAGTATATATAATGATATTACCTGCTATGGGTGTAGTTTCTGAAATTATACCTACATTCTGTAGAAAAACAATTTTTGGCTATGGTGCTATTGCTATGTCATCGCTTGCTATAGCTTTAGTAGGAACTTTAGTTTGGGGTCATCATATGTTTACATCAGGAATGAGCGATGAAGCAAGGTGGATATATTCATTTTTGACTTTTATTGTTGCATTGCCATCCGGGGTTAAAGTCTTTAACTGGGTTGCTACTATGCATAAGGCATCTATTAAGCCCGAAACACCATTTTTATTTGTAATGGCGTTTATATTTTTATTTTCGATAGGTGGACTAACAGGTCTCGTATTAGGTTCTTTAGCTACTGATGTTCATTTGCACGATACTTATTTCGTAGTTGCTCACTTTCACTACGTTATGTTTGGTGGTACTATATTTGTATTTTTTGCTGCTCTTCACTATTGGTTCCCTAAAATGTTTGGTAGAATGTATAATACTAAGGTTGCTAATACTGCATTAGCAATAATGGTAATTGGATTTAATATGTTATATTTTACATTCTTTATCTTGGGATATTTAGGGATGCCAAGACGATATTATGATTATTTGCCGGAATTTCAAGGATTGCACCAATTTGCAACAGTTGGTTCTTGGGTATTAATAGCAGGAATTTTGTTAATGTTAGGTAATTTATTTGTTGCTTTAAGAAAAGGTGAAAAAGCTTCGGCAAATCCTTGGGGTGGTATGACTTTAGAATGGACAATCCCTTCTCCACCGCCTCTTACTAATTTCGAAAAAATTCCAACTGTTAAATATGGACCATATGAATACGAACATTACAAAGAGGTAGTAAAAGATGAGCAATAATGCTAATACACACATATTAGAACATACTGATAGTCATTCTTCAGGGCACGTTCATCGTGATGATTATGGCTCTAAAATGGGTATGTGGTTGTTCCTATTTACAGAGTTACTTTTATTTGGTGGCTTGTTTGTACTTTATATGGCTTATCGAACAGAATATTTTACATTTTTTCAATTAGGTGCAAAAGAACTTAAAATTTGGATGGGAGCATTGAATACAATTGTTCTGCTTACTTCGAGTTTGACTATGGTATTATCAATAGTAGCTCTACAAAGAGGTAACATTAAAGGTTCTATAGCTTGGTTAATTTCTACTATCGGATTTGCTTTTGGCTTTTTGATTATCAAATATTTCGAATGGTCTGATAAATTTCATCACGGTATTATGCCTGGTGGCGAAGAATTACTAAATATGCCACAAGGTGTAAAAGTATTTTTCGGTTTGTATTATTCAATGACAGGATTACACGGTCTTCACGTTATTATAGGGATTGGACTTTTGACTTTTATGCTAATCCGAATTTTATTGGGCAAAGTAACTCCCGATAAATTTGTTCCATTAGAAAATGCAGGCCTATATTGGCACTTAGTTGATTTAATTTGGATATTTTTGTTCCCATTATTTTATTTATTACATTGAGGTTTCCTATGGCAGAGCATCACAGTAACGACGGTAGAATAGCACACGCACACGCTCCAAGCTATGGTATTAATATTATGATTTGGTTGATACTGATTTCATTAACAGTATTAACTGTTGCTATAGCTGGTATAGACTTGGGAAGATTAACTCTCGTGGCTGCATTATTGATTGCAGCCATTAAATCAGCTTTTGTAATAAATTACTTTATGCATATTAAGTTTGAAGACTTATTGTTCAAGGTATTTTTATGGTTGGTATTATTGGTATTACTTATAATTTTAGTGTTAACTGCTTTTGATGTATTTTATAGGTAAAGGATATATATATGTTTAATAGTGCTTCAAATTATGGAAATTCTGTAGATTTAGTAATGCTAATTATTGTTGGAATTTCTGTTTTCTTGTTGGTTGGTATTACTGCTGCAATGATTTATTTTGTTTTTAAATATAATAGGAAAAAACATCCCGTTGCTGAACAAATCCACGGTAACATACTATTAGAAGTCATTTGGATAGTTATTCCTACTATAATTGTGATAGTTATGTTTTGGTATGGGTTCGAAGGTTATAAAAATCTAAGAGCACAGACCGAAGGAGCCTACGAAGTAAAAGCTTTTGCCTATATGTGGGGATGGAATTTTGAATATAACAATGGTAAAAAAACTGATACACTATATATTCCTTTGAGTAAAACTACCAAAATAGTACTAACATCACGTGATGTAAATCATAGTCTTTATATCCCTGCGTTTAGATTAAAAGAAGATGCTGTGGCTGGACAAACACATTATTTGATACTCACTCCTAAAGAAGCAGGTTCTTACGATATTGCTTGTGCTGAATATTGCGGACTGAATCACTCTATGATGTACACTAAACTTGTAGTTATGAAAGATGAAGAATTTTATAAATGGCTAAATGAAGGTGTCGACCTTGAAAACACTAATGATATTAATTCTTATAAGTAGCTTAATTTTTGGTGTTGTATTGCTTTTTGCTAAAACAAACACAGAAAAATATAAAAATAAGCTAATATCAAGTCCTGACTTTGATTTATTATCAAAGTATGGATGTATCGCTTGTCATAGTTTAGACGGCTCTAAGATGATTGGTCCATCTTTTTTAGACTTAGCTAAAGGTAAAGTAAAAGTTAAAGATAGCAATGGTAAAGAAAAAGAAGTAGTAGTAAATGCTGAATATATTAGACGTTCAATTATAGAACCTAATGAAGAAATTGTAGTTGGATATAGAAAATTTTCTATGCCCGAACAAAAACATAGATTAAAAGGTAAAGATTTAGAAAAAATTGTAAAATTACTTACCCCATAATAATTTGAAAGAAAAATTAAAAATATTAAGTGAATTAGGTAAATTAAAAATAACTTTTTTTGTAGCTATTTCAGGTAGTGTAGGTTATTTATTAGCTAAGGGTAATTATGACTATGGTATGATAATATCAGCAATAGGTATTTTAATATTATCAATTGGATCTGCTGCAATAAATCATATTCAAGAAATTACTACCGATGCTCTGATGAATCGTACTAAAAATAGACCACTACCATCCAAAAAAATATCTAAAAATGAAGCAACAAATTGGGCTATACTCTTCATTATAGTTGGTTTGATAATTTTATATGTTAACTTTGGATTTTTATCGTTTTTATTTGGCATATTTGCTTTAATATCATACAACTTAATTTATACCCCATTGAAGAAAATTACAGCATTTGCTATATTTCCAGGTGCGATTGTTGGAGCCTTACCACCTGCGATAGGTTGGATAAGTGGTGGTGGTGATATTTTTGACCCAAAAATAATGGTTATTGGATTGTTTTTCTTTATTTGGCAAATTCCACATTTTTGGTTTCTTATGCTAATTTTTGATAAAGATTATCAAAGGGCTGGTTTCCCAACGCCATCTCGCTATTTTAACGAGACACAATTAAAAAGAATAACCTATGTATGGGTAGTTGCTCTGGCTGCTTCGTGTATGCTAATTCCGCATTTTGGAGTTACACATAATAGCCTTACTAACTTATTACTTTTATTAGCTGGATTTGTATTAATATGGCGAACTAAATCTTTAGTATTAAATTATGATAAATCTCTTAATATTAAATTAGCATTTTTAGATATTAATTTATATGTATTATTTGTAACAATTTTATTATCATTAGATACATTATTATAGAAAATAAGTAATATGAGGTTATAAATGAATTTTTTTGACAGCTTAATTATACCACAACCAGACTATAATCTTAATTTATTAAATGTTTTTCTTATAATAGGTTTGGCAATTTATATTGCTTACAGTGGGATAATGTTTGGTAGTACAATTTTATCTGTTTTTTTTAAGAATAGAAGTACCAGCTTCAATGATAATAATTCCCACTTTGCAATAGATTATTCAAATTTAGCAACCGAAAAAGGAATATATGGCTTTGGTTTAGGTATTGTTCCTATGCTTTCGGTTATTTTTGTTTATATGCAATTGCTACACAAAGCAGATACTAGTGTAATCAATTACCTAATTATATCATTTTTGTTTTATCTAATCGCTATAATAGTAACATTCAATTACAAAAAAACATATAATCTTTCTAAAATATTTGATGCTGTCCATTCTAAAATCGAGAATGCAGATATCGAAAAAGATGAAAATTTTACTGAAATTTACGAAGAATCAAAATCGAAATACAATCTTTTTGGTAATTTATCTATTATTTTTCAATTTATTTCTTATTGGTTTTTCTTTGGGGCTATTGGTTTAGCAATTAATCCTAAAAATTGGGCAAATGTAAATTTTGTAAATTTATTAATATCAAAAGATTCTATATTTCAATTTTTACAATTCATATCTATAAGCTTTGCAATAACTAGTATTGCATTTTTGTTTAAAAACTATGTTTGGGATAAAAAAGTAATAGAATTAGATGAATACAAAAAAATAGCCTTTAATACAAATATTTGGATAGCAATTTATTCTATAATATCAATTCCATTGTTCTTTGCACTTGGTATTTGGACTTTACCACAAAAATCAATAAATCTACCAATTTTTATAGCTTCTATACTTGGAGTTATACTAGTAATATTATCTTTACAATGGATATACGCTACTTTAAAAGAAAAAAATTATAAAATGATAAATTATGCCTTTTATTCTATTTTAATCATTGTATTGCTTTTTGCATATAAAGACAAAACTGCTTTTGCAGTAGCATCTAAAGAGCAAGTAGTTGTATTAAACGAAGAATATAAAGTGCATAAAGAAGAATTTTTAGCTTCATTAGGACTAAATAAAGTGGAAATTAATGCTGAAGAAATTTATACTGCTCGTTGCGGTGCTTGTCACAAGGCTGAAGATTCGCCTGTTGCACCTGCTCACAAAGGTATAATGGGTAAATATTTAGCACAAGCAGATCCAAAAGCAGCTCTTGTAAAATTTATTACTAATCCTGTAAAAGTAGATCCTAAATATCCACCTATGCCCAATCAAGGACTTACTCCTGCCGAAGCTGCTGCTGTAGCTGATTTTATGATACAGAAATATGGTGGAAAAGTAGAAGGCGAAAAAAAATAAATTAAATTTTTTTAATTAAAAGACTTATTCTAAGTATTTTAGAATAAGTTTTTTGTATTTATAATTAAAATTATGTTAAGAAGTAAATTAGCAAGTTCAAATAATCCATTTTTGTTCCCAATTAAAGTTTTATATTATTGGTTTAATAATAAGTATTATGATATTAATCAATTTATTATATCTGCAAAGGTATTAGATAATAATTATATTCATTTAGAACTAAAAAACGGTTTAAAATTAATAAACAAGCCATCAGATTACCCGGCACAAATCAATTTTACCGAAAGATATAAATATGGAAATAAAAAAAAGATGAATAAGATAATTGATGTAGAAAAATATTATTTTATCTATGAATTAATTGACGAATTGTATCTTAAACAAAATTATTTTGAATATTTTGATATAAGTGAAAATGATATAGTAGTTGATGCAGGTGCAAACATTGGTTTATTTACAGTATTAGCTGCTAAAAAACTAAATAATACAGGTAAAGTAATCGCAATAGAACCTGATGATGATAATTATAATATTCTTATTGAAAATATTAAAATTAATAATTTAAATAATGTTCAAGTTGTTAAAAAAGGTCTCTGGTCAGAAAAAAAAGAACTCAAGTTTAATATTGGAGTGCGTCCCGGCGAGCATTCTTTATTTGAGAACGAACAAATGAGCGGAAAAAAAATTTCAATTGAATGCGATACATTAGATAATATTTTAGAAGAATTAAATATCAAACAACTAGATTTTATGAAGATGGATATAGAAGGTGCAGAAATAGAAGCACTAAAAGGATGTAGCACTATTTTAGACATTTATAAACCAAAATTAGTAATCGAAGCTTTACACCAAGTTGATGGAATACCAACATACAAAACAGTTATACCATTTTTAAAAGATAAAAACTACGAAATTTTAAATAAAGTAACTAATTATCGTGGAACAATTTACGCTATTAAGTATTAAAAATATTTAAAGGATTTATTATGAAGAAAATAATTTTTGCATCATTGCTGATATTTTCAGTACAATATTTGTTAAAAGCAGAATCAAATTCTACAACAGAATGGAAATTCACAGGTTATGGTGTTATAATTCCATATTATGATGGTAGAGATTTCCTTAACGAGACTCATCCAATTTTTTATACAACAATGAAACTAAGAGTAGGTATAGAGCGAGAAATAGGGAATCTCCAATTCAAAATGAATATTCAAAACTCTAGAGTATTAGGCGAAGAAGCAGCAATAGTTTCCGCAAAAAATCCTGTTTTTATTATCGAAGGATTTATGAAATATGATAGTATATTAAATATACCTTTATCTTTTCAAGCAGGTAGATTTCAAATGGATTACTCAACGGGAAGATACATATCCGTAAGTCCTTGGAATTATATAGAAAGAACATTCGATGGTTTCCGTTTTTCCTACAATAAACCAAATTTATTTTTAGATATTTTTGCAGTAAAACATACAAGCCAATATATTCCACCACCTGTAAATGCAACTCCTAATACTTTCCCATATCCCGAAAAAAGTTATACAGATTATGATATATTAGGATTTTGGTATCAAAATTTAATGGGTGATAAAAGGCAGGTTACTGGTAGTCACGAATCTAATATTTTTACCTATTGGGAAATTGATTCAAAAAAATTAGATTCTATAAATTTAAATTTAGATAGATTAACATCGGGATTTAACTATAGATGGAGTGTTAAAGATTTTGAAGCATTTTTGGAATTTGCATATCAATATGGTAAAAAAGGTGCTAAAGAAGTATCCGCATTCAATGGATGTATTGAACTTAATTATGTGTATAATAAATTTAAGTTTTTGTTAGGAACAGAAATTTATTCGGGTACAAATCCAAATGAAACGAGCAAATTAAATACATTCGATAACTATCTGGCAGCAAAGCATAGATTTCACGGATTGATGGACTATTTTGCTAATGTAAGAAATGGCTATGGATTGTTAGGAGTAAATGATTTTTATTTAGGAATTGATTACAAATTGCATAAAGACTGGAGTATAAATCTAACAAATCATTATTTTACTTCAAACAAAGAAAATGCAAGTGGAAAGTTTGCCTATGGATTAGAATTTGATTTAAGTTTAAGATATAATCTTGCTAAAGGGATATTCATAGAGTATTTTAATGGAATATTTTTGCCTGATGAGTTAATGAAAGAATTTTACAAAGTAGGTAATAAAGATAGAACAGATCCTGGTTTTGCTACTTGGCTAAGATTTTCTACTAAGATATAATAAAAATATAACTTTTTTTATATTTGTAATTATTAAATTAAAATATGAAAACTTAACATAAAATTATAATTGGTGATAGTAGAAATATGATCAAATTAGATGACAATTCGATACATTTAATTATTACATCACCACCATATTGGCAGTTAAAAGATTATGGGATTGACAATCAAATCGGATTGAATGATAGTTATTAAAAATACATTAATAATCTAAATTTAGTATAGAAAGAATGTTATTGAGTTCTATCAAATGGCTGTAGATTATGTATTAACATAGGAGATCAATTTGCCCGTTCTGTATATTATGATCGTTATAAAGTTATTCCAATCAGAGAAGAAATAATTAAATTTTGTGAAAACATCGGTTTCGATTATATAGGAGCAATAATTTGGAAAAAAGTAACTAATTCTAATACTACAGGTGGTGGTATTTAAATGGGCTCTTATCCATATCCAAGAAATGATATTTTAAAACTTGATTATGAATTTATACTAATTTTTAAAAAGTTAGGAGAAAGTCCAAAACCAACAAAAGAACAAAAGGAATTATCAAAATTGACTGCGGAAGAATGGAATACTTTTTTTACAGGTCATTGGACGTTTTCGGGTGTCAAACAAATTAAATACTTAGCAATGTTTCCTGAAGAATTACCAAGACGGTTAATAAAAATGTTCTCTTTTGTTGGAGAAACTGTTCTCGATCCTTTCTTAGGTAGTGGAACTACTTCATTAGCAGCAAAAAACAATGGAAGAAATTCTATTGGATATGAAATTAATTCTGAATATATTCAAATAATTAAAGATAAGTTAGGTTTTAATCAAAGCGATATTAATGATACTAAATACGAATTT
>Ga0308417_1001996_pt1 | contig 13689 bp, 11 predicted proteins | sample HotsprSampleOS65_FD_203528 | JGI IMG/M metagenome (GOLD analysis project Ga0308417, IMG submission 203528) | Hot spring phototrophic mat microbial communities from Octopus Spring, Yellowstone National Park, Wyoming, United States - 20090730_OS65 ... | reverse complement strand
TTCATGTCCAAGCGCGACTGGGACGACCTCGGCCCGATGGGGCCGATGAACGAGGGCCGGCGTTTCTTCTCCCAAGAGATCGAGCGCGACGCCTACACCGGCCTCGACATCGAGCAGGCTGGCGAGGATCCCGACCGCGGTCCCCGCCCCGTCCGTCCCTACCACCCGCATGTCCTCGTGATGGGCGCCCGCCACCCGCTCGGCAACCCACATCGCGGAGCCGCCTCCAACGACTACGAGCGCGCCTGGAGCCTCTACCAGCACTACCAGCGCGTCCTCTCCGCCCGTGGCGATGAGGCCCGTCGCCTCGTCAATGCTCTCGCCCAGACCGCCGAGCGCCTCCTGGCCGAAGGCGGCGACCGACAGCGCGCCGACGCCGGCGAAATCGCAGCCCAGGCCGAGGCGTCCGGCCTCGACCGCCGCACCGCCCAGGAGATCGGCGAGCAGGCCGCCTCTCAGGAGCTCCGCGGACGCGGCACCACCTTCACCGTCGTTGCCCCCACCCTCGAGGAGGCCCGTATCATCCGCGGTATGATTGACTGGGCAACGACGATTGTACCGACCTCGCGCGGGCTCGAGAGCCAGCAGCTGCTGACCCGAAACGACCAGCTGCCCCCCGTCGAGGACATGCTAAAGGCCCTCGAGCGCGTCCGTCCCGAGCCCTGGGCCCAGAACCTCCAGGCCGATCGCGGCCGGGGCCGCGAATTCGTGCGCGCCATGGCCGTCATCCCCGCCCGCGGCACCGAGGAGGCGCTCGCCCGCGTCGCCGCCCGTCAGCCCGAGGACATCCTGCTCCTCGTCCCCGACAACTTGGCCTTCCAAAAGGCGTTACGCGCCGAGATGGGCGACGCGGCCTACAACGCCCGCGTCTGGACCCGATCCAAGGACCAGGCGCTGAAGACCGGCATCGACGTCCCCGACCTCCAGGGCCTCAAGGGCGGCGACTTCGCCCGCGCCTACCGCGAGACCATCGAGATCCTCGTCTCTAACGCCGACCGCGTCCTCGTCGCCCAGAGCGACGATCCCCGCGACTTCGCCGTCACCGCCGCCGCCGAGGCTGCGCGCCGTGGCAAGCTCGCCGCCGCCGTTGCCGCCAACGGCACTGTCATCCGCGGCCCCGCCCTCGACCGCCTCGCCGAGGAAGCAATGAAGGCGAGTCCCTCCCGCGCCGAGTACGCCCGCAGCCGCACCATCGAACTTCACGACATCCAGGCCAGCTCCCCCGAGGGCCGCCTTGCCCTGTCGCTCCTGCGCCAGGCCGGAGGCAAAGACCTTCCCAACCCCGCCATCGAGGCGCTCGCCCGCACAGGGATGACCATCAACGAGCTGGCCGACATGGCTAAGGACCGCAACACAGCTCAGATCCTCATCCGCCAGCATGGCGTGCCCATCGGCGCGGTCGCGGCGCTGGCCGACGACTTTGCCATGGCCGCCGCACGCGACGCCTTCGGCAAAATCCGTGAGGACCTGCAGAAGGAGAAGGTCCAAGTCATCGGCCCCGACGCCTTCCCCCCCGCGTTGCGCGAGAGCAAGGGTGCGCCCGCCGTCCTCTTCGTTCGCGGCAACGCCGCCCTCCTCTCCTCGGGCCGCCCCACCATCGGCATCCTTGGCGACGCCCCCCTGCTGCCCGCCGTCGCTGAACGCGCCGGTGCCTTCATCCGCGGTGTCGAGGCCGCCGGTGGCGTGCCCGTGACCGTCGAGGGCATGGGTGTCCCCCGCGTCGCTCCTGAGGGACCGCAAATCGTCGTCCTGGCCACCGGCCATGGGCACTACGGCAAGCTCCCCTCCCTCGACTGGAAGAAGGCCGGCACCGGCCGCCACCCAGGCGACGTCCTCGTCGCCGAGACCCCAAACCGCCGCTACACGATCGAGATCGTCGAGGGACGCGATCAGAAAATCCGCTTCACCGTGGAAAACCCCACCGCCTCCGGCGAGGGCGCTAAGCGCACCACCGAGATGCCACTGCGCGGCGAGCGCCCGCGTCCCTTCTACGCCGAAGACGACATCCGTGGCCAAAAGGAAGGCGCGAAGTGGAATGGCGACATCCGCCACGCCAAGGACTTCGCCCAGTCCAACGAGGCCTTCATCTGCTCCAGCGATGTCCGCGCCCACCGCCAAGCCGTCCTCGACGCAGGCGGCGTCCTCGTATCGCTCCTGCCCCCGCGTCGCGAGGGAATTCTCTTCAGCCACGCCACGCAGGACCTGGAAGGCCTCCCTACCGACCGACGCCCCGAAAACGAGCACCGTGCGATCGAGTTTGTCGCCAAGATCGCCGACATTACCACCATCACCCAGGCCTCCAAGACGAGCCATGTCCTCCGCGCCGTCGTCCTCCCCGCGGCGCGTGGACGCCGGGTCGCCGTCCTGCCGCCCACCCCGGATCTGTACCTGCAGCCCGAGATCGGGGGCAACCGTGCGCTCCTGACCACCCCCGCCGCACAGCTCTCCTCGGAGATCTCTCTCCCCGGCGAGATGGGCCTCGTCGTCACCAAGGCCTTCGGTACTAGCAAGGCCGCTGTCTCCACCGGTCCCGACATGGCCAAGGCCGCCGCCACCCTCGTCGAGAAAGCCCAGACCATCGAAGCTGACCTCGTCCGCACCCAGAACAAGCGCCGCGTCGCCGCCTGCGACAGCCTCTAACCCCGACAACCCAACAGGGGGAGGCGAGCCCCTCGTCCCTCCATCCCCGGAGATCGCTCCCATGGCTGTCGTCAATGTCCGGGATCTCAAGGGCCCCTGGCCCAAGGGCACGGTCTATATCGGACGCAACCCCGAGATCTGGCGCCGCAGCGGCGGCCAAGGCGCACCGCCTTGGGGCAATCCCTTCGTTATGAAGAGCGAAGCCGACCGCGGCCGAGTCATCTCAGACTACACTCGATGGCTCGCCGACCGCGTCGCCCGTGAGCCCCGCTTCCGCGCCGAGATCGTCTCGCTGGCAAACCAAAACCTCGCCTGCCATTGTGCACCGCGCGCTTGCCACGGCCACGTCCTTGAGGATGCCGCCCGGTCGTTGGCCGCCGGACGCGACTGGACGGGGCGCGACCTCCCGCGCTTCCTTACCCTCTCCGCTGGCACCGAGGCCCAAGAAGGCCCCGACACGCGCGTGATGCGCGCGGCGCTAGCCGCCGGCCTGCCCGACGTCTTCAAGGCCGATCCCGCCCCCGAGGCCCAGGCCCTACGCGATGCCTACCGTACCCTCTCCTTCGCCATGAAGGACGCCGGACGCCTTGTCCAAGGACCCGACGGCGCCTGGCAGGTCGACCCCACCCGACCCCCGACTCCCGAGACCAAGAAGGCTGGCCTCGTCGTCGGGTCCCTCCAGCGCGCCCTCGCCCAGGCCGCCGCCGCGATCCCGGAGGCCGAACGCTCCCTGCTCGCACGCGCGCTCGTCGAGGCCGACTCCCGCCTCGCTGAGACGGCCCTGCACCCCATCAGCACCCGCCGAGACATCCCCGTGCTCTGATCGCGCATTCCAAACCACCCAGCCTCATGATGGTGTGATCGTGTCTCTGAAACGCACTTATACCCCAAACAAAGGGCGAACGAGCGGAGATCGCCCTGCGAGGCCGATCTCCCAGAGATTCGGCTGACATCTCCGCCAATTCGGCAGTGCCATCGGGAACCCCAGGGGAGAGGCCCATCTCAGGCCATGGTTCCCTTTGTTTGAGTTATAGACCCGTAAACTAACGCAGCCTCTGCAGGGCTTGAAGGCCAGGCATCCAGATCCTACTTGGTGCTCGTTCCTCCTTCCATCCCGACAGGCGCCTCGACCACAGGATCCGGCCCCATGTAGGCCCCAGAGACCGGTGCCCCCGCCGGTTCCGCTTCCCCGTCCGGCGGGATCTCCTCGCGCTGACCGCCGGCACCATCGCCGCAGCCGGCGTCCTCGGTCTCGCCTAGCCCTTCCTTCGATGCGCCGTCCTCGAGGTCGATCTCGCCCCTATCCCCGAGGGCGGCGCCATCCACCGTCCTGTGGCAGGGCAAGCCCGTCTTCCTCCGTCGCCGCACCGGCAACGAGATCGCCCGCGCCAGCGCCGACGACGACGCGCCCATGCCCGATCCCGCCCTCGACGCGGCCCGCGCTCGACGCCCCGAATGGCTCGTGGTGGTGGGCGTCTGCACCCACCTCGGCTGCGTCTCCCTCGGCCAGCAGGTAGGCGAAACCCGCGGACGCTACGACGGCTGGTTCTGCCCCTGTCATGGCAGTCACGATGATCTCGCCAGATAGATCCGCCTCGGTCTCACGCCGCGGAACCTTGAAATCCCTCTCCACGCCTTCGACGGCACCGACAGAATCCGCATCGGATGACCATGCCCCTCCGTCTCCTCCTCGCCGCCCTCGCCCTAGTCGCCCCCCTGGCCGCGGTCTCGTCCGATTCCCGCGCTGTGGGCGCGGCCCCCGACGCGCCGCCCTCCCTCAAGCCGCCGCTCCGCGATCGCTTGCTACGCCCCGACAACGCCGCCCAGCGCCGGGATCTCGAGATCTTCCAGCAGGCTTGCGCCGCCTGCCATGGCCTGCGCCACTTGCCCTACCTCGACCTCGGTCGCCTCGAGCTGACTGCCGAACAAATCTGCGTGCTCGCTGCCGAGCGGAACATCCCCACGCTCGACGCCGACGGCCAGCCCACCGAGCGACCAGCCACTGCCGCTGATCTCTGGATGCTGCCTTGGCCGAACGAGAACGCCGGACGAGCCCAGCATAACAGTGCCCTATCGCCCAACCTCTCTCTCATCACCAAGGCTCGTCCCGGCGGCGCGCCCCATGTCGCGGTCCTCCTCCAGTGCTACGCCGACCCGCCGCCGGGCGAGGAGATTGGGGAGGGGCAGTGGTACAACCGCTTCATCGAGGGACGGCGCATCGCGATGGCCCCGCCACTCGCGCCTGATCCGGGACAGTTCGTCCATGCAGACGGCACCGAGAACACCCCACCTCCGCTGCCCGCGACATCGCCGCTTTCCTCGACTGGACCACCGAGCCCGCCGCTGACGAGCGCCTGCGCACCAGCCTCTTCGTCATCGGCTACCTCGCCGCCGCCTTCGCCGTCGCCCACGCGTTGCAAATCCGGAACCAGCGCCGCGTCCAAGGACACTGATCTGCCGGAACCCGGCGCGCCTTGACATTCCCCCGCCCAGGGCGACATCCCATCGACCGTCCCCCACTTGCGCAGGATCCCCCTGCCGTGATCGTCCAAGGCATCGGCCTCCTCAGTGCCGCCGCCGCTGCCTTCCTGCCCGGTCTCACCGTCGACGGCCTGCTGCTGCGCCTAGCACCCTCCTACGCCGCCGAGATCCGCAGGTTTCTGCTCGGCAGCCCAGCACCCTGGCTTTGGGACGCCGGCCTCCTCCTTCTCTTTCTGCCGATGTGGATGCTGCCTGCCGCCGCCGGGACCGCTGTCCTCGTTGCCGCCAGGCTCTACCCCCCAAGGAGACCATCTCCTGGGCTCGATGGCTCGAGCCGACATGAGGCACACCTCTCCCCAAAGCCTCCGAAAGGCGCATCTACACCCCGCCGATCGCTCCCCTGAACGTTTGAGGCGCCCCCCGCCGCAGCCCAGACCTGGCAAATTCGGGCCTATAACCCAAACAAAGGGAACCATGGCCTGAAATCGGCCTCTTGCCTGGGGATCCCAGTGGTCCTGTCAGAATGTTTGGGTTATAATCCCGGGCAAATTCATTACAGAAGACACGCCCGATGATCCCGCTCGCTACCGCCCTCCTCCTAGCCCCCTCGGCGTCAAGCCAGGACGGGTCGACGAGATTCATCTCCCTGCCGATCGCGACAAGCGTTCTAGACTCTTCTGAGGATCCACCCGCTCCACTGCGCGCATTGCCGTACATCCCGCGTTCGATCGCCTCTTGCGCGGCTAGGCCCAAGGCCCCAACATCTGGCATGACGACACCCTCAGGGCCAGGCGCCCTTCACGGAGACCTTCCATGAGCGATACCGCCACCGCGGCCAAGGCCACTCTCTCCCTCATCGAGTTCGCGCTCAAGGCCAACATCGCCAGCGATCTCGCCCAGCCCGGCTGGGAGGATGCCCGTATGGCCTTCCGAGAGACCTGGCGCCTGCTTGTGCGTGCCGGTGCCATTACCAAAACCGGTGAGGCCTGGCGCTTCTCCCCCGAAGCCCTCGACGGACGTGGCGACAACGTTCTTGTCCCCATCGGGACCGCCGGCCTCTCCATCGCCCAGGCTCTCTCCACCCCCGAACGCATCAAGGCCCTCTCGAGCGATGGCAAGCACGGTCTGCTCGAGGCATCCCTCGCCGCCGCCGATGCCCATGGCGCAGCCTCTGGAACCCTCATCGGTCTTGATGCACTGCGCGATGCCGTTGCTCCTGTCGCCAGCACCCACACCGATCACCCGCGAGCCGCCAATCTCCCTGAAGAGATTGAGAGCTCGGGAGACCCCCTCGCCTCCACCGGTCTGACCCGTAATTTCCAGGGCCCCAATGTCACTCTCGAGAGCGCCCGCACCGAGACCCCTGTCGTCCTCGAGGCGCCGGCCATGGCGCCAGCCGTTTCCCCACCCATCAGTCAGGCCCAAGCTCAGGCTCTTCTTGGTGCGGTCAACCTCGGTAACCTCATCGCCGACGAGGCCCAGCACGATACTCTCGATTCCGAGATGCTCATGTTCCCCCGCTTTCACGTGAAGGCCCTTGGTGAGGTCCTTGGCGCCATCGACCAGACCGGTGCCGCTAGCGCCCTCGCCGCCGCACGCGGGGAGGGTCGTCCACTACCTGGCATCTCCGACAGCGCCATGAAAGCCGTCATCGATCTCGTACAGGAGTTGTGGGGCATCCGACTCGATGTCCAACCCCGCGGCGAGGACTTTGTCGCTGTCTCGCAGGAGGACGTGAGACACGTCACCAGCCTCACCAACCAGATCCTCTATTCCGGCGCTTTAGAGGGCCTGGCCGCCATTGCCGGCGAAAGCAAGGCCCCTGCCATCTCCGTGACCGAAGGTCGCGACGGTACCACCGTTGCCACCTCCCCTGCGCCACGCGACGCCGTCGCCCCTGCTACCCCTGCCCAACCAACCCTCTCCGAGGTCCCTTCCGCCGAGCGCCTCCACGGCGTCGCCACCGCTTCCCTCGACCTCCTCGAGGCCTTCTACCACACCGGCGCCTCCATGCCCAACACCCGCGACGGCCGTCGCGCGCTCGAGCTGCAGCAGGCCCTGGAGGGCGCCCTGCGTGATGGTGACTTCGCTCTGCCTGGCGAGATTTTTGGCCGTACTGTCCCCTACGCCGCTCAGGCCCCGCGCGGCGACCGCGCCCAGCAGATGGCCATCTTCGCTGCCGCCGGCGCCTACGTCGACCACCTGCGCGCCACCAATCTTGCCGAGGAAATCGAGGTCTCCGGAGGCCCCCTCGCTCGCATCGGCCTAATCAGCAAGTTTCAAAGGCTCTACGACACTCTCGAGAGCGCCCGAACCGAGACCCCCGTCGTCCTCGAGGCGCCGGCCATGGCGCCAGCCGTCTCCCCCCCCATCACTCAGGCTCAGGCCAAGGCCCTTCTCGGTGCAGTCGACCTCGGCAACCTCATTGCCGACTTGACTCAGTTCGACACCCTCAAGCCAGAGATGCTCATGTTCCCATGCGAGCACGTGAAGACCCTTGGCGATGTCCTTGGTGCCATCGACCAGACCGGCGCCACCATCGCCCTCACCACTGCCCGCGAGAAGGGCCGCAAGCTGCCCGGCATCTCCGACGACTCAATGAAGGCTGTTGGCGACCTTGTCCAGAAGCTGCAGAACATCCATCTTGGGGCTCAGCCTCGCAGCGAGGGCTTCGTTGCCGTCTCACAGGAGGACGTGAGACGCGTCACCAGCCTCACCAACCGGATCCTCTACTCCGGCGCTCGCGAGGGCTTGGCCGTCGCTGCAGGTGAGAGCGAGACCTCCGCCATCTCCATGACCGAGGGCCGCGACAGCACTGCTGTCGCCTCCCTCGAAGAAGCCATGCGCGGCAGCGCTCGTCTTGGCAACCCCGAGAACGTCCTCAGCACGTTTGGCAAGATTCTTCCCGAAATGAGTTTCGATGAGTGGAACGCCCTATCCCCGCGCCGGCGTTCTACCGTTCAGGTAGTGTTCCTCGAGCCAGGCAAGGGCGACTTCGCCGGCCTTGATATCGCCACCGCCCCCGGCACCTTCTTCGATCCTCGCGCCCGCGAAGGCCAGGAAAAGGCCCTACGCAACTTCATCCGCCGCCAGATCCTCAACGAAACCCCCCTCGAAAACGGCAAGGGCACCGTCGGCGAGCGGTTCCGCGACCGCGTCCTCAACGCGCGCCATCGCACCATCGTCGCCCCCACCCGCGGTCTTGCCAAGGCCTACCGCGAAGAAGCCGAACGGATCGCCGACGAGCTGACCCGCCAAAAGCGCGAGAGCGCCGAGATCGCGCTGTCTAGGCTCGAACACGTCCCCGTCGACTTCGACCGCTCGCAAGTCGCCCGCTTCCTCCGCGTTGTCGAGGCCCAAGATGTCTCTTCCCCCGCCTCTCTCGTCAAGACCGGCAACCACCTTCTCGTAGCCCATCCCGACGGGCCTACGCTAAAGGCCGACATCGGCGCCGTTGGCAGCACCCTCGCCCGCCATCAAGACGGCCACGTCATCGCCAAGATCCCCCTCGAATCGCTCCGCGGCGCCGTCGAAACCGGCCAAGCGAAGGTCCGCATCGTCGTGACCGAGGACCGCGTCGCCGGCATCATCGGCCACACTCCCACCGCCAAGCGCTCCCGCGCCCGCGGCAGGGCCGAGATCGCCGCCTGACGCAATCCCCGCGCGGCGAACCCCCGGCCCGGTGCCCTTTCGCCGGACCGGATCCGTCAACGGCCCAGATCCCGCCTGTATTTCTCCCGGTAAAAGGACCTTTCTAGGACTATTTCAGCCACCAAGATGGGCCGGCGGCGCCCTCTTTGCCCGGGACCCGGCCCGCCGATACCATCCTCGTCCAGGCCGATGGCGGCCCCTCTATGGAGGCTATCCAGGCGGCTACCGCCTCCTTTCCCTCGACCGCCAATCGCTTCTGCGCCGTGCCGCAACCCCCGAAGCCTTCCTGACGCTGCTTGACCAGGTAGCCCGCGCTGCCTTGCGCAAGAGCCCCACCAGAGCTGAGCGGCCTTCGGCATGGGAACCGAGGCGCGCACCGGCGTCATCTTCATCTTCCGGGTCTGTCCCGAACCGCGCCATGAGATCGCACGCGCCGAGACCACCCTCCATCTCGCCCTTGCCCGTCGGGACCAGGCAATGCTGAGCGACCGTGATCGCCTCGCCGCGGTCGCTGCCCTGGTCGAGGCCGCCCATGCGCTCCGCCCGGACGTTCTCACCCCCCAGGCGGCCAGCGCCGAAATTTCGCCGGCGCGCCGGGTCAACGGACGCGGCTAAGGCGGATCCCAAGACCTTCCCAACGCCGACGCAGGGCCCGCGAACCTACATCTGGGCGCCCGCCCCCCCGCCTGGAGCTTATCCATGTCCCGTCCCGCTGCCCGCGCCGATCTCCAGATCCTCCGCCGCGCCGGACAGATCCTGGCTTGGCTCGACTCCGACCCCTCGTTCGCCAGGAGCCTCATCGTTACGCTCGGTGCCGCCCTCGCGGCCTGGGTCCTCGTGGCTCTCGGGGGGGGCGTCTTCGTCAACAACTACGTTCTCGACTTCGGTTTCGCCGTCGGCGAGGCCTGGCGCCTCGCCCAGGGCCAACTCCCCTACCTCGACTGGCGGACCCCCCTCGGCCCCCTCTACTACGCCCTCCTCGCGGGGGCTGTTGCCCTCGCCCCTTCTCTCCCTGAGGCGGTGGTCTGGGCGGGCTTCCTCGGGGCGGTCTTGCTGATGGCCCCGACCCTGCGCCTGATGCGCGTCGGCCTGCCCGGTGGCGCTGCCCTCGCTCTCGCCCTGGCGCTGTGGCTGTTGGCCGCCGGTCCCCGCAATCCCGATGGGCTGATGGGCGACGCCGCCTGGCTTGCCCTCTACAACGGCCTCTGCCTGCCGCTACTGGCCGCCGTCCTCATCGCCGCCCTATTCCCCACCGCCCGTCCGGCGCCGGGCCTCCCCGCTGCATTGCTCGACGCCGCCGCTGTCGGAATCTGCACCGCTGCCCTCCTCCTCACCAAGGCTCCTCACGGCGCGCTGGCAATCATCGCCCTCGTCGCTGGCGTCCTGGTGCGCGCGGACCGGCGTGGACGCCTTCTGCTCGGGCTCCTCGTGGCCTTGGGCGGTGTCAGCCTCCTCGGCGCGCTCTTCCCCGCCGCCACCATCGCCCATCTCGCTCAGCTCATCGAGACTGCCCGGGCATCGGATTTGCTCGTGCGGCTGCTGATGAAGAAGGAGCTCGTCTTCGGCCTTGGTGCCGTGCTGCTCGGCGCCTGCTTCGTGGCGATCTGGCTCCTCGAGCAATACCGCAAGGAGGATGCACGCCTGTGGCCCGACGTCGCTGCCCTGCTCGCCGCCACCGTCCTAGCCTGGGCAGCGGCCTTCCAGGATCATCCCGCCACCCCGGTGATGGCCGTCCTACCCCCCCTCCTCACCTGGCGCGCGGCCTCGGCGCACCTCCTGCCCATCGGCGGGCCCGCCGGACGCCTCTATCGGGGAGTCAAGGCTCTCCTTCTCCTCCTCGTGCCCGGCCTTGCGCTGGCCTGGTGGACCGCGAACGGGGCTGTCTCCATCCCCATGGCCGCTGTCCAGGCCCGTTTGGCCTCCCCCGCCTGGGGGCCGAACGCGCCGCATGCCGCCAGCTGGCGCCTGCCGGCAGATCCACAAGGGATGCGCCCGCAGGCCGAGATGACTCCGGCGGAATGGCAGGCCACTCTGGTGGCTGCGGTCGATCTGCTGCGCGCCCAGGAGCTGGCGGATCGTCGGATCCTCATCCTCGACTTCGCCAACCCCCTGCCCTGGTTGCTCCAGGCCCCACCGCCACGCGGCGTCCTTGCCTGGATTGATCCCGATCGCACCCTCCCCGTCCACGGAACCATGCCCCTCGAGGCCATCGTCGGCGATGCCGAGGTACTCCTCTCCCCGAAGCGCCCCTCCCATCCGAGGGTCCTGCCCGTGATCGCGCGCCTGCAGGGCGAGGCCCTGACGAAAGCCTTTCCCATTGTCGCCGAGACCGACCTCTGGCGCGTACGCGTCCGTGCACCCTCCTCCTCTCTGGACGTCAATCCCGAGGCACGCTGAGATCCGCAGCGATGACGGCTAGACACGGCGGAGCTGTTCGGACATACGCCGGACGGACCAGCTGATCGTGCCATCTTCCTCCTCGAGACCTGCCATCCCGGGAACAGGGGAGGATGCCATGCTCGCCCGCGCCGCGCCGCACGTCCCGCATCACATCGCTCGCCCACGGGCCGGCGCGACGCTCGCCCCCTTGCGATGGGCCTCCTCGTGCCAACCTTTCCGAATCCTCTGGCCGGAGTTGCCCTCCTCGTCGAATGAATCGGACGGCGCCTCTTTGGCGTCCCTTGGACCGAGCCCGTCTGGGCAGGCGTCGTGCTGGCCTCGCTGGCGCCGGTCTGCTCCCCCCATGCCGGGGCCGCCGCCGATGCCCTCCGCGATCCGAAAGCGCTCGCGCCTCTCGCCGCCGCGGCAATCGCCACCCTGCCTTTCGTCCCGCCCGGCCTTGTAGCGCCCCTCCTTCTCTTCCGCCTCGAGCAGGCGAGGCCGCGCGATCCGGAATGGAGACTAGCCGCCGCTGTCGCCCTGCTCGCCCTGGGGGAGGGATCGCCACCGCCCCCCCCTCCTCGGACCAACCTCCTTGGCCCCCGCTGCCCTGGTCGGGCTTGCCGGTTTGGCCCGCTTCCTCGGCTGGCTCGTCATGCGACGATCGGAAACGCTGTCGCGGCGGCGGTCCTCGCCGCCCGCCTTGAGGTCCACAGCCCCTGATGGCCCCATCTCGGCACGGCTCTCTCCGCCTCCAGACCGCACCTCGAGAGCCGGCTGGCGCCAAGCCCTGCCTCGTGTTGCCGCTGCGCCCCTTGGGCGGCAGCGTTCCCCACCGCCCTTACGCGCCGAGACCGAAGGCCTGCGACGTCTCTTGCACGACGACACGGGCTACCCTAGGAGATCGCAGCAATCAGCTCCTCCGTCTGCTGCGCTGAGGCACGGCCAGGGCAGCTTCCGGACGGATTGGACGTTCCCATCTCCTGCCCATGCCGCGCCCTCTCCGCTACCTCGGCCTCAACTGGATTAAGGGAAAGCAGGCCCTGCTCGGGGCCCGCTCGGACACGACCCCACACCTCTACACCCTGCACGCCGCCGGCGAGGAGATTGTCGCCTTCGTCGGCTTCTTCGACCCCAAGACCGGCGAAGCCCACCCCGCCCGGATCCGCCTCGGGCGGTTCCGCGATCTCGGGCTGGCTCAGCTCGCCTGCGAGCGCCACGATTACCTCTACGTCCGCGCCGACGCCGAGAGCCGCAACCAAGACGTCGTCTTCGTCGGTTCAGACGCCACCCGCGCCACCGCGGCCGAAATCGAGCGCGCGGCGCCCGGCGAGAACCTCGCCGACCTCCTCATCGACATGCCCCGCTCCGCTTCCGGCGCCCCCTTCCATCGCGTCGCCTCCTTCTTCGAGGGGAAGAAGGAAACGCTGAAGCAGTGCTCGGACGGCTCCTGGACCGTCCCAATCGTCGTCAAGGCCGCTGAGATCCCAGGATGGCTCCGCGATGCCCCCAAGGGTACCCGCCTCACGGTGGCCGCGATGCGCATCGCCGAAGGTGCCTCCGACGAAGAGGCCCTCTGGGCCGAACGCCACCGCGAAGCCTTCACCCGCGCCCACCTCCTGCCCCAAGACCCCCTCTTCCAGGAGTGGCTTGGCCAGCGCTACGACCGCTGGGGCCTCATCGCCGCTGCTGAGACCAAGGACAGCGACGCCGTCCTCCTCGCCGTGCAGGAAACCGTCAAGCGCCTCATCGGCGTCCCCACCCGTCGCGATCTCCAGACCAACCGCGATGCCGTCGACCGTCTCGAGGCCCTCGACCGCGAGTTTTATGCCGACCTGTCGCTGCGTGCCCGCCAGGCCACGGACTGACGCCGATCCTCAAAACGCGAAAAAGGGCGGCCTGAGATAGCCCTTCCCCCTGCGCGCCGATGCCAAGGCGCCGAAGCCCGATCCGTTGCCGCCGCCCGAAAACGGCGCAATCGACACCGTCCAGCGACGACAAACCACGCCAAAGGTCCGGAAGACGCTATCCCGCGCGCGGCTCGTGGTTATGGCCGCATCCTTCCGCATGCCGCACAGGCCGTCGCGAAACCAGCCAGCAAGAACAGACCGGGCCAAAGCCGGGCGGGCGGCGCCTAGGACAAAAGCGGCGGCGATGGCAGGACACAGAACTAGGCCAGGCAGCGCTAGGCTCAGGACCCATTCATCTTTTGCAGCGTTGCAGTGTGGTGTGAGTCTGGATTTGGCGGAGGTGCCATGATGCCCAAGCCACCGTTTCTGCTCACGACTGCCGAGATGCAGCGTCTGTTGCCGCATTTCCCCCGCTCGCGAGGCATCCCACGGGTAGGATGACTGGCGCGTGCAGAGCTGGATCATCTATGTCATCCGCCACGGCTTGCAGTGGTGAGACGCTCCGCCTGCCTACGGGCCGCACAAGACGCTCGACAACCGCTTCGTCCGCTGGAGTGTTCGACCGCATCTTCGCCGCCCTGGCGGCCGAGGCCGGCCCGCCGTCGCGGCTGATGATCGATGCCACGCA
>Ga0308417_1001993_pt1 | contig 13696 bp, 2 predicted proteins | sample HotsprSampleOS65_FD_203528 | JGI IMG/M metagenome (GOLD analysis project Ga0308417, IMG submission 203528) | Hot spring phototrophic mat microbial communities from Octopus Spring, Yellowstone National Park, Wyoming, United States - 20090730_OS65 ... | reverse complement strand
AGCGCACCGGCAGCGGGACAGCGCAGGATCCCTACATCTACGCCGCCGGGCCCGGCGACTTGCGTCTGTGGACGAAGGACGGCTCGGCCGCCCGCGACAAGGCGTCGCTGGCCACGGGCGGGGACTTCGTGCCCAGCAACGTGGAGCTGAGCTGGTCGGCGTTGCCGGACGGACCGACGGCCGACACGAGGCGGCTGTGGCTGGAGGCGATTTCGGTGGGCGGGTTCCAGATCACCGTGGACCTGGACCCCGACGGCATTGGACCGCAGGAGTATACGGCCAGAGATACGGTGCGCGTGACAAGCCTTGGCGGTGATTTGGATATTGACTCTGACAACACAAGTAACTCGGAGCCCGAGCGCGACGTCCACGAGGATCTGATCGAAGCTGATCCGGCCCTCGCAGGAAAGCTCATCGTCGTCAATGACGCCGACAAGGACGCGGATGGTGTGCCTGATTTCGCCGACGGCTACATTGGCAGCCCCGGTGACACGCTGCCCGATCAGTCGTTCGTACCACTTGTCTTGAGCGTCCCCAATGGGGTCAATTTGACGACGGCCCGGTTCTATCTCCACTATGAAGGTTCGGACCCAGCGCAGATTGAATCGGTCGGAACGGTCAATCGGGGCTTTGCGCCGGCACCCGGCTATCTGCGCATTTGGAAACACGCTGGCGGGGCGCGGAGTCGTCTTGGATTACAGGCGGGCGGCGACTACGTCGTGCCGCAAGAGGGGTATACCGCCTCTCAACTTGGCGTTGCTGGCGAGACTCGAAAGACCACGCTCTACGTGGAGGCCGTTCGCCCAAGTGCCGGGCTCGGCGATCTCTCGATCACGCTGTGGGTCAGCCCCGATGGGCTGGCCGCGCCATTGCCCGTCGATACCGTGCGCCTGACCGCCGTCGAAGCATACCATCCCGACGCAGATCGATCCGGCGCAGTGCGTCTAGCCGACGGTGCGGTGATTCTCTCGGCCACGGACATCGCTTCCAACGGATTTGGTGGGCCCTTCGGCTTCAGCCGCACGTATTCGACCGCCTTTGCGGCTTCCCTACATGGTTTCACGGGCAACGGCTTTGTCTCAAGCCTCCCACACCTCATACAGGCAACCAGCAGCATCCTGTTCATTAACGGAGATGTGATCCGCTGCTTCGATCAGACCGCCAACGGCAGCGCCACGTACCAGGCGCGGTTCGATGACCTGGGCAACTTCCAGCGACTGGCCGATGGCACGTACAAGCTCACGGAGGCCGATGGCGGCATCTGGACCTTCAACTCCACCGCCTCCACCATCCCCGGCATCAAACGCGGCTCACTGATGAACTTCGTCGACGCCGACGGAAACACCGTCACGGCCAGCTACGACGGAACCAGCGGGCTGCCGACGACCGTCGTTCGTTCCCGAAACGACGTCACCGAAACGTGGACGTACAGCTTCAACACCGTGCCGGCCGGCGAGCGTCCCCAATTGAAGACCATCACCCTCAGCCTCAGCGGCGCGGGTGATCAGAGCGGCGACGTGCGCCGGGCCAAGTACACATACTACGACGGCGACGCCGGACCCGGCAAGGCCGGCGACCTGCGCAAGGTCGAAATCGGTCTGGTGGATGGTGCCGATGGCGTCATCCCAATCGATACGTACTATTACCAATACGATACTTCGGGCGATGGCGCGAGCAGGCTGAGGCATGTGATCGGCCCGGAAGGCTACGCGCGCCTCGTGGGCGATGAGGCTTCGCCCGACGGCGAGGTCGCCCAGTACGCTGATTACGCCTTCACTTACGACTCCGGCCGCGTTCACACGCAGGCTGTCCGCGGCACCGGCGCGGCATCGCCCGACGCGCCGGACGAGTCCACGGCCGGCACGTTCACGTATGCGTATGATGTCTCTCCATTGGGCGCGAGTGGCATGAACGTCTGGCTCCACAAGACGACCGAGACCCTCCCCGGCGGCGCCGAGAACGTCGTGTACAGCAACTTCGCCGGGCAGGCCATCCTCGAAGCGGCGAAGGCCGACGGCAAGACCTGGCCGGTATTCTACGAGCACGACCGGCAGGGCCGCGTGACGCTGATGGCGATGCCGTCGGCGTTCCCGGCAAGCGGGGAGCAGTACAGCGAGAGCCAGCCGGACCTCGTCGGTCTGGGTTCGAGCGGGTATCAATACCTGGAGAACCACAGCGGGCTGGTCCATATCACCCGCTATTACGCCGCCAGCGAAACCGGCGGGGCGCCCGGCCGGGTCAAGTCCGAGGCGATCCGCCACGGCGAGCGGGGCGTCGACGTGCTGCTCGGATTCTATAAGTACGCCAGTTTCGGCGGCGTCTATCGCCCGACGGAAGCGCGCGTATATCCGGTGGAGACGGGCGATGCGGACCACCCGCTCGGGCAGGTGACGACGTTCGATTACAGCGTGAGCGGCGCGCACGTGACATCCCGGACGACGACGCTCCCCGTCGTCAGCGTCCAGCAGAACGGCAGCGGCGTGGCCGACATCATCGTCGAGACGTACAACGCACAGGGCCTGCTGGAGACGGTCTCCGGCAGCGGGGCGGTGGCCAGGCGATTCGAGTACGACCTGGCCACGGGAGCGCTGATCAGGACCATCGTTGACGATGGCGGATTGGACCTGACGACAGAGGTGACGGCCTGGGACAACCTCGGCCGGCCGACGCAGATCAGGGACCCCAACGGCAACACGACGGGCATCGAGTACACCGACACGGCGCATGTGACGATGGTGAGGACGACGCCTCCGGCGGGGCCGGCGGAAGTTGTGCGGGAGGACCGAAACAACGGGTTCGTAGACACCTACACGGAGGCGGCCGGCACGCGCTGGTCGATGCGGCGCTCGTGGTTTGACCTGGGCGGCCGGCTGCTGTACGAGGACCGGTATCATGACTTGTCGGGCCTGAGCGGCTTTGAGAATCCGAGCTTGGGCGCGGAGGCGACCCACTTCTACCGGACGCGCTGGGCGTACGATGCGGCCGGGCGGCGGCATTGGACGAAGAACGCCGTGGGCACGATCACCAACACGGACTTCGACGGGCTTGGCCGGCCGATCGGCACGCGCATCGGCACGACGGATGAGAACCTGACGTTGGTGTCGGAGAACGAGTACGACAATGGCGGCGTCGGCGACGGCAACCTGACCCGTGTTACGCTTCATCCGGGCGGCGGCGCGGCGGACCGGTATACGCATATGCTGTATGACTGGCGCGGTCGGCTGGTGTCGACGGCCGACGCGGCGAACGTGACCTATCTCGATCTGGACAATCTCGGACGGGCGACGAAGACCCGGGTGTACGAGCCGACGGCCGCGCCCGGATCGACCAACGGCGTGCCGCACCCGCCGGGCGATGGGACGCTGCTGCGCGCGCAGTCGGAGACGCTGTACGACGCGCGTGGGCGGGCGTACCGGTCGCGTCAGAGGGACGTGCGCCAGAGCGACGGGCGCGTGGGCGGCGCCCTGGAGTCGGCCCTCTGGTTCGATGGTCGGGGGAACGTGATCAAGAGCCTCCAGCCCGGCGGGCTGGTGGGCAAGACGGCGTACGATGGCGCGAACCGGCCGATCGCGCAGTATTTCACCGACGGCGGCGGGGATTTGTCCTGGGCCGATGCGGACGATGTGAACGGGGACATCGTCCTCAGCCAGGTGGAGACGACTTACGACCGCAACGGGAATGCGATCTTCCTGACCAGCAAGGAGCGTTTCCACAACGCCAGTGGAACGGGCGCGCTGACCGGCGGCAATGCGCGGGTCAGCTTCGTGGCCAATTACCACGACACGGCCGATCGGCTGGCGCAGAGTGTTGACTTCGGGACCAACGGCGGCACCGCCCCGACGCTCCAGAGCGATGGGCGGCCCGCCCTGCCGGCCCGAGTGTCGGCCGACGGGTGGGACCCATTCCTGCGGACGGACTATGCGTATGACTCAGGCGGCCTGCTGGAGTGGGTGACCGATGAGCGCGGGATCCAGACGCAGATAACCTATGATGCCACCGGGCGCGTGAAGGAACAGATCGAGGCGTATACCAACGGCGTGCCGACGGTCGCGACGGATCGCAAGACCGGATACGTGTACGACGGGCTCGACCATGTGATCGAATCGGCGGTGACGACGGGCAAGTCCAGCGGGACGATCACGCGGACGACGAAGTACGCGTACCACGCGACGAAGGAGAACGGCAGCGAGATCGACAGCAATGACCTGCTATACTGCGTGATCTATCCCAACCCGGAGACGGGCCTGCCGGCGGCGCCAGACCCGGGCGACCCGAATGCCCCCGGACCCGACTGGGAGTTGTTCTTCTACAACGCGCTGGGCGAGGTCAATGCGAAGCTGGACCGCAGCCGGGCGCGCCATGAATACGTGCATGACCCCGCCGGCCGGATGCTGTCGGACACGGTAACGGCATGGATTCCGCCGGCGCCGCTGGCGTCGATCGACACGACGGTGATGAGGCACGAGTACGAATACGATGCGTTGGGGCGGGCGGTGCTGCTGACCAGCAAGTCCGCCGGCGGGGCTGTGATGAACCAGGTGCAGCGCACGTACGACGGCTTGGACCATCTGGTGGCCGAACATCAGGCGACCGGCGGGGCGGTGGATGGCGACACACTGGCCGTGCGCTACCTGTATGAGACGAGCGCGTCGGGCAATTACAGCCGCCTGATCCGGATGGCGTATCCGACGACGGACCAGCAGTTCGCCCAGGGAGAGGGGCGTTCATTGTGGTATGGCTATGGCGAGGCTGGCAGCGTGGACAGGCGGATTTGGCGCGTGACGTACATCGCCGACGGGGCAAGCGCTCCGGGGACGCACCTGGAGGAGTACAGCTATGTTGGCTTCGATGCCGTGGTGGAGCGTCGTCATCCGGAGCCCGGGGTAAGCTTGAGCTACATCCGCCAGACGGGCGACTACATGCAGCCGAAGTACCCCGATGGCATGGCCCGGAACGACGGGGGCACGGAGGCGACCAACCCGTACAGCGGCCTGGACCGTTTCGGGCGCGTGATCGATCAGAATTGGTTCAGCAGTGTGTCAGGCAACACGCTCGAGCGTCAGCACTACGGGTACGACGGGGACTCGAACCTACTATACGGCTGGAATCTGCGCCCGTATTCAGGCGCTCGCAGCGAGTTGCACCAGGCGGATGGCGTGTCGGCCGGAACGGCGTACGACGCGTTGAGCCGGATCAAGGCGTTCCAGCGGGGAAACCTGGGGCAGACGCAGGGGGCGACTCGCCTGAATCTCATCTTGAATCAGGATGAACGCCTGACGTGGGAGGTTGATGAGAAGGGGAACTGGCGGCGGGTGGAGGGCACGGGTGGACGGCCCATCGTACAGGGAGACGTTCCGCCCGATTACAGCGCTCCGGATCCGCAGCCGGACCTTGGGGCGCGGCTGTTCGTGAAGTATGACGCCTGGGGAAACATGGCGCTGCACGGGACGGCGGACTTGCAGCAGTTGGAAGCTGGGCGCTACGGCTATCGGAACGTGGAGGTCACGGGCAATCGGTACGACGCGATGGGGCGCCGGATCAAGGAAGATGGTCAGTCGCTGTACTACGACGCCATGGGCCGCGTGATCGAGGAGCGCGAGAGTGGCGTGGTGAAGGGGCAGTACGTGTGGAGCCCGGTGGAGGAGAGTGTACTGGCGCTGCGGGACGCCGACACGGACGGCAATCCGGCCACCGGGAACCTGGGGCGGTCTGGCTCGGGTCTGGACCAGCGGTTCTACGCGCTTCAGGATGCGCAGGGCAGCGTGCTGGCGATAGCGGACGTGGGCGGGGCGATCCAGGAGCAGTACCAGTACACGCCCGAGGGGAAGGTGACCGTGCTGAATCCGGGCGGGAGCCCGCTATCGGGCAGTGCCTATGGCTGGCGTTACGTGTTTCACGCCGGCCGTGCCGATGGCGGCGGATTGTATTACCTCAACGGCGTGGAGATGGACCCGCAGACGGGCGGGGCGCTCAAGGAGGATGCCTACGCGTACACTGCGGCGGCCAATGCGTATTCGGAGTGGTCGGCGAGGAATTCGGAGGTGACGCTTCAGGGCGGCTGGTATGTGGGGACCGAGGCAGCCCGGTGGACCAGTTTCGCCGCGTTCACCTTGGCGTCCTTTGGGACTTACACCGCCGTTCTGGGTCTGGCTCGTGGCGCGGCCACCTTCGGTGGCGTCGCTGTGGCGGGCGGTGCGGCGGGGGCTGCGTATGCGTACGCCACGGGCGGGAACGTGGGGTATGGCGCGCTTGCAGGTGCGGAGATCTCGACGGCGCTGGGCACGCTCTCGCCACGGCTGGCGGCAAGGGCCGTGGTCGGGTCGGGTCGGGCAGCGGTGCGAGGCGCAGTCTTCGACGCCGCGGCGGGTACCAAGACCGTGGCGACCGGCGGCAACGTCTTCTCGTCGGCGGGGCCGGCGTTCAGGATGGGCGCTGCGCAAAGCACATCGCTCGGACGTTTGGGCGCCAGCGGGGGCCTCTTGGTGGCCCGAACGTCGCCCGGGGCGCGGGTTGGGCTCAAGACTCTCCAACTTGAGCCGGGCATCGGCGCCGGTCAAGTGATCTGCTTCGTCGCCGGCACCGACGTCCTCACCGGCGACGGCCGCAGGATCGACATCGAAGACATCCGCGTCGGCCAGCGCCTGGCCACCGATGGCGGCGTGAGCAACAGCGGTCTGCTGGCCGATGACCCCGACGCCACGGCCGTCGATGCATCCACGTGGCGGCTGGTGAGCATCCATGCCGACCAGACCTGGGCCGACGGCACGCTGGATACGTGGGAGGTGCAGACGCTCCAGCCGGCCGATTGGCTGGCGCTGCACCAGGCGGATGCCGGCGGCTGGATCGACCTGTCGGCCGTGCTGGACCTGGCCGAGATGGGCGCGCCGGAAGGGCTGCGCGGGCAGATCGTGTCGGTGGGGCCGACGCCGGAGATTGAGGATGGGGCGGGGCGGGTGGTCACGACGACCGTGAACCATCTAAACAGCTTCGTGTTCGAGCTAACGCTCAGGAAGTCGGATGGGCAGACCGACACGATCGGCGTGACCGGTTATCACCGTTTCTTCGACGAAGCCGATGGCTGGCAGCAGGTTGTCGAGCTGCAACTGGGGGACGTGCTGCGGACGCAGGCCGGGCCGGTGGAGGTCTTGGCGATCGAGCGCCTGGGCGGCACGCATCGGGTGTATAATCTGACTGTCGAGGCCGACCACGTGTATTACGTGGGCGACTTCTCGACGTTGGCACACAACGTATGCCCGGTAACCCCCGGCGAAGGTGGAAGTTTCCGATCACTCAACGCGCGCCGTGTTGCAGGCGATGGCATCACTCCGCATCATATGCCCCAGGCGGCCTTGGGGTTCACACCGTACGAGGAAGGAGGGGCACTGTCGTTGATGTACAAGGATCACGTGCTGACGCGCACGTTCGGGACGCGCGGAGCCGCCAGTGCCGTTTCTGACGCTGGCAGGCCGTTTCGACAGGTCTTGGCAGCGGACATCCGCGACGTGCGCAATCTACTCCAACTTCGCTACGGCGACCGTACGCTCTACAATCATGGCATCCGTGGCGTCTTGGAGTATTATCGTGCGGAGTTTCCGGATCTGATTACCAAGCTCAAGAAATGAGGGCGGTTGTGCGAGCAGAGATTAGAGATCTTGTTGAGTTAGGACCGCTGCCACCAAGCATGCGTACACCCATTGAGCTTATCGGGAGATTCGAACAGCTTCTCTTGGCTATCACGGGGCCAGTGACCGACGAAGAAGCTGTCGCACTAGCTCGACTGCTTCCATCGACGGACGATGATTGCTTCGGCCTCGTATGGAGTGTGATTCACTTGGTGGAATCGGCCCCTGGCTGGCCGTTGCCAGAATGCCTTGTGGATGAAAGGAATCCTTGGGTGCGGAGATTGCGCGCTGCAGCCGAGCGGCGCACGGAGCGAGGTGCATAGCCTGCGACTTGACGCAAAGAGTAGTCTGAGAGTGAGCGCGGGACGCGACTGGTAATGTCTCGCGCCACGAGGTGTGGCCGCCGGGGACATCGTAGAGGCTGACAGGGAGTGCCGTTTGGTAAGGCGTTGTCCGGCGGACGCGGTGGCTGTACCCAGGCCCGCGCAACCGCTCCCGGCTTCAATGGGGCGGCCGATGTTGTTCGGCCGTGGATGACCCGCGCTCCACGTGGAGCGGACGGCACTCTCAGCCTCGTTCCGCGGCCAATGGGCAGACCAAGCGCGGCGATACTACCCCTTGTGGCCGAGAACGAGTATGATGGCGACGGCGTTGGAGATGGGAACTTGACGAAGGTGACGTTGCATCCCGGCGTTGGGGCGGATCGGGTGACGCGCATGTGGTATGACTGGCGCGGTCGGCTGGTGTCGACGGCCGACGCGGCGAACGTGACCTATCTCGATCTGGACAATCTCGGACGGGCGACGAAGAGGCGGGTGTACGAGCCGACGGCCGCGCCCCGATCGACCAACGGCGTGCCGCACCCGCCGGGCGATGGGACGCTGCTGCGCGCGCAGTCGCAGACCTTGTACGATCCGCGTGGGCGGGCGTACCGGTTGCGGCAGAGGGACGTGCGCCAGAGCGACGGGCGCGTGGGCGGCGCCCTGGAGTCGGCCCTCTGGTTCGATGGTCGGGGGAACGTGATCAAGAGCCTCCAGCCCGGCGGGCTGGTGAGCAAGACGGCGTACGATGGCGCGAACCGGCCAACGGCGCAGTATTTCACGGACGGCGGTGGGGACTGGAGCTGGGCCGATGCCTGCGGCGTCGACGGCGACATCGTGCTCAGTCAGGTGGGCACGCAGTACGATGAGAACGGCAATCCCATCCTCCTGACCAGCGGCGCACGCCGCCCCGACGGCGGCATGCGAATCAGCTACGTGGCCTACTATTACGACGTGGGCGACAGGCTGGTGGATGTCGTGGATGTCGGCACGAATGGCGGCGCCAGCTACAGCCGCACTCAGACGCCGCCGGAGCGGTCGGATGCGCTTCTACGCGTTACGCGGGAGTATAACGACGCGGGGCTGGTGGCCATCGTGACCGACCCGCGCGGGAACCAGACGCGGACGTGGTATGACGCCCTGGGCCGGCCGACTCAAGTGATCGAGGCGTACGTGGACGGCGTGCCAAGCGACGACGATGACCGGACCACGCGGTATACTTACGACAATGGCATGAGCCACAAGGACACCATCACGGCCGTCCTGCCGCAGGGCCAGGTCCAGACGACGGAGTACATCTACGGCGTAAGCCACGCCAGCGGCAGCGCTGTCGACTCGTACAACCTGCTGGGGCGGATCGTCTACCCGGACAAGACAAGCGGGCAGGCCAGCGAAGCGACCGGGGACCGGGAACTGTTCACCTACAACGCCCTGGGCCAGCAGATCGGTGCAACGGACCGCAACGGCACCGAACACAGGTTCGGCTACGACGACGCCGGACGCCCAACGACTGATCGAATCGAGCACTTGGGGGCTGGCGTGGACGACGCCGTCCTTCGTCTGGAAACCGCGTTCGACGCCCTGGACCGTCCGGTCATCATCACCAGCTTGGACGCGCCAAGCGGCGGCAACGTCGTCAATCAGATCAAGCGCGGGTACAACGGCTTTGGGCAACTGGCGGGCGAATACCAGTCGCACAGCGGGGCGGTGAACACGCAGAACACGCCCAGGGTGCAGTACGGTTACGGCAGCGCCTCCACGGGCAGCCGCCTGATCAGCATGACGTATCCCAATGGGCGGGTGCTGCACTACCTGTACAACGGAAGCGCATTGGACGATGCGGTCGGGCGGCTGAGCGCCATCTCGGCCAGCGGATCGTTGAACGATGCCCTGGAGCGTTACGAGTACCTTGGGTTGGGCTTCGTGGTGACGCGACAGCGTCCGGAGATCGGGATCGAGCTGACGTACGTGAAACAGGGCGGCGAGCCCAACGGCGACGGGGGCGATCAGCTCATCGGCCTGGACCGCTTCGGCCGAGTGGTGGACCAGCGCTGGGTCGAGGGCGGGACGGCGACGGATGTGGACCGCTTCCAACTGGGCTACGACGCCAACGGGAACCTGAAGTTCATCGACAACCGGTCGCTGCCGCAGCGCAGTCAGCTCTTCAACAACGGCGGCCCGGCCGACAGACTCAACCGGCTGTCGGCGTTCGCGCGGGGCGAGCTGAACGGCCAGCGCGACGGGGTCGTGGGCGAGCCGCTGCGGACGCAGTCGTGGGACCTGGACGCGATGAACAACTTCCAGAGCGTGAGCACCAACGGCACGCCGGTCAGCCGCGAGCACAACCTCCAGAACCAGGTGACGGCGGTGGGCTCGGCCACGCTCAGCTACAACGGGAACGGCAACGCGCAGGTGGACGAGCAGGGGCGGAAGCTTGTGTTCGACGCCTGGAACCGGCTGGTGGAGGTGAAGGACTCGGAAGAGCAGACGCTGGCGACGTATGCGTATGACGCGATGGGGCGGCGGACACAGGAGACGCACGGGCAGACCACGCGCGACCTGTATTATTCGGCCGCGTGGCAGGTGATCGAGGAGCGCGAGGGCGGCGATGTGAAGGCGCAGCAGGTGTGGAGCGCGGTATACGTCGACGCGATGGTATTGCGGGACGTGGACGCCGATGGCAGCAGCGGCACCGGCGACCTGGGCAGGCCCGGCAGCGGGCTGGAGCAGCGGCTGTACGCGCAGACCGACGCCAACTTCAATGTGACGAGCGTGGTGGCCGCGCAGTCGTATCTTGGGGATGACAAGCCCACGGTGGTGCGGGGGTACGTCACACCGCAGGGCCAGCCGTTGAACAACCAGTCGGCGTGGGCGGTGTGGAACGGAGGCACATGGGCGGGCAACCTGGCCGATGGCCGGCCGTTCACGGGGGAGTATTCGAGCACGGACGTGGAGTGGAAGGTGGATGGGACGTCGATGGGCGTGTGGAGTTTCGCGGATGGGGAATGGTCGTACGAGAGCGGCGGGACGGGCGCGTACACGTTCGCGCCGCTGGCGCCGGGGCCTGGGGAGTTGATGGAGCGGATGGAGTACGACCCGTACGGGCAGGTGCGGTTCCTCGACTGGGACGGCGAGGAGAAGCTGGACGGCCAGTTCGGCTGGACGTATCTTCACCAGGGCGGGCGGTATGATGCGTCGGCCGGTCTGTACGACTTCCGCAACCGCCAGTATTCGCCGACCTTGGGGCGGTGGATGAGCGCGGACCCGCTGGGATATGTGGATGGGATGAATGTGTATGGGTATCTGGGGGGGAATCCGGTGGGCGCTGTGGATCCGATGGGGACGCAGGCCGTGACGACTGTCGTTGTGCCCACCGCCGCTGAATTGGATGCTCAATGGGGCTTGCGGCCACCAGTGGTACCGGGCAGATACCCATCCGTGGGTAGCCAGCTAGCACAGAATGGGCCAATGCTGGTCGTTGGGCTGGACCAGACTCTATACCAGAATGTCGATTGGTATCGCGATTCGGCTGACTGGTTTAATAACACTTGGATCATGGACAGGTTCAAGTACTACACGCACACTGTTCCGGACCGATGGCTCGACGAGCACGTTTTCCGGCCCACAGATGAATGGATGAAACAGTACTGTGGAACAGATGGGACACTCGACTATCCGGGACTATGGAGACGCCTGGTTGGCCGCCCGCAGTCGGACAACCGCGGCGAGTACACTTGCAGACAGCAGCGGGCGTTTCAGTTCCTTATCGAGAACTCTCTCCACAATCCTTTCGAGGAGGAGTTCCAGGGCAGACTGAATGCGATCCAGACGGGAGAGGCCGTCTATGTCCAGGGCCAGTATCTTCGGCTGATGCCAATGCCGGACCTCGGGTTCCCGCCGCCGGGCACCACGGTTGGCAGCAGAGGCGGGAGTTCCGGCGGCGCTCGGCCGCTGGACCTGTTCAGCAGCGGCTTCAGTGCGGCTGAGACACAACAGATGATCGAGTACGCGCGCTTCACCAACTCCTGGATAGCGGGTCAGGGCGGGGCTGTCACGCTCAAATCCACCTCCGGGCTCCTTCGACAGCAGGCAAGCGCGGCCGCCGAGAGAGAGCGCAGGCGTGCGGAGGGGCTTGGCGACTTCCGGTACCGCGGCATGGCTGTCGGGCATGTTCCCGATACAACCGTGACGGGGTCTCCGGTACCGCCCATGTGGATGCCCATGACCATCCCTGCAAACAGTTACATTGGCAGCAAGGAACGCTGGAGAGTGGGGAGAGATCCGGTCAACTACTACCGCGTGGATGGGATCAAACCATGATGGATGCGATCATCGCCGAGCTTCGACGCAGCAGCGAATCGCGCCTTTGCGCTCCCGCGGGGCCAGACGCCCTGCGGGCGATCGACCGCTTGCCGCTGCCCGCAGCGCACAAGGAGTTGCTGAAGCGGTCGAACGGGATTGCGGTCTACCACGGCTATCAGCGCCTATTCGGAGTCGGCTGTTCGGGCTGTACGGACCTGCTGCGTTGGAACCACGAGGAAACGTGGAAGTTCGCCTGGCCGATGGATCTTTCGCGGTACTTGTGCTTTGCCGAGGACGGATTCGGATATCAGTTTGCCTACGACATTGAGCAACTGCGGCGAGACGGCACGTCGCCGGTATACTGGCTGGCGGCCTTGACAATGGAGGTGGAGCCGTGGTGGGACTCGTTTGAGCGGTTCCTCGAGCGAAATGTGTTGCGCTGGCTCCACGACCCATACGGCTCCGCAGAAGTCGCCGCATACCACAAGCACGGAGACCTGCCGTGGGGCGAGCAGATTGCTTACTGCCCATCGCTGCTGCTGGGTGGAAGAGACGGGGACGTTGAGCACACCATGAAGATGCGGGCCGATGTGAATATGATCATTAACGGCGATCTGTTCAGGCAGGCTGGCAACGAACTGGTGGAGCGCCCGGTCAGAGCGGTTGAGCCGTATGTGGATGAGAAAGGCCGCCAGCGACTTCGCGTGATCTGGGGGGACACGGCGTGATGCACAGGGACACCATCACGGCCGTTCTGCCGGGCGCGGCGGCGCAGGCGACGGACTACGTGTACGGCGCGCGGCGCGGGGTGAACGGGAGCAGGGTCAGCTCGAATGACCTGCGCACGGCGGCGGTGTATCCGCACGAGGGCAATGGCCAGGCGCTGGAGGGCACCTCGCCCCGGGAGCTGTTCGCGTACAACGCGCTGGGCGAGCCGATCCGGTTCACGGACCGCAACGGGACGGTTCACGAGTACGGCTACGACATGGTGGGCCGGCGGACGGTGGATGCGGCCACGGCGCTGGCGGCGGGCGTGGACGGCGCGGTGCGGCGGATCGTGACGGAGTACGACGCCCTTGGCCGGCGGATCAGCGAGCCGGGGCGGCTGCTGTACTGGTCGGCCGACGGGAACGTGATCGAAGACCGCGCGCCATCGTCGGTCGTCCAGTACGTGTGGAGCGGGATCGGCGGCAACCACCTGGTGCTGCGGGATGTGGACAGCGACGCCAATCGCTCGACGACGTACGACCCGCGTCTGCCGGCGGGGGTGGATGAGCGCATCTACGCAATCACAGACGCCTCCGGCAGCGTGACGGCGATCACAGATTGGGCGGGGAACGTGCTGGAGCGGTACCTCTACACGCCGGAAGGAAAGTTGGAGATCCGCACGCCGGACATGAGCACCGTGCGAACGAACAGCGGTTATGGGTGGGGATACACGTATCACAGCGG
>Ga0308417_1001992_pt1 | contig 13699 bp, 9 predicted proteins | sample HotsprSampleOS65_FD_203528 | JGI IMG/M metagenome (GOLD analysis project Ga0308417, IMG submission 203528) | Hot spring phototrophic mat microbial communities from Octopus Spring, Yellowstone National Park, Wyoming, United States - 20090730_OS65 ... | reverse complement strand
CTGGCTCAAGGAGTTCCGTCGCATTGGCACGCGATTCGAGAAGCTGGCCGTGCACTTCCATGGTATGCTTCAGTTGGCGATGATACGCCGCTACCTCAAAATGCTGTTTTCAGACAGAGCCTAGTTGTAGCCCCAGTGCAGGTGCCCGGGCATCTTCAGCTTCCAGTTCATCCAGTGTAGCAGGCGCACCTTGATGAGCGGGTGATCGATTAAACGATTCAGATGCCCGCCGCGCGGCCGCTCGCAGGTGTAGAACCACACCTCGGCGCCTTCCTGCCGTTTCTGATCGAAGAAGGCCAGGTTGGTGTCGCCGCTGGCGAGGATCGGCACGTAAACATCGAGTGCTCCGTCGATGGGCCTGTCGGTGCGCAGGGCGTCGCAGCGCCGGATGTTCGGAGCGTACTTGCGGCAGATTTCACCGATCTGCCTGAATGCGGCCGCATTCGCGGCCAGCGGCTCATCGGCCAGCGACTGGAGGTAGATGTTGATCCAGCCCTTCTCGGTCAGGTGCTTCTCGAGGATGGGCAGGAAGCGCGCACAGAACGCCTCAAACTGCTCCGAGGGAGCCCGCGTGTTCGGCGGCGGAAAACGGCCGGTGCTGCCGTCGGGACGGATGATGCGGAAGTTGCGGGCGTTGAAGATCGGGGCGGTCCATTCGTTGCGCCCGGCCAGGCTCTGGGCGAAGATGCCGTCGCGGACTCCCTGTGCCATGAACGTCTCCACGGCCCTGTCAAAGAGCGCAAAATCGACGGTCCACTCGCCATCCTCCCGCCCGCGCAGGATCATCACCTGGTCCATCTCGACGAATCCGATGTTCTGGCGGTGCTGTGCCATGTTGGCGGCGGCCATCTCCAGCACGGGCCAGAACTGCTCGGACCAGGCCCTGACTTTGAACGCGCCGGCCAACTGATTGGCGTGCATCCACTGAAGGACCTTCAAGTGCCGCTCCCGGGGAACCTGTGCGCCGAACACGCGGACCTCGATGGGCACGGGGATGCTCCGTCCGCCAGCCCGGATTTCGATCCGGCCGCGGTATGTGCCGGCGGGCGTCGAGGCCGGCACGTTCACGTCCACCCACAGGGCGCGCGTGGTATTGGCGGGCAGGTCGATGCTCGCATCATCCAGCAGGGGATCGGGCAGGTCCGTCGGCGCCCTGGCGATGGGGGCCAGGGGCTCGCGCGGCCAGCCGGAGTCGTCGGTGTTGACATCGAGCGGGACCAGGCCGACCCAGCGCAGGCGGATGGACGGTCCGGAGGATGCGGGAAAGGCCACGTCCTGCGCGATGCGCGCGGTTACGCCCGACATGGCCGCCGGCGAACGCAGGGCGACCTGCGCCGATTCGATTTCGTTGGCGGCCGCCTCCACTGTTATCGAGGTCGCCGGCGCCGCCGGTGCGGCGGCCGAGGGGAGCATATTGAGCAGCGAGTCGGCGGTCCAGACCCGCAGGTCGCCCTCGGCGGCGGGGGTGGACGTTGAGGATGCGGCAAGCACGAGCAGCGCGGTCAGCGCCAGAAGCGGGCAGGTGCAGTTCATGTGCGGGCCTCCAGCGCGGGCGCTGCGGGAGGCGGCTGGCGGCCGGGGGGCGCCCGCGCATGATAACGTTATCACCATCCGGCGCCCCCATCTACCACAGACGGGACCCGACGTTTGCGCAGCGGTGCTACGGGTGCGGCCGGCCGCCGTCCGCCGCGGCCGGCGAGGCCACGTCCGCCGCGGCCATGAGGCGCCGCAGATGCGCCAGCGCAGCACCCAGGTCCGGCACAACCACATCCGCGGCCGAAAAGTCCTGCCCCCGCGTTGCTTCATTGGGCACCGCGATGACGTGACAACCGGCCGACTTGCCGCTGCGCACGCCGTTGCCCGAATCCTCGATGACAACGCACTTCTCGGGCGGCAGACCCAGTTGCCCCAGCACGCGCTGATAGATTTCCGGGTGGGGCTTTCCGCGGGTGATGTCATCGCCGCTCTGGATGGCCTGGAAACGATCGGCGATGCCGAGTCGATCGAGAATGACATCCAGCAGCCGCCGCGGCGAGCCGGTGGCGATGGCCAGCCGCAGCCGCGGCCGCGCCCACGCCAGCAGCTCCATCAGTCCGGGCATCGGATCCAGGCCCTGCTCGAAACTCTGGAGCATCATCCGCTCGCGCAGCGCCATCAGCTCGTGCGGATCCTCGGCCAGGCCCAGATCGCTCACAAAGATTCGAAGCGACTCGATAGGCGCCCTGCCCATCATCCTCGCCAGCGTCTCGTCCGAGACCTCGCCGCCGAAACGCCGGGCCACCTGGCGCATGGTCTGTACGTACAGGCGCTCGGTGTCCACCATCACGCCGTCAACGTCGAAGATGATCGCCTCAAACATGGCCGCCTACTTCGCCGCCAGGATGGCCTGGGCCACCAGGTCGCCCACCTGCGTCGTCGTATAGCCCATTTTCCCGGCCGCCTGCGACTTCATCCTGGGAGTGGTCTGCATGATGGCGTTCTCCACGCGCCGGCCGGCCTCCATAAGCTTCGCGTCATTGCGCTGGAGGCCGACCTCGCTGAGGAGCATGGCCATGGCGTTGATGGCGGCGATGGGGTTGATGACGTTCTGGCCGGTGTACTTGGGCGCGCTGCCGCCCATCGGCTCGAACATGCTCACGCCCCTGGGGTTGATGTTGCCTCCGGCGGCAACGCCCAGGCCGCCCTGGATGATGGCGGCCAGGTCGGTGATGATGTCGCCGAAGATGTTGTCGGTGACGATGACGTCGTAATACTCGGGGTTCTTGACGAACCACATGCAGCAGGCGTCGACGTGGTTGTAGTCGCGCTTGATGTCGGGGTATTCCTTCTCGCCGATGGCGTTGAAGGCGCGCCACCAGGTGTCGCCGGCGAAGGTCAGCACGTTGGTCTTGTGGACCAGCGTCAGCATCTTCTTCTTGCTGTTGCGGCGGCGGCACAGCTCAAACGCATAACGGATGGCGCGCTCGGCGCCGAAGCGCGTGGTGCAGTTGATCTGGGTGGAGACCTCGGCCGGCGTGTCCTTGTACTGGATGCCGCCCATGCCGGTGTAGATCCCCTCGGTGTTTTCGCGGACGACGACGAAGTCCACATCCTCCGGCTTCTTGTCGACCAGAGGAATGGGCACGCCGGGAAAAGCCCGCACCGGGCGGAGGTTGATGTACTGGTCCAGCTCGAAGCGCAGGCGCAGCAGCAGCCCTTTCTCGAGGATGCCCGGGGCGATCTTCGGATGTCCTACGGCGCCGAGGTAGATGGCGTCGTAGGTGCGCAGTTGTGCGATCTCCTCGTCGGTGATGACCGGAATAGACGGTTTGGAGGGATCGCCGCCGGCCGCCAGATAGCGGTCGCCGCTGACGTTGAAGTCGGTGCTCTGGTATTCGAAGCCGACCTTTTCGGCAACGGCCCTGAGGGCCTTGAGGCCCTCGGCCACCACTTCGGGTCCTGTTCCGTCGCCGCCTATTACCGCGATGCGCATGGGATGCCTTTCCTTGCTGTCAGGTCGATGCCCTGGGGCAATTCGGGCCGATAGTGTAGCGGCCGCGTCGCGCGGAGCAAGCCTCATCGCAGTCATCGCAGTCATCGCAGCAACCCAGCGGCCCAATGGCGCCAGACGCTTTCGGCGGCCGGTGTCCAGGATCGCGCCGGCCTTCGACGTGGCACGGGCCTCCTCGCCCGTGCCGAATGATGCACCGCCACTCTGTAGCACGGGCGTCCTCGCCCGTGCCCAACTGCGTCGCCCCCCATCCGTAGCACAGGCGTCCTCGCCCGTGCCGAACGACCCAGCGGGGAGCAGGGCGCATCCAGCCTCAGGACGGCGACGAACGCCCCTGCCCTTGCCGCGCCGCTCACCGCGGCGGTACAGTGAGTCGGCCGTTGCGCAGCACCCGCGATCCGGGCAGCGCGAATGCATTCTTCGCGTAACGGAAGCGGACGCCGCGCGGTACTGAGTCGGGAGCATGCTCATGAACAGACGCTTATTGTCGCTGACCGCGTGCGCACTGCTGGCGGCGGGCGGCGCCGCGGCGGCGGCGGACTGGCCCACACTTCAGCAGAACAACCAGCGGACGGGCTTCACCCCCGAAGTGATCGCCCCGCCCTACAACGAGGTCTGGCGCCGCGACATCGGCGAGATGATCGACGTGCGCGTCCAGCCCATCGTAGCCGACGGCGTCGTGCTGGTGGCCGCCTACAAGGGCCTGCATGCGCTGGATGCATCCGACGGACAACCTCGTTGGGTCTTCCGCCCGGGCGGATTGTTCTTCAGTTCGCCGGCGGTGGCCGGCGGCCGCGTGTACATCAGCAATCAGGACCGCAACATCTACTGCGTCAACCTCGCCGACGGTCGGGAGATTTGGCGCTTCCAGACCGGCGAAGGGGTCTGGGCCGCGCCCACCGTCGAGGATGGCACCGTCTACGTCGGCTCGCGCGACGGCATCTTTTACGCTCTCAGCGCCGACACCGGCAGGGAAATCTGGCGCTTCCAGACCGCCGGGCCGATCCTGCTCACGGCGGCCATCGGCGGCGAGGTCGTCTACTTCGGCTCCGACGACATGAACGCCTACGCCCTCAACCGCCGCAATGGCCAGCTCCTCTGGAAGCGGTCGTTGATCGGGCAGAGTGTGCGGTCGTACTGGCCGGTGGTGTCGGACAACTTCGTCTACTTCCGGACGCTGCCGGTGCGCTCGTTCTGGCAGCACCAGTTCAACGTCAAGGTGGACACCAGCAACCCCGACCGCCTGAAGCGTGTGCGCGAATGGCTCGAGAAGGACCCGTACAGCAAGTGCTTTTTCGCGTTCGATCCCCGGACCGGCGAGGAAACGGTCTTCCCGGTGCTCTGGACGGCCGGCGGGGGCACCGTGCCCTTCCCGCCGGTGGTGCTGCCGGGCAACCGCATCGCCACGCCCGCGCCGGCCGGCGAACGCACCGCCTCCTCGGGCAGTTCCAGCCTCTCGATCATCGACGAGACGACGCGGCAGTCCACCCCCGGCTACATTCGCGTCATCGCCGACGAGAGCTACGGCTACAGCGCCTCCGGTTCCATCGTCTTCTCGGGGCATCACGACTACCTGCAGTACGTGGATGTGAGCCTGGAGCCTGCCCAGCAGCGCAACACGCACACGATCATCGGCACCCGCGACCGCCCCGCCGACGGCCAGTCTCCCCAGTGGTTCGGCAATCATGACAACCACCCCGGCTGGCATTCGCCGGCGCTGGCCAACGGCCACGTCTACTGGATCGGTCAGGGGTCGTGGCTCTGGGCCTTCAAGGGAGAATCGCAATGAGACAGCTTGCTTCGATTGTGCTTGTGGCGGCGATCCTCGCCGCCGGCGCGGCGGCTGCCGCGGCCGAGGCCGGCAACTGGACCGACTCGAGCGGCGCCTACCGCGCCAAAGTGCTCGCCGGCGATCAGGTGCCCATGGCCGGGTATTTCGTGCGCGCCGGGGCCAATGCCTGGCCGGAACTCGCCAAAGTCTCTGACCGCCACACGCACTGGGGCCATCAGCGGATCGGGCCGGCGTCGTTCGGAACGATCGTGCCCGGCCCGGCCGAGCTTCCCGTGCGCGCACGGGCCGAGCAACGCGGCGGCTTCGCACGAACGCTGGTCTATTCTCTGCCCGATGGCCAGACCTGCTCCTTCACGTTCAACGTCCTCTCGCCGGCGCTGTGGATGGACAGCCAGGCCAGCTCGTTCACCGCCTTCGCGGGCACGACCACCGCGCCCAGGATCATGGCCTACGCCGGCGCCGGCGGCATTCAACTGGCCCACGGCACCAACGCCGCCATCGATGGTTCGGCCATGGCCGAATCGTGGATTCTCGTCTGGCGCGGCACAAACAGCGGCTATCAGAACCATTTCGTGCCCAGCTTCCTGCACGCCTCGCCCAACCAGATCGACCGCGAGGACTACAACAACTACGTCCGCGAACAGCCGGCCGATGCGCCTTGGCTGATCGTCTTCCAGCGACGGCCCACCAGGATCACGCTCCAGGCCAACGGCGTGCTGGCCGAGTTTCCCGGCCCTTCGGGCACGACGGCGTTCCTGCCCATCGGGGGCTTCCGCTGGTACCGCGGCAGCGATACAGCGCGGTGGGCCGAGCAGTTCCCCGCTGAAGTGGCCGCCCGATGCCGCGCCTGGAGCCGGTATCTGAAGTTCATGCCGACGTCAATGAGCGAGCAGTACACCGTCAGCGGCGACGTGGTGCAGGTGCGCAGCAGTTTCCAGTTCACGGCCGTCGCCGACGACTGGAACACCCAGGGCGTGCGCCTGGCGCCGATTCCGTCGGTCACCAGCCTGGCGCTTCTGTCGAAACTCAAAAACCTGTCGATCTCACCGGCGAACACGGTTGACCTGGACTACCCCACCCTTACCGGCGCACTGATGGGCATCGAGAACGCCGACGGCTACACGCTGAGCTTCAGCGGCTGGCGGCAGTACGCCACCGTCCCCGAACCGCGCGGCACAGTCACCCCCAACGCACGCATCCAGCAGAAGCTGGAGGATCACCTGAAGGACATGCTGGCGGCCGGGCACCTGGCGCCTTACGCCTCGATGCAGGGCACGCTTCAGTATTCCTTCTGGGGCAATCCCGGCGACCTGGCCAGCACCCTGATCGCCGTCCGCCGCCACGTGGGTCCCGACCTGCAACGACGAATCGACGACTACCTGAAGGCCGAGAATGAGAAGTATCCCATCCTGCGCTATGGCTGGTTGCCGCCCCAGGAGGGCGCCCGGCGCGAGTCGCATCCGGTGGACCTGAGCGTGCCCGACGTCGTCGGCCGCCGCCGCAACCAGGAAGGCCCGCGCATCGAGAACCTCTACGGCCTGTGGGAATACAGCCGCCAGTACAACGACTGGGGCTGGATGCAGGACCAGTGGGATGTTGTCCGCCGCATCGTCGACGGGCTTGCCGCCAACAACGACTGGGAGATGGGCTTCCGCAACGGCGGCGTTCACGACCTGAACGCGCGCATCAAGGGCATCGTCGGCTACTACCAGATCGCGCGGCAGAAGAACGACGCGGCCGCCGATGAGGCGGCATATCTTCTCGCCCAGGCGCTGGTCAACCGCTTCGCCTTCGCGAAGCTGTCGGAGTACGCGTTCATTTCCGGCCAGTACTACGTGCCGGAGGGCTTCGATCTGCCGCGCTTCCACGCCCGCAACGCCCACAAGTTCAACGTGTTTCTGCCGGCATACCGCAAGGGCGCCAGCTATCGCTCAGCGCCCCAGGTCGGCTACGTCTCCTCGACCGACCGTTATCTCAGCGAGATCGGCAATTTCTGGCACGACCACTCGATCTGGATCTTCACGGATCTGACCCCGCCGCTGGCGAAGTTTCTGAAGGACACCACCTGGAGCGAGCTTCAAAACTACCTGATGTGCGTCGAAGAGGGCCTGCCGACGTGGTATGTGACCAAGGCCGAAAACCTGCACGCCATCGGCGAGGATGCCTACCACTCGCCCTACATGAGCTGGCCCATCTTCATGGCCCGGGCCATGATTTACGATGAGCCGGCCGCCGCGCTGGCGGGCTACATCGACCTGCCCGACGGCAGGGGCGACCTGTACTATTTGCAGAAGCTGGTGGCGACCCTCGAGGCCAGATGAGCGACAGCCGCGGAGCGGAACATGGCCGACCGCAAGGTCCATTATGAGTCGGCGTTCGAGGCCTATCTGCGCGAGCGCGGGATTCCCTACGTAGCCGTGGATGAGGCCAGGAAGGCCATGTTCGCCAGCGCCAGGCTCAAGAGCTTCGACTTCGTGGTCTACAGCCCCAGGGGCCCCAATCTGCTGGTGGACATCAAGGGCCGCCAGTTTCGAGGCAAGGGAGGCAGGCCGGCCGGGTCGTTTCAGACCTGGGCCACCGAGCAGGATGTGGCCGATCTTCTTCAATGGCAGCAGGTCTTCGGCGAGGGCTTCAAGGCCGTGTTCATGTTCGTTTTCTGGATCGACCCGCCGCTGACGCCGGAGCCGGGCATGTTCGAGCACCGCGACCGCTGGTATCTGTTCCTGGGTGTGGAGCTGGTCGAGTACCAGGAACACATGCGCCGTCGGTCGGCCAGATGGGAGACGGTTGCCCTGCCGCAGGCCGACTTCAAGATGCTGGCGCGGCCGATCGAGAGCTGGCTGTAGGGGAGGGGTCGGGGTTCAGGAGGTCCAGCTATCCATTCATGCTGGCGTCGAGACAAATGGGCCTCGACGCGGCATACGATCCCGTCCGGTGTGGGCGGCCTATTTACGAAGAGGCCCGATGCCGCCACGGGCCGGCAACGGCCATAACTTCCGGCGGAACCAGCCACACCTCCCATCACCGCGGGTCCTGGGGCCACAACTCCTCCTGCAGCTTCCGGCGGTCGGCGTGGTCCAGGCGTTGCCGCGGAACAGCACACGGTTGTTCGCGTCCCGCGCCGTCAGCCCGCTGAAGTTCTTGTGGTTATCCAGGCCCACGTGTTGGGCACGGGCGGGGATGCGCGTGCTACGTCGAACGCCGGCGCGATCCCGGGCCACTGGCCGCATAAAGTGCCACGCGCCCGCGGCCGCACGCCGCCGTCGGCAGCCGTTGCGGCCGGCCCCACGCCCACCGGCCAGCATCGGCACAACGGGCACAATGGGCACGGGCCATCGCCGGCGGCCGCCTCTCTGCTGCAACGGACCGCCGGAGGACCGATCCGGCCGACTCCGCACAGGCCCCGGAGCTGACGCCCCGCCCCAGAGGGCGGCTGAAGTACCCGCCTGCGACGCTCCGCGTTTATTTTCTGCAAACCATTGTCAGAAAAAATCTTACGACACAGAATGCGAGCCGACGGCCGTGAACCGGCTATTGTCCGGGGCGTACTGTATTGGGCGCAACAGCCGCCGTCGGTCGCTTGACAGACCGGCGTATACCCGGTCAAACTGCCCGCCCCACAGGCCGGGCAAGCGGGGACCGCAACCCCGTTTGTCAAGGTTTTACACGCGGCGGCCGATACGACCGGCATGATCGGGGCCGCTCAGGTTTGCAAATGGCAAAGAAGAACGCCAAGAAGCTCGTCATCGTCGAGTCGCCCGCCAAGGCGAAGACCATCAACAAGTATCTCGGCCAGGACTTCGTGGTCAAGGCGAGCATGGGGCACGTGCGCGACCTGCCGTCCAGGGGCATGGGCGTAGACCTGAAGACCTTCGAGCCGCAATACGAGGTGCTCCCCAGCCGCGGGAAGGTTATCAGGGAGCTGAAGCAGCTTGCCCGCTCCAGCGAGGAGGTCTATCTGGCCACGGACCTGGACCGCGAGGGCGAGGCCATCGCCTGGCACCTGAAGGAGGCCCTGGGCGTGCCCGATGCCAAGGCCCGCCGCGTCATCTTCAACGCCATCACGAAGAGCGAAATCCAGAAGGCCTTCCAGAAGCCCCACGCCATCGACATCGACCGCGTCAACGCCCAGCAGGCACGGCGCATCCTCGACCGCATCGTCGGCTACGAAATCTCTCCGCTTCTCTGGCGCAAAGTGGCCACGGGCCTCAGCGCCGGGCGCGTGCAGAGCGTGGCCGTGCGCCTCATCGTCGAGCGCGAACGCGAGATCGACGCCTTCGTGCCCGAGGAGTTCTGGAAGATCGCCGCCGTCTTCTGCACCGACGCGGCGGCCGCCCCTGCCCTGGCGGCCGAGTGGCGCCAGTTCCTCGAAAACACCGGTAACGGAGATCGCACCAGGGCCGAGCGCGACAAGTGGCTGGCCGCACACGGAGCCTTCACCGCCGAACTGGTCGAGCTGGACGGGCGCAAGTTCTCCTGTGCCGATGCCGCGGCGGCCAGGAAGGCGGCCGAGGCGCTGGGATTCGTCCTGGAGAAGGAACAGGTCAGCGAGGACCCCGAGGCCAGAGGCCCGGCCCGGCGTCTGGTCAGGCTCATGGGGGCGATCGGCCGGGCCCCGTCCTTCAGCGTCAGTGGCATTGAGAAGAAACGCGTCAGCAGCCGCCCCCAGCCGCCCTTCATCACCAGCACGCTCCAGCAGGCGGCCTCCAGCCGCCTGGGGATGCCCGCCCAGCGCACCATGCGCATCGCCCAGGCGCTCTACGAGGCCGGCTATATCACCTACATGCGGACCGACTCGACCCACCTCTCGGCCGAGGCCATCGCCATGGCCCGCTCCTACATCGAGTCGGAGTTCGGCCGCCGCTACGTGCCCGAGAAGCCCAATCACTACGCCAGCTCCAACAAGAGCGCCCAGGAGGCCCACGAGGCCATACGGCCCACCGAGGCGTCGTTCACACCAGCCGAGGCCCGCGCCAGACTCGGCACTGAGGAATACAAGCTCTATCAACTGATCTGGAACCGCTTCGTGGCCTGCCAGATGCCGCCGGCCGAGTTTGAGCAGACCACGGTGAGCATCGTCGCCCCCACGCCGCAGGGCAGGGCGCTGCTCCGCGCCGCCGGCCGCAAGCTCGTCTTCGACGGCTACATGAGGGTCGCCGGCGTCGCCAGCGAGGACCAGCTCCTGCCGGACCTGGCCGAGCGCCAGCCGCTGTATCCGATTCAGATCGACCCCACCCAGCACTTCACGCAGCCTCCCCCGCGCTACACCGAGGCGAGTCTGGTCAAAGAGCTGGAGCGGCTGGGCATCGGCCGGCCCAGCACCTACGCCTCGATCATCCAGACCATTCAGGACCGCCAGTACGTGCAGCAGATCAATCGCCGCTTCCACGCCACGCTGCTGGGGATGATCGTCACCGACAAGCTGATCCAGGCCTTTCCGCAGATCATGGACGTGCGCTTTACGGCCGACATGGAGCTGAAGCTCGACCAGATCGAGGAGCAGCACCTGGACTGGATCAAGCTGCTTCAGGACTTCTACGGCCCGTTCCACAAGGATGTGCAAAACGCCCTTGACAAGCTGGAGCATGCCGGGGGCACGCCCTCGCCCTACAAGTGCGAGAAGTGCGGCCGGCCGATGGTCTACCGCATCAGCCGCGGGGGCTTTTTCCTCTCCTGCACCGACCGCGAGAAGTGCGGCGCCACGCGGCCGGTCGACCTGCAGGGCCGGCCGACGCTGCGCGAAGTCTCCGAGCACAAGTGCCCCAACTGCGGCCGCGAGATGATCAGGCGCCGCGGGCGCTTCGGCGAGTTTCTGGGCTGCTCGGGGTATTCGATCAAGGACGAGAAGGGCGAGCCGGTCTGCTCGACGATCATCAACCTCGACAAGCAGGGCAACCCGCTGCCGCCCAAAGCCAGGCCGGTGCCCACGACGCTCAAGTGCGAGAAGTGCGGGGCACCTCTGCTGCTGCGCAACAGCAAGCGCGGGCCGTTCCTCTCCTGCTCGGCATTCCCAAAATGCCGGGGCACGCGGAGCATCAGGAAGCTGAGCGGCGAGGACCTCAAGCAGATCGAGGCGCTGCTGCCGGCGCTTCAGGCCAGCGCCGAGGAGGCCAGGGCCATCGCCGCCAGAATCCTGGGTCCCCAGGCCGTGCAGGCGGCCGCCAGCGCCACCCCCAGCGGGCCCATCGCCACCGACATCGACTGCGAAGAGTGCGGCAAGCCCATGGTGATCCGTCACGGGCGCCGCGGTCCGTTCCTGGCGTGCAGCGGCTTCCCAAAGTGCCGCAACGCCATGGACGTGCCGCCCAGGCTCCTGGAGGAGCTGGGCATCAACGGCAACGGCGGCAACGGCGCCGACCGGCCGGCCTCCCCTCCGCGCGCCGACGAAATCGAGACGGATGATCTGCCCGTGGATTGAGACGGCGCGGCGGATCATCGATTGCCGGTTGCGACAGGTTTACCACATCCATGCCGGGACCGTCACTGGACGATCTGTGCGCCGGCGGTGGCGGTGGTGACACAGGTGGCGGGGGTCAGCTTGAAGCGGTCCTGGTAGGCCCGCGTGATGTGCTCGATCAGCGGCTGGACGGCGCGGGGCTGGGCCAGGGCGACGATGCAGCCCCCGAAACCTCCGCCGGTCATTCGCGCGCCGTAGACGCCCTTGACGCTCATCGCCTCACCCGCCAAAAAGTCCAGCTCCTGGCAGCTCACTTCATAGTCGTCGCGGAGCGACTCGTGGCTCTGCCGCATGAGCTGGCCCACGCGCTCGTACTGGCGGCGGCGCAGCAATGCGGCGGCCTCCGTGGTGCGGGCGTTCTCGCCAACCACGTGGCGGCAGCGACGCCAGATCACTTCATCGAGGCTCCCGCGGGCCTCCTCGACTTGGGCGGCCGTCACATCGCGCAGCGACCGCACCGACGGATTGAGGCCGCGGAAAAACGCCGCCCCCTGCTCGCACTGGCGGCGTCGAAGCGGGTATTCCCCCGCGGCCAGATCGTGTTTCACCATGCTGTTGACGATGACGATGCGCAGTTCGTTGCCGTCGATGGGGACGAACTGGCGCGAGAGGTCGCGGCAGTCCAGGAGCATGGCGTGGCCCTCGCGGGCACCGATGACGATGGTCTGGTCCATGATGCCGCAGGGCACGCCGGCAAATTCGTGTTCGGCCTTCTGGCACAGCAGCGCCAGCCGCGACATGTTGATGTCCAGCCCGCCCAGGGCCAGGAAGCAGCAGGCGGTGGCCACCTCGATGGCCGCGCTGCTGGAAAGCCCGCCGCCCACCGGCAGCGTGCCGCCCACCAGCGCATCCATGCCCGTGAGGGGAATCCCCGCCGCCGCCAACTGTGCCGCCACTCCCCGGCAGTAGTTGGACCATTGCGGCTGGCCGCGCTCGATCGTGCCGTCCAGCGAGAACTCGACGATCTGCCCGGGATAGGCGGTCGAGGCGAGGCGCACGCGGCCATCCTCGCGTCCGCGGCAGGTCATGCGCACCTCCGGCTCGATGGCCATGGGCAGGACGAAGCCCTCGTTGTAGTCCGTGTGCTCGCCGATCAGATTGACGCGGCCGGGGGCACGGACGAAATGAAGCCGCCCCTCGGCACCGAAGACGGAGGCGAACTCCCGCTTAAGCTCGTCGATGGGAAACGGCATGCCGACGAATGTATGGGGCGGCATGGCGGGGGTCAAGGCGGCCCCGCGGCCGGCCCGCCAGCGCAGGCTTCGGCGTCATCGAACAGCGCTGTTGGACTGCCTCGCTCCGGCGATCAATAATGCGCCGTCTCTCTTTGATTGCGATGGAGGATTCATGCCCAGACTGACGGTGCAAGGCGAGCGGAGCGTCGAGGTGCCCGCCGGCAAGCGGCTGGTGCTCGCGCTGGAGGATGAAGCAGGAATCGATCAGCTCCACGCCTGCGGCGGCCAGGCGCGATGCACGACCTGCCGCGTGCGTTTCATCGCGGGTGAACCGCAACAGATGACCTCCGCCGAGCGCGACGTGCTCCAGCTCAAGGGGCTGCTGGACAGCCAGGGCCTGCGTCTGAGCTGCCAGATCCTGGTCGAGAACGACATGGAGGTGCAGGCCATCAGCCGCCTTGCAGGCAGCGGGCGTCGAGATGCGGGCCCGCGTCCGGCCGACCATATCGAGCCGCAGCCCGTCGCATGGGTGCAGCGCCCCTCGCGCAACGGCTGAGGTATCGCGCCGGCGCACGATGTAGCACGGGCGTCTCGCTGCAGCACGGGCGTCTCGCGGGCGTCTCGCGCGTCTCACCCGTGCCCAACGACATCGTGCCTCCAACGTAGCACGGGCGTCTCGCCCAATGCCATCAACTTAAGATTGTTCGTAAGTCATTGTCACAGCGCGCTTTATGGCGCTAGCGCGAGCGAAGGCCTCCTGGCACAATGGTGTGATCTGAACAGCT
>Ga0308417_1001989_pt1 | contig 13716 bp, 15 predicted proteins | sample HotsprSampleOS65_FD_203528 | JGI IMG/M metagenome (GOLD analysis project Ga0308417, IMG submission 203528) | Hot spring phototrophic mat microbial communities from Octopus Spring, Yellowstone National Park, Wyoming, United States - 20090730_OS65 ... | reverse complement strand
AACTCTTCGATGTATACTTCTTTCACGGCGCGTTCCTCCTTCTTTTGGTGTTGATAACCTCATCTTATAAGGAGGGATGCGCCTTACCTGCTTCTCCCCAATTTTACACACAAGATTTTACGCTGCCTATTTATGCCCTTCAACATAATGTAGAGCGACTAGCAGAGGACCATAGTAACGCCCAACTTCTGGCAGAGAGATTGGTTGATGAAGAAGGCATCGACATTGATCCTACAGAAGTCGGAAGTAACATAGTGTATTTTCGCACAACCAATGCCGGAATGACCGCGAAGGAGTTTACGACCCGGCTTCTGAATTACGGAGTGCGCATGGGTCATGATAGAAACCAACGTGTGCGTGCTGTCACACATCTGGGAATTAGTCGCAAGGACATTTTCGAAGCGATAGATGCAATCCATCGATTTCTGATTGATGCCCGCCTTGGCGCTGCTGCATAGGTCAAAGGTCTAAGATTGTGGTATGATGCAGACTCTTTGTTGAGCAGCTCTCAGTTAAGCACCAAGTTCTTTCGGTGTCGACCACAATTCTGCTTGACACAGACAATGATAGATGATAATATCAACGTATGTTGATATGTTGATGGTGGTTTGTCATGGATGGAATTGATATTGTATTCAAAGCTCTAGCGGACCCCGCTCGAGTTCGAATAGTCGAAGTGCTGTCAACCAGTGATGAAATGTGCGTTTGCAATATCATGAAGCAGCTAGGGATGACACAGCCAGCAGTATCTCATCACCTTTCTGTACTGAAGAACGCTGGCTTGATACAGTCTCGAAGACAAGGACAGTGGATCTACTATTCTCTTTGCCTAAATATGTTATCCGACATAGTCCTAAAATTCATCCAGGACCTGCTTACCCGCTCCAAAGTACCACAGGAGCCGTCTGAGTGCTGTGACTAATGAACATAGGAGGTAAAACAGTGAAAAAGGTTTTGTTCGTGTGTATTCACAATTCCGGCAGAAGCCAGATGGCGGAAGCATTTGCGAATCGCTTGGGAGCAGGCGTAATAGAGGCCCAGTCTGCCGGCACTGCGCCCGCTGATGCCATCAATCCGATTGTGGTACAGGCAATGCACGAAATCGGCTATGACATGGAAGGTCAATATCCAAAGCTGATGACGAATGAAATGCTGGATATGGCGGACCTTGTCGTAACCATGGGGTGTGGAGTCAACCTCGATAGCGCTGAGCAAGACGGTGCAGTCTGTCCCGTCGTGCTGGTTGAATCTGAAAATTGGAACCTCGAAGACCCCAAAGACAAATCAATTGCCGATGTTCGAAAGATCCGCGACCAAGTAAAGACAAAGGTAGAAGAACTGGTGGAAAAGTTGAAGACGGGGGTACAACAGCATGAGTGATGGTTTAGGAAAAAGGCTGTCATTCTTGGATCGGTATCTTACACTCTGGATATTTCTCGCCATGGTTATTGGCGTAGGATCGGGGTATGGAATACCAACTATTGCTGAATTTTGGAACAAATTCCAAGTGGGAACTACCAACATCCCTATAGCTATCGGTCTAATTCTGATGATGTATCCGCCGCTTGCCAAGGTAAAATACGAAGAGCTTGGTGAAGTGTTCCGAAACTATAGGGTATTGACACTCTCTCTGCTTCAGAATTGGCTTGTAGGGCCGGTCCTGATGTTCTTACTTGCAATTGCGTTTCTGCGCGGGTACCCCGATCTGATGGTCGGACTAATAATGATCGGGCTTGCGCGGTGCATCGCGATGGTCATTGTCTGGAACGATCTTGCAGAAGGAGATCCGGAATATGCGGCAGGTTTGGTAGCCTTCAATTCTATTTTTCAGGTGCTATTCTATTCCGTATATGCTTATATATTCATCACAAAATTGCCGCCACTGTTTGGATTGAAAGGAAGCGTGGTACACGTAACCATCGAGGAGATAGCGAAGAGTGTATTCATCTATCTCGGGATACCCTTTATCGCGGGGGTGTTGAGCAGGCTCATTGGTCTGAAAACTAAGGGAAAAGAGTGGTACGAGAGGCGGTATATTCCCAGGATCAGTCCTATAACGCTAATCGCTCTGCTTTTTACTATAGTAGTGATGTTTTCTCTGAAGGGTGAATATATAGTAAAACTTCCTTTGGACGTGGTGAGGGTAGCAATCCCATTACTCATCTACTTTGTTGCAATGTTCCTGGTTAGTTTTTACATGAGCAGCAAAGTAGGTGCAGATTATCAAAAGGCGGCTACATTATCTTTCACCGCGGCTAGCAATAATTTCGAGCTTGCCATAGCCGTGGCGGTAGCGGTATTCGGTATCAATTCTGGACAGGCGTTTGCGGCTGTGATTGGTCCGTTGGTTGAAGTGCCGGTATTGATTAGCCTTGTGAACGTATCTTTGTATTTCAAGAGGAGTTACTTTAGATCGCCTGCAACAAGCTAACACAGGGGAAATATGAAAGCCATTGGTACACATGGGACATTGATTCCGCCGCGGGTGCTGTTTTCGGCAGTTCACCAATCAATGGCATGTACAAGAAAGCACGCTTTGAATACAGGATGGATCATGGCCCTACTGTTTGGCGAAAGCATTTGAAGCGGGTATGCTTATTGTACCACCAGTCCTGGTGGATTCGGGCGCGAATAATGGAGGGTATAGGATGTTTACAAAAGTATTATTGGCAACCGACCTCTCTGTGGCTTCCGATATCGTCGTAGGGTACGCAAAGGCTCTTCGGTCACTGGGCTGTCAGGAAGTGATATTGTTACACGTGATCTACGTCAAGCACCTTGTGGGGTTAACCGAAGTGCTTCGAGAAGAAGCCTCAACAAAATTGGATGCACAGAAAGCGACGCTGGAGTCCTTCGGCTATAAGGTATCGGTAGAAACGCCTGTAGGGGTGCCTGGCCCGACCATAACTTCTCTAGCCGCTGATATGAAATGTTCGCTGATTCTGATAGGTTCACATGGACATAGCCTGTCAAGAGAGATAGCACTGGGTGGAGTAGCTACTGACGTAGTACATATGTCAGACGTTCCTGTGCTGATCGTAAGGCTCCAATTCTTTGAAGAAGAGGCGGGAGTACGTTGCAGTGTAGTGACGACAGACGTTTTGTCGCACGTGCTTTATGCGACGGACTTTTCTGACAATGCCGAACGGGCTTTTCAGTATATAGAAGAGCTTGCAAGGCAAGGAAGCAAAACCATGACGCTCATCCACGTGCAGGATGTTTCACGCATACGCCCGCACCTAGAGCAGAGGCTGGAAGAGTTCAATGAGATTGACAGATCGCGTCTCGAGCGTATGGCAATACGACTGCGCGAACTAGGGGTAGAGAAGATAGCTTTGGAGATCAGATACGGAAAGCCAGCAAAAGAAATAGTAGATTACGCTCGTGACAATAATGTCTCGCTAGTAGTCATGGGAATGCATGGAAGGGGATTCATTACGGATGTCTTCATAGGCAGTGTCTCGCACAATGTGGTACGCCTGTCACCATCGCCAGTGCTACTTGTTCCGCCTATGGATTGATAGTGCAAGAGACGTGAGAAGTGCTGCCAAAACGTTTGATATTGGCGGTAGCAGGTTGTTAATTTGACTGAACGGGTGTAATGCGAATCACAAATCAAGAGGTAAATACATTGGTCAAGGCAACAATAGCAGCAGGAGTATGTGGTTTTAAGACGACAGTCAACGCTGTGTCGGATGACATGCAAAATGTGACATTTCAGATAGAAAGCGACTGTGAGAATATTGTGCGACTTGTTTCCGATTTCCCGACCGTCGACAGCTTTAGCGAAATCGGTTTGGGATTCGATGGTTTAATACACAGCAGAGCAAGATCTGCGTTGAAGGGTTGCTGTTCGGGCTGTGTGGTACCCTCAGGAATATTCAAAGCCATGCAGGTTGCAGCAGGTCTTGCATTGCCTGCTCCTGCTTCCATAGATATAACCAAGGAGGAGTAGTGCATTGGTAGGTAATAATTGTGGTTGCTGCGGTGGGAACCAATTTGATGAGAGTAACGATATTAAGCAGATAGTCAGAAAGACCTATGGTCGGGCTGCACAAAATGCCGGGAAGGGTACCAAGTTAAGTTGCTGCTGCGGCGGTGGGCCAAGTACAGATATCATAACCCGCGACTTATACACAGAGGCAGAGATCCAGGGAATACCTGAAGAAGCACTGCTAGCCTCACTTGGGTGTGCTAATCCTATTGCACTCGCGGAGATCAAACCTGGCGAGACAGTACTGGACTTGGGCAGTGGTGGTGGTATTGACGTTCTGATATCGGCAAGACGAGTCGGACCTGCGGGCAAGGTCTACGGTCTGGATATGACCGATGAGATGCTTGAGCTGGCAAGGGCAAATCAAAAGAAGGCCGGAATCGATAATGTAGAATTCATCAAGGGCGAGATCGAGAATATCCCACTGCCTGACAACTCGGTTGATGTCATTATCAGCAACTGTGTGATCAACCTATCAACGGACAAGGACAGAGTGCTCAAGGAAGCATTCCGTGTATTAAAGCCGGGCGGGAGGTTTGCAGTAGCAGACATTGTCTTCACGAGGCCGGTCGCCGAAGAATTCCAGGATCACATTGCGCTGTGGACAGGATGCATTGCAGGAGCATTGGAATCGCAGGAATATATCGGCAAGTTGACCAAAGCCGGCTTTGAAGAGCCAGAAGTACAAATTGTAAGGACCTACTCTGTCGATGACACTGATGGGCTGATTCCTGAGGAAGTAATTGAGAGATTTGGACCACAACAGGTCGCCGAACTCATGCAATCTTTTGCCAGTGCCTGCATACGAGCGCGCAAACCCCTAAGTGCTTGCTGTTGTAATAGTTGATTTTTGCCGTCCAGGCATACAGCACACCTTGTACGCAAGTAGTGGGGTATTGACGCCGGTAGACTATTTGGCTATAATACCAAATAGCAAAGGAGGTAGCTATGTTATCAAGAGATTTGTACGAATATAGAGCACAATTCATCAGGGCTTTGGCACATCCAAGCCGTTTAATCATCATTGATGCCTTGTCAGAAGGTGAAAAATGTGTCTGTGAGTTACAGGAAATCGTTCAGTCAGACGTAACAACAGTTTCCAAGCATTTGTCAGTATTGAAGAGCTCGGGCATGGTCTGTAGCCGCAAACAAGGTCTTCAAGTGTACTACAGATTAAGGCTGCCGTGTATACTCAACTTCTTCTCTTGCGTTGATGCTGCTATTCAAAGAGACATTGAGTTACGGCGGGCATGCGAGCTGCCATTAGAAATGGCCACAAGTCAGGGGGAATTCGGTCGATGAAATCAAATCTGAAGCGATTTCTGCTACTCTTGGCCGTGTTCCTAGCTGCGTATTTCTTGCCCTTAGATTCGTCACGAGTCCAGGGCGCATTCCTGGAAGCGTTTGCCATGCTTCATGAATACGCTCGCGCACATGTTCTCTTTTGCTTGGTGCCGGCTTTCTTTATAGCCGGTGCAATCGCTGTGTTCGTGAGCCAGGCATCGGTTATGAAGTATTTCGGACCGAAAGCTAACAAACTGCTATCATATTCGGTAGCTTCGATTTCTGGTACAATTTTGGCAGTATGCTCATGCACTGTTCTACCACTCTTTGCTGGCATATACACTAGGGGAGCTGGTCTCGGTCCGGCCACAGCTTTTCTCTATTCGGGACCAGCTATCAACGTACTCGCGATTATTCTGACCGCACGAGTACTCGGATATCAGATGGGGGTGGCGAGAGCAGTGGGTGCTATTGGCTTTGCTTTTATCATTGGACTGGTAATGCATCTCCTCTTTCGGAAGGAAGAAAAGGAGAAAATGCTTGCAGCCGAGGAGATGTTCCTGAGCGAAGCGAAGAAGGATCGGCCTCTCTGGAAGACAGGCCTTTATTTTGCAGCAATGATAGGCATCCTGGTCTTCGCCAACTGGGGCAAACCGCTGGAAAATCAGCATTTGTGGGCGGTGATATACCATGCTAAGTGGGCCATCAGCGGTACACTGCTTGCGCTACTTGCTATCATGCTAGCCAAGTGGTTTACGAAGGCAGAGCTACAACAGTGGGTTTCAACCACATGGGAGTTTTCGTTACAAATTCTACCGTTACTCTTTGCCGGAGTGCTTGTCGCCGGATTTGCTCTTGGGCGACCTGGACACGAAGGCATAATACCTTCCGGGTGGGTTTCGAAACTTGTCGGTGGTAACTCGCTTTTTTCTAACTTCTTTGCCGCTATCTCTGGTGCACTGATGTACTTTGCGACCCTTACCGAGGTGCCAATATTGCAGGGTCTCATGGGTGCCGGCATGGGTAAAGGACCTGCCCTCGCACTCCTGTTAGCAGGTCCATCACTGAGCTTGCCAAGTATGCTTGTAATCAACAGAATTATGGGCCCTAAGAAAACACTTGCATATGTAACGACGGTAGTAGTAGTGGCAACTGTAGCCGGCGTGATATACGGTATGATACCATCATAGTTGAGAAAGGAGCTTTGAATAAATGGATTGCGAGTGTTCGTGTGGAGGTTCGCTAAAGCTAATTTTCCCGTGTTCAGGTGCTTCAGATGTAGGCGAGCTGTCTGACCGCGCTGCGAGGAAATTGACTGCTGACGGGTTAGGCAAAATGTACTGCCTAGCAGGGATTGGTGGCAGATTGGAGGTCATTGTAGAAAACACTAAGGCTGCGCATAAGATTCTTGCAATCGATGGCTGCAAGCTAGACTGCGCACGAAGAACCCTTCGACAAGCCGGATTCAAAGGCTTCAATCATATCCGATTGAATGATCTCGGTCTGGAAAAAGGTGAGTCTCCTGTCAATGAAGACAATCTCAAGAAAGTCATGGAAGCTTGCATGTCTGCGCTACAAGAGTAGTGTGGCTATATTGAAATCAGTGTAAACCGAGGTTAGAATATCTTTTGGAGGAGTATAGATTATGAAGATCCAGATACTAGGAACAGGTTGTCCAAAATGTAAAGCACTGACTGCTAACGCCCAGCAAGCTGTTGGGGAACTTGGTATTGACGCGGAGATTGAGAAGATCGAAGACATCAGAGAAATCATGAAGTTTAACATTCTCATGACTCCCGGGTTAGCAATTGATGGAGAGGTGAAATCTGTAGGTAAAGTGTTGTCACCTCAGGAGATCAAAGCCCTACTGGTTGCTGAAAAGACTGAATAATCATCCATAGGGAGGCCAACAAGCATGAACAACCGATGGGCCAAGGCGGCCGTAATAATATTGCTAGTGACAGCGGTGGCCGGAGTTTTGGCATTTAAGGCTGCTGAGAAGCGCCCAGACACTAAGACTTCTGCTAAGCAAACCCAAACACGTATATCACCTAGTTCTGACAACTCTGCAAGGCCAGATGATTCGGGCCTAGATCAGAGAGAAGTAGACGAGATGAATGACGCGTCTGCTGAGACCATGGCGACGAAACCTGACAAATCAATGACCGAAGGCAGCCAGACCAAGGCCGACAAGACCGCATCTGCAAGTTCCAGCCGTGACGCAGGCGAGCCGACCGCCAGGCAAGAGAGTGCGTCAGCGACTGAGAAAGCTACAGCAACAGTGACAAAAGACTCGCCTGCAAGGATACCCAAATTGTTAGACCTAGGTGCGTCAAAGTGTATTCCTTGCAAGATGATGGTCCCGGTATTAGAGGAGCTGTCGAAGGAATACAAAGGACAACTTAGAGTAGAGTTCATAGATGTTTGGGAGAACCCAGAAGTGGCCCAGAAGCTTAATATCCGAGGAATCCCCACGCAGATTTTCTACGATGCGGAAGGTAGAGAGCTTTGGCGTCACGAGGGATTCATCTCAAAAGAAGATATCATTGCGAAGTTTGCAGAGTTTGGGATTAAGCTCGAGAAATAGTCTGGCTGGAAGAAATATATGTTCAGAAAACTCTCACGATTGTGGATTTGGCTCCTGATACTTGTTGGACTACTTGTGCTGACGAATGTAATATCTAAACGCAACGCTCCAGCCGGCGGCTGCGGCGGGTGAAGCCCGTTCCCTTCGACGCAGGTTGCGCCGTAGACAACAGGTAGTGGCTAGGAGTGGAGTCTGGCTTCATATGGTTACTGGGCCAAAAACTGGCACCGGAAATCCTTGTGAATCCTTTAGCTCACAGGGAGGATTTAGGCCGCGGCCATACCAGAGGAGTGAGCCAGCAGGCACAGGGTCTTCTAGCGTAATCATGATGCTGGTAGGGTCATTTTTCGCCTGAGCCCAACTGACGATATAGTGCGGCGCGCCGTTTGCATCTATGGTGAACCCACATCTGCCGGTGCTGGGGTGTAGAGCACCGTGCACACCCTCGAAGTGAATTCTCAGCAGTGTGCGTGAGTCATTTACAAATTCAATTCGCTTTGGTCGCGGTCCCGAGAGTATATCTGTTCTCCCAAACCTCAGCCTAAGGGCCTGGAATGCCAGCCTCTCTCCTAGACGCCTCAGTGAGACAGAATCTAGATGAATTGAGTCTGAAAGGGTGCTATCTATGGCTGGAACCATGGCTACGTTTGCAAGCTCAGATTCGAGAGCAAGCTGGTCTGTTTGCACGCGGTTCCACCCCTCACTTAGTGCTTCATCACCAAAGAAGCATGCAAGCTGAACGTAGACAAACGGCATCTCGGGGGACTGTAAATCTGATCTAACGGTCTCAATGAATTGGCGAAACTTCTCCTTGTATCCTACCCCTCTTTCTGGCGAGATAGCATCGGACTCCCCTTGGTACCACAAACAACCGGCGACCTTGCCACCGGCGACACTAATTCGCCGCATCATCGAGCCGTATAGTGATCTTCCCCCCAGGTGTTTGAGAGCAGGATCCCATTGTGCGAGTGAGGTACCGCCATGCGAACACACCAACAGCCCCACGGGAACACCGGTTGCCTTGTACATCACCTTGCCAAAGCGAACTCCCAAGCTGGCGCCTATTGTCCCGAAATTCCTGTTCCAACGATTGAGCTTCTCACGCTCCAACGGGTCATCGATAGACCAGTGTACTGGATCTATGGATTCGTTCAGGCGGCATAGGGGATCTCTAGCTATTCCCCATGTCTCATCATAATAAAACGCATGCACCATCTTGTGTGGTGTCTCCAGGTTTATCAGTTTTCCGCATCCGTCCATGTTGGACTGACCCGCGAGCACCCAAAGGTCGCCGACAAGGAGGTCTGGAATACGCACATATGCTCCTGCGCCGGTCTTTAGTTCCAGAAGATATGGACCTCCAACGGGAACGTTTAGGATTTTGGCACTGAAATGGCCATCATTTATATCAGCCTGTTGCCAGTCAGTCCCCTCTATTCTATACTCAACTGGGCCTTCGCCGTCGTATGTGCCTGCAATCGGAATATCCGCAACATAGTCATCCGAGCGCTGAAATACTTGATAAGGAACCGGGGATAATACGGTGATATTGGAATTCATTATTGTTACCTCTTCTCTAATTGCACAGATTGGCTCTTTTCTAATATAAAGCGTAAGGTCTGCCAGACATTTTCTCATTAATAGTGGTGGGCCTGTACCTGCCGACTACACCGCGATCAACTTCACTCACTACTGAAACGTTCCAATACTGGCGGCTGGGGATACTGCCGGGGAATGAAAAAGACCTCCCGTCCATCTACATTTTTCCAGTATCCGCCTGCTCGTTTGATATTGGCTCGGGCATAACGTTCACAGGTAGGAATAAGGGTATTCCACGTATAATCGACCTCCGCGAACTTTTTTTCTGAGATGGCAGGAATTCCAGACCTGTACTTGTCTGGGATTTCTTGGTAGCCCAGGATGGTGCAGAGTATACCTGCCGCAGTTGAGGGGTTGCAGTCTGAGTCTTGGCCGCATCTAGTGGTGATTTCCAAAGTCTTGTCCAATTCGCCGCTCCCATATAGTAAACCTATGACAACATATGCCCCATTCAAGCTAGCATCGATGTTGAATCGATTTCCAGGTTTTGAACAATAGCCACTGGGACGGCTACCCCACTTGTCTTGCAGTTTTTTCCACGTCAAACGCCAGTCGTCCGGATACATTCGGTGCCAAAGCAAGACGTCGCGAATTGTTCTTGCGTACGTGCTCCACGTAGGAATAGACTTCAGACCTTGCCTTACTACTCTTTCGACATTCGATTCAAAGAATGCCTCGGTATACATTGCTGCGACGAACATGCCGCCATAGAGGCCCTCGCCTGAATTCGTGATTGTACCGAAAACCTCACACAACTTGTTCGACGACCTAGGAAGCCCAGGATTAATCAATCCGAAAAGATCAGCCTGGATCTGGAAGTCTATATCGGCCGCATGTGGATTATATTTTCTGCTGCCCGAGTCTGGGGGTGCGATACCATTTCGACAATTCTCACGTCCTCTGTGATTGGCATGGAACAGCGGAAACTTGGTTTCGGAGAACGCTTGTCCAGCCTCGACATGAGTGATGTCCAAGCCATACCTCTCAATGGCTGTAAGAAAGCTAAGTTCCACATAGAGGTCATCTTGCCCTAATGCTTCCTGCACTAGGCCAGGCTGCCATTGACGGATTTCTTCCTCGTATATGTATCCGCACGCTTTGAATTCCGTCGGGGCACCGTAAGCTACACCGATGATCTGTCCGGCCCATCCGCCCTGCATCTTATTCAGGTACTCGTCTACCGACAATTGACGATACTCGACGGCGTAGGTCCTCCCGACGAACAGAACTAAGACGAAAAGAGAACACGATAATTTCATGGGCTTACAACTCCACACGGTGGCATAAAGTCTCACGCCTGTACAGACACAGGCAAGAAACAAGGGAAGACTTACTACTGGTGCAGTGTTAGGCGGGACATGAAAAGATTCCTCCCTTAGGTCCACGAAGGACCGCGTTTGATCTTGTGCTCGCTCAATGCATCGTGTTATATTCCATGTAGTGGTCGCTGAACAGAGTGTGACGTCTGAGAAACGGTTTTTCCTCGAGGGGTATATGCATGGGCACAAGGCTACTTAAGGTGTTGCTGGCGATAGTGATTGCGTTCGGTGCTCTGGCATCTGGTGTAATGGTAGCTGTTTTGAACAGTAAGACCATATACCCTAATGTTAGGGTCGATGGAATCGACATAGGAGGGCTAAGCAAACGTGAAGCCCAGCAACGCTTGATTTCTCTGTTGAAAGAATCATCACACAGGAAGCTATTTCTCAGATACGCAGACCAAACTTGGGAGATGAGTACGTCCCAGTTGGGAGCGAAGGTAGATATAGAGGCCATCGTTCAGACAGCTTACATGATTGGTAGAGAGGGTTCGCTTCCCCATCGGATGAATGAAATCATTGGGACATGGTGTCATGGTGTAGAAGTACCGATGGTATATTCGTTTTCGCTGAGTGCCGCCAAACAGGCAATTCAGGAACTCGCGAGAAACATAGATCGTGATCCTGTGGATGCCCGTTTATTAGTCGATGGAGATCTCGTGCGAGCAGTTCCGGAGAAACCGGGACTCAGACTGGACGTCGAGCAGAGTTTGGAACGGATTACAAGAGCAGTGAATACTGGCAGCGACAGTGTAGGTCTCGTCGTCAAGATAGTTCAACCAAAGGTCGTGCAGTCGGACTTTACGGGGATTACGGGGGTAATTGCTTCTTATTCGACCAAATATAGAACCTGGCAACGAGACAGGACGCATAATTTAATGACAGCAGCTCGAGCACTCAATGGCACGCTTATCAAACCAAGCGAGCTGTTCAGCTACAACGAAGTAGTTGGACCCCGCCAGCCATCACGCGGCTATCGAAAAGCGCCGATATTTGTGCGCGGAGAAGTGGAGCAAGGCATAGGAGGCGGAGTGTGCCAGGTTTCGACGACTCTGTATAATGCGGCATTGCTAGCGAACATGGAAATAGTCTCAAGGGCTCATCATTCGCGACCTGTGGACTATGCGCCTGTTGGGCGTGATGCCACTGTGGCTTATCCATCACCGGACCTAAAGTTCAAAAACACAACTCCTGCCCCGGTGTATATCTCAGCGTCTGTCGGCGGTGGGACGGTAAACATAACCTTATTTGGAAGAAAGATGGACGATCAAGAGGTTGAGCTGGTCTCTGAGGGCCATCAAGTGATCCGGCCTCGTGTCATCAGGATAGCTGATAAGAATCTGTCTCCAGGTGAGGAAATCGTTCGAGAAGCCGGGAGACCTGGTCATCGGGTCAAGATATACCGTATAATCAAGAAGCACGGACAAGTGATCAAGAAGGAACTGATTTGCAGTGATTTTTACAAACCAGAAGATCGAGTGGTAGCTTTTGGCGAACTACAGGATTCAGCAAAAAGTGCTACTGTAAGTATTGACAAGGCGAAGTCGTCCGTTTATAATAACTAAATGCAGTGCCCTGGTGAACGTGACCAGGGGCTGGACACAATTGAATATGGGCTTTGTGGAAACAGGGGTGCAGCCCTGCGAAGTTAGGCTTTTCCGATCAGGAACTCCCATATTACCAGGAGGCCGCGTTGATGGATCGGGGACTCGATCAGGGGTGGTCGGCTGACTTCCACAGGATGGTAGACGAAGACATCGTCGCATATGCGAAACAAGGAAGCAGAAGGGCCACCGAGCATCTGCTAACGAAGTACAGGAGCCTCGTTGAAGGAAAGGCGAGAGCTTACTTTGTTGTCGGAGCTGACCGCGAAGACGTGGTCCAAGAAGGTATGATTGGTCTATTTAAAGCCATAAGGGACTTTAGGTCGGACAAGCTGGCACGTTTTCGTGCTTTCGCGGAACTTTGCGTTACGAGACAGATAATCACAGCTGTCAAGACTGCTACTAGGCAGAAGCATATACCGTTAAACAAGAGCATATCCTTACATGGAAGCGGGGCTGGTGAAGGCTCAGAGTGTGCTCTGATAGATATACTACCGGACGCTTGCGTGGTGGATCCCGAAAAGGTAGCTCTGAGTTCGCAGATGCGGAGCTATCTAGATAGTGGTAGTTCAAAGCTGAGCTCTCTGGAATTGCAGGTTTTGTTGTTTTATGTTCAGGGGCTGTCCTATCGCGAAATGGCCGAACTGCTCTCCTGTGGAACAAAGTCAATAGATAACGCTCTTCAGCGGGCAAAGCGCAAGATCGGGGCAAAAATCGCTCAAGACTGATGCCGACGTAGCTCAATCGGTAGAGCAGGGGTTTTGTAAACCTCAGGTTGCGGGTTCGAGTCCCATCGTCGGCTCCATTTACAATGACACATAAAAAGTGGGTAAGAAACTAGGGTAAGGTCTAAGACCTGCTAGCTTTCTTATCGTTTGCGTAGAGTAGAGATTTGTGGGGGGATGCCCGAGTGGCTAAAGGGGGCAGACTGTAAATCTGTTGCGGAAGCTACGGTAGTTCGAATCTACCTCCCCCCACCAAGTAGCAATGCATACAAGAGGATAGGACCTGCGAAAAGGTGGTTCTATCCTCTAGCTACTAACCTTTATCAAATCAGAAACGCCCACGTGGCGCAGAGGTAGCGCACCTCTTTGGTAAAGAGGAGGTCATGGGTCCGAGTCCCATCGTGGGCTCCATGCTATCGGTTGGGGGCTTGGGGTTAGTCGGGCTGGCCTCTGGTCTCCAACCTTCTATTTGATTTTAGGAGGCATAAGAGATGGGTAAGCAGCGGTTTGAGAGGACGAAGCCGCATGTAAACGTAGGGACGATAGGACATGTAGACCATGGGAAGACGACGTTAACATCGGCGATCACCTACGTACTAGCGCA
>Ga0308417_1001985_pt1 | contig 13720 bp, 13 predicted proteins | sample HotsprSampleOS65_FD_203528 | JGI IMG/M metagenome (GOLD analysis project Ga0308417, IMG submission 203528) | Hot spring phototrophic mat microbial communities from Octopus Spring, Yellowstone National Park, Wyoming, United States - 20090730_OS65 ... | reverse complement strand
TTGCCGTCTCCGATGGCATGAACGAAAAGGGACTTGTTGCCAATATGCTCTGGCTCGTGAGTTCCGAATATCCGCCGTTCAACAAAGAAGGCGGCACGAAGAAAGGACTTGCGGTATCGCTGTGGGCGCAATATGCGTTGGACAACTTCGCCACCGTTGCTGAAGCCGTTGAAGCGTTCAAAAAGGAAGAGTTTGTCGTCGTAACAGACTTCATTCCCGGAACCGATAAATACACAACCGTTCATCTTTCTCTTTCCGACGCAAGTGGCGACAATGCGATTCTCGAATACATTGGCGGCAAACTCATCATTCATCACGACCCCTCCTACACCGTGATGACCAACGACCCCGTTTTCAACGAGCAATTAGCCATCAATCAATACTGGAAAGGAATTCCGGGAAATATCTTTCTGCCCGGAACAAACCGCGCCGCCGACCGATTCGTGCGGGCTTCTTACTACATCAACGCCATTCCGCAAACGGATAACACCCGCGTTGCGGTCGCAAGCGTGTTCAGCGTGGTGCGTAATTGCTCCGTTCCGTATGGAATTTCCACCGAAGGATTTCCAAATCTTTCCACAACGCGGTGGCGCGTCGTTGCTGACCAAAAAGAGTTGGTCTATTACTACGAAGATGCGTTAAGCCCAAACGTGATTTGGGTTGATTTGAAAAAATTGGATTTCAGACCGTCGGCGAAGGTCAAAAAATTAGGATTGGATAAAGGGCAAATTTACGCAGGCGATAGTTCCGACAAATTTGCTGTGAGCAAACCGTTTGTGTTCAGAGGAATTTAAATCGAACACTCACTTTGAAAGGTCAAACGCAACAAGGGTGTCTTGATGTTTAGTGTAGTAAAGCCGATTCTTGCGCACAAAAAATCCATCAGTGAGCAAGCCGCTCATTGAATCGCCGAGCGTATCACGATAAACGACCTCTCCCGATTCAATCACGAAGAGCGTGTAGGTGAGGGCTTTAATGGGCATGCCGTTTTGCGTCAAAACCATTTTCTCTGTTTGCTCGTGATAGCCGAGAAGGGTGGTTGCGCCGAGTTCAATGCAATCGTATCCTGCGACAACATTTTTGGCAGATGTAACTTTTTCCGCAAGCGACTTGACGCGCTCAAAATCGGGCGAAAAGTTGTTATGGCGTGTGGGCAGTTCAACGCCTTGAGCGGTAGCAAAGTCTTGTGATTGGTCGCGGAACTTGTCGGCTTCGGCTGTAGAAACATCGCGGAGTTTTTCGCCCGTCAAAGCGTCAAGAATGAAGTAATGTCGTTCTGCAAATGCATCGCTATCCACAGGGCGATAGACGAGAAGTTCGCCGCCTGAACGCGCCACAAAACTGACGGATTCATCTTTCCATACGAGCCGAGCTGATGTTGCGTCAAACGCCCACAAGCCCCGATGTTCTGGAATACGCGGTGCAACATAGCCGTGCAAGTAAAATAAATTGTCGTAGACCAGTTCCAATCCAACCCACCAGCCTTCGCCGATTTCGTTGCCTTGTTCATCTTTGAGCATAAAGTTCTCCCAAAGCGGCTTTCCTGTGGTGGCATCAAGTGAAAGGAAACTCACCTTTCGCTCACTGAAAACAGCGCGGCGTTCGCCGGTGCGATGCTCAACAATCAAATTTCCATTTTCTAAAAATTGCGAAAGCCAAATCGTGCCTTGTTTTTGGAACGACCAAGCAGGAGCGCGTTTCTGCTTAAACAGGTTCAGCATAGTGTCAAGGAAGTTGTATCAAGGAACTTTTCTGAATCGCGTGTTCGCGAGTAGCCACTCCAAGCCAAGCAAGAGTAATGCAGGCAAGAGAAAGACTAAAAATTCTTCTTTGTATTCAGTGTAGGTTTCTGTTTCGATTTTTGTTTTTTCCAGCAAGTCGATTTCGGTGTAGATACGTTTCAAACTTTCATAGTCAGTGGCGCGGAAGTATTTGCCGCCGGTTAAATCTGCAATGCGTTGGAGCGTGGCATCATCGACATCGACCTTTTGGCGAATGTAACGCTTGCCGAAAATCGGGTCGATGATGGGATAATTGGCATAACCTTGTGTGCCTGCGCCGACGGTGTAGATTTTAATGCCGAGAGCCGCCGCAAGTTCCGCTGCCGTTACAGGCTCGATTTCGCCCGCGTTGTTTTGTCCATCGGTCAGAAGCACAATCACACGGCTTTTGGCGTTAGAGGTGCGCAATCGATTGACCGATGTTGCAATCGCCATGCCAATCGCCGTTCCATCTTCTTGCAACGAACCCGCACGCAGGGTGGAAAGCATAGAAAGCAAGAGCGGATAGTCGAGCGTGAGCGGACACTGCGTAAAACTTCTGCCTGCAAATACCACCAAGCCGATTCTATCGCTGATGCGCTTGCGCACGAAATCCATTGCAACTTCTTTTGCCGCTTCTATGCGGTTTTTTGGCTCGAAATCTTCAGCGAGCATTGAACCCGATAAATCCATCGCCAATACAATGTCAATGCCTTCCGAATACACGACTTGTTTTTGGTTTTCCAAGACGGGACGCGCCAGTGCCAAAATGAGAAGCGCGAGCGCAATCATTCGGAATGCGAAGACGGCATGCCGAAACTCTTTGAGCCAACCTTGCCTCGCTTTCATGGCTTGCCTGATGTCAGAAAAAACGAGTGCCGCACGCTTGCCGCTCCGCTCGCGCCAAAGGTAGAGCGCAGTTAGAAGCGGAATCAGAAGCAAGAGCCACAGAAACTCTTTGTTCTGAAAAGCAAAATTTGATTTTGAAAAAAGGTCAAACACAAGCGAGCGTTGAGTTTAAGCGTTAAGCGTTTTAGATGATTCCGCCGACGATAGAGATTGCGGTGTCGTTTCTTCAATGACGGCTTTTGAAAGACTTAAACTTTCTCGTGCCTCAATTTTACTCGGATAAAACTTGGCGAACTTCACAAGGTCGGCGCGCTCAAAAATTTGTCGATAGCGTGCAATCTGTTCCGCGCTCAATTTCGTGCGCAGTGCATAGAGAATTTCGGACGTGATTTGTTCCAATGCGGGAATGCGGTAGTAGTCCTCGATAAACTCGCGCAAGATGTCGGAAAGGTCGCTGTAAAATTTCTTGAACTCTTCTTGTGAGTTGAGCGGATACGATTCCAACATGGCAAGTTTTTCAAGAGCGATTTGATATGGTGGTTTCTTTGGTTCAACGGCTTTCGGCTTTTCTTTTCGGCGATGCTTTTGCCAAAGCGTGAAGAGCCAATAGCCAATGCCTGCCAGTAGCACAACACCAACGGCAATCGCCACATAAACCCACGCGGGAAGCGGAAGCGTTTGAAGCGGTTTAATGTCGGCGATGTCTTTCATTGTGGTATCAAGCACCGAGCGCACATAAATCAACTTGGAATCCAGCTTCAAGATAGCCGTGTCTGATTGTCCCACTTGAACATATCGCAAGTCGAGTGGCGGAATGATTTGCACACCGGTATCAAAAACCGTGAGCGTGTATTGCCAACGCACCGTGTTGAATCCGTCGCGCTCTTCTTCAAAAAGTTTTTTTCGAGAACGAATTTCAAACGGATAAAATGCGACTTCATCGGTGTCGGAAGGAATCGTGAAGAGTTGCGTGTCGGAGTAGGTCAGCGACAGTAGATAAAACACATTGTCGCCGATAAGGCATGTATCGGGCGTAATTTCAGCGGAGGCTTTGGGCGTTTGCGCAACCGTTGCGCCAGAAACAAAAAGCAAGGAACAAACGATGAGAACAAGCAGTGCTAACGGTTTCATTGTTCAAGGGTTATCGACGCAGTTCGCGTTGTTTGAAAAAGGTAGCGAGCGGACGAATGTAGGATTCATCGGTCGAGACGCTCACCATGTCGATTTGCAACTTTTGAAGCGAGACTTTGCGCCGTTGTTGAAGCTCTTCCATGCGCTTGGCATAGTTCAAGCGAAATTGCTCATCGAAGGTATCGGCGATAAAATGCTCGCCTGTTTCGGCATCTTCCAATTCCAATAAGCCCACAGCGGGCAACTCGAATTCAGACTTATCGGTAATTTGAATGACGACAAAATCATGCTTTTGGTTCATCATGCGGAGCGGCTTTTCGTAGTTTGAATCCATCAAGTCGCTGACAAGAAAGACAATCGCTTTGCGTTTCAAAATGCGTGAAGCGAACTCGACGGCGGCGGCGATGTTCGTGCGTTTGCTTTTCGGCTCAAAGAAGAAAATTTCACGCAAGATTCGAAGCACGTGCGTTCTGCCTTTGCGCGGCGGAATGAAGAGTTCGACTTGGTCGGTGAAAATAATCAGCCCAACTTTGTCGTTGTTCTTCGTTGCGCTGAACGCAAGCGTGGCGCAAATTTCAGCGGCGTAATCGCGCTTGAACTGCTTATGCGTGCCGAAGAATCCAGAGCCAGAACCATCAAAGAGAATCATCAAGGTTTGTTCGCGCTCTTCTTCAAAGACTTTGATAAACACATCGTCTTTGCGCGAGGTCACATTCCAATCAATCGCACGCACATCATCGCCGTATTGATACTCGCGCACTTCGGCAAACTCCATGCCCTTGCCTTTGAACGCCGAATGATACTCGCCGCCGAAAATGTTATTGACCACACCGCGCGTGCGAATTTCTAATTGACGGATTTTCTTGAAAATTTCTTTTAAGTCCGGCTTCGACATGAGCGCGAAAGGTTGAGTGTTTTGCGGTTAAAGTCAATAGAGAGACAAGTGTTTTCAAGCAATTTTCTTCCCAAAAGAAAGACAGTCGTTTCAGCAAAACATACTTCTACAAGTTTGGGTTGTTGAAACCATACAAGCGTTGCGACTCCAACCACACCACCGAAGACTTCGCCATTTGCTTGCTGAAAAAACTCTGTGCCTTTGGGAGATACAGAGAGAAAATCAGCATATTCAATCGGCATCAACAAACTTCCACTGAATCCTGTATCAATCTCAAAGGTGATAATCTTTTTGAAAGACGAAAATTTTAGTTTCAAAACAGGCGCAAGTGTTTTCGCGATAACACGACCAGAGAGCCTTCTTGTCATACCATTTTGAAATCATAAACGCCGTTGAGGCAATACACAGCAGGGAATCCGACGCGGCGAATATGAAAAAACGTGTTTGGATATTTCGCCTCGGCTTTCTCAAGCGCATCTAAAACCGTTTTTCCCATCACGAAGTCTTCGGCTTCACAGTTGATACAAACAATTTTACCGTTATGCCTTGGCTCCAAAAGCTGTTTGAAGCGTTGATGATACAGTTTCTCGCCTTTTTGGCGCGTGAGTTCAGCTTGTTGGAGCAAACGCTCAACGCGAGGTGCTTTTTTTGAAGTGGACTTTTTCATGTGGTTGATTTAAGGTTAAGGCACATTCACAGCATTAAGCACTTTTCGGATAATATCTTCGGGCGCAATGTTTTCGGCTTCGGCTTCGTAGGTCGGAATGATGCGATGTCGAAGCACATCGTAAGCAATCGTTTTAACATCTTCGGGCGTGGTGTAGCCGCGACGGTTGAGAAAGGCATTCGCACGTGCCGCAAGGTTGAGATTGATGGTTGCACGTGGCGAGGCACCGTAGGCAATGAAGTTGCGCAGTTCGTTCAATCCGTAGTTGAGTGGCTCGCGTGTGGCGAAGACGATGTCGACGATATACTTCTCGACTTTCGGGTCTAAATACACATCGTTGACGACTTTGCGCGCACGCAAAATTTCTTCGATGGTTACGCACGGCTGAATCGGGTCACTTTTGTCGGTGCGGGCTTGTCGGCGCATAATCTCCAACTCTTCTTCGGGCGAAGGATAGCCGACTTTCAGTTTCATCATAAAGCGGTCAACTTGCGCTTCGGGCAGTGGGTATGTGCCTTCTTGTTCAACAGGGTTTTGCGTGGCTAAAACCAAGAAAGGATTGTCGAGCTTGTAAGTTTGCTCGCCAATCGTAACCTGTTTTTCTGCCATCGCTTCGAGCAAGGCGGATTGCACTTTGGCGGGCGAGCGGTTGATTTCATCAGCGAGAATCATGTTCGCGAAAATCGGACCTTTCTTCGTTGTAAATTCCATCGTCTTTTGGTTGTAAATCATCGTTCCCAAAAGGTCGGCGGGCAACAGGTCGGGCGTAAATTGAATGCGCTGAAATTTAAGATTGAGGGCTTTCGCGAGTGAACTCACGGTGAGCGTTTTCGCCAGTCCCGGAACGCCTTCGAGCAAAATGTGCCCGTTGGTAAGCAGTCCAATCAAGAGGCGGTCGACCACGTAAAGTTGTCCGACAACCACTTTGGCGATTTCGGTTCGGATTTTTTCGACAAAAGCCGATTCGGCGCGGATTCGCGCGTTGAGTTCTTCGATGTTAAAGGTATCAATCATTGATGGTGATTAAAGTGATGGTTGGCGCGTTGAAGGTCATCGTTTTTTATCTTCTTGACCGGGAATGTAATACATCGTGCTGAACGCCCAAATGAGCAACGCAATTCCACCGACGGTCAGGAGCAACGAAAGAAAGGTATCGACTCTGACAACATCGTGAATAATGCCAATGCGCGGCGCGAAAAGAATTGCGAGATTCATTCCGAGCAAGAACAAAAGAATTCGAGAAAACTTCGGAACGGGTTGCGCGCCTTTCTTATTTTGATTGTCTGACGGCATAATTACACCTTGTATATGAACATTCTTGGGATTGAATCCAGTTGCGACGATACGTCTGCCGCTGTGCTAAAAGGCAGTTGCGTTGCCTCTAACATTATCTCATCGCATCTTGCGCATCGCGAGTTTGGCGGCGTTGTGCCTGAAATCGCCTCGCGTGAACACGAGCGGCTGATTGTCTCGGTCGTGCAACAAGCACTTGAAAAAGCGAATATAAAAAAATCCGACCTCGATATTGTTGCCGCAACTGCGGGACCGGGACTTATCGGCGCGGTACTCGTCGGCTTGAACTTCGCCGAAGCCTTTGCCTTCGCGCTTCAAAAGCCCTTCGTTCCTATCAATCACATCGAGGCGCATATCTTTTCAACCTTCATTGAAGAGCCTGTTCCAAGTTTTCCTTTCGTCTCGCTCACCGTGTCAGGCGGACACACGCTCCTTGCGCTCGTGCAAGACGATTTAAGTTACCGCATTATCGGTCGCACCATTGACGATGCCGCCGGCGAAGCCTTCGACAAAACTGGCAAAATGCTCGGACTGCCTTACCCCGCCGGACCCATTATCGACAAACTCGCCAAAAACGGCGACGCAAATTTTCACAAGTTCCCACAAGCCCTCACCAAAGGCTACGACGAAAATTTTGATTTCAGCTTTTCAGGATTGAAAACATCGGTGCAAACTTACCTTTACCACCAAAGCAAAACTTTTATTGATGCTCATCTTGCCGATATATGTGCCTCAATTCAAGAAGCGATTACATCGGTCTTGGTTTCAAAAACCATTCAAGTGGCGTTGAACTTTGGTGTGAAGACGGTTTCAGTGGCAGGAGGCGTGAGTGCAAACTCTGAACTGCGCCGAAAGTTTGAACAAGCCTGCGCTGAAAAAAGCCTGACCTTGCACATTCCAAAACCGATTTACTCAACCGATAACGCGGCGATGATTGCTTCACTTGCACGACTCAAAGCCGAGCGCGGACAACTTGAAAAACACTTGCGCTACAACTATCCTGCCTTTGCGGCGTTTCAAGGGTGAAAACAACAAGCGAGACAGAACCATGATAAGAAGCCCGCTAAGATACCCCGGAGGCAAGAGTCGCGCCGTAAAGCTCATTGCTTCACTTGTGCCACACTTTGAAGCGTATCGCGAACCGTTTCTCGGCGGTGGTTCGGTGTTTCTCTATCTCAAACAAAAATTTCCGAACAGAAAATTTTGGGTGAACGACTTGCACTTTCCACTGTTCAAATTTTGGCAAATGTGCAGAGACCATGTAGAACTCGTGATTCAAAAAGTCTATGAATGGCGAGAGCAATTCCAAAATGGAAAAGCGTTGCACAGGTTTCTCACTTGCAATCGTGCTACATTCAACGAGGTTGAAACGGCGGCAGCATTTTTCATTCTCAACCGCATGACGTTTTCAGGCACAAGCGAAAGCGGTGGATATAGCGAACAAGCCTTTCGCGGCAGATTCACCGAAAGTAGCATTCACCGATTGAGAGCGTTTGCGGAAGTTCTCAAAGGCACAATCATCACCAACGATGATTTTCAAAACGTCGTAGAGCAAGAAGGCAACAATGTGTTTCTTTTTCTTGACCCGCCGTATTACTCAGCAACAAAATCCGCTCTCTATGGCAAGAACGGACACTTGCATAAACACTTCGACCACGTGCGATTTGCCGAAACCATGAAACAGTGCAAGCATCATTGGCTCATCACATATGACGACAGCGACTACATCAGAGAACTTTTTTCATTTGCAACGATTCTAACTTGGGACTTGACATACGGAATGCGAAATGTTACGGCTCATTCTAATCAGACAGGCAAAGAGCTCTTCATTTCAAACTATTTGATTAAACTGCCTGAAAGAACTTTGCACGAGCGACAATTAAGTTTGCTGTAATGGGAGACAAGAAGAAATGACCAACAGAACCTACGACCAACTCACCGCACGCCTGCGTGCCGTTCATCACAAAGCGCAACTGAAAACCGCGCTTCTCGGTGCGTCTAAAACCGTGCTGGTGGTATGCGGTGTGGTGCTACTTGTGTCAGGCGTTGAATGGGCGTTGCATTTATCGAGCGCGTGGCGATTCACAATGCTGATGCTGATTGTAGCAAGCGCAGTGGGCAGTCTTGTGTGGTTTTTGGTTCTGCCGCTTGTCAAACATCAATTCAATCCTGATGAAATTGCCAAAACGGTTGGCGATGTGTTCCCCGCGTTGCACGACCGATTGCTCAATGCGATGCAAGTCTTTCGGCAGTCGCCTGAAAATCCATTTGCGCAACTCGAGCTTCGCACCGTCGCCGAACGGTCATCATCGCTGAACTTTACCGATGCTCTATCTTTTGAAGATTCAAAGAAATGGTTGATTGCGGCACCGCTCTGTGCGCTGTTTAGCCTGCTTCTCTTTTTGATTGCGCCAATGGGTGATGCGCTGAATCGAGTTGTGGCATTTCACGAAGATTTTACGCCGCCGCCGCCGTTTCAAATCATCTCGCTGTCAAAAGATATTGCCCTGACCAAAGGCAGAGACGCCGAGTTAAAATTCGTCATTGTGCCTACTGACTCCAACAAGAATTTGGACGTGCGCCGCTTGTCGGTCAAGTTTCTTGATGAAAATGGATTTGAGATTCAAGACGCGAAGGCATTTCGCGATAGTTCAGGAAGTTTCGCCTACAAACTGCGTGCGCCTGAAAAGTCCTTAATCTACTTTGCGGAATTTGCCGAGCTCTCGAAGCCGATTCAATCGGAAAAGCATCGGTTGGTGATTATTGACCGTCCGCGTGTTCAGTGGTTTCAGGTTGCGATTGAGCCGCCACGATACAGCCGTCTTTCGGCGCAAGTCTTGGAAGCCAACTTCGGCGATGCCAGTGCGCTCAAAGGCTCGCGCATTTCATTAGTGATGAAATCCTCAAAAGCACTTCGCAACGCGATGCTGATTGTCAATGATACGCTTGCATTTCCGATGCACGTTCAAAACGATTCTGCGTTTTTTGAATTGGCTCTGAAAGAAGATTTTATGTATCGCTTCGAGCTTGTCGACACATCAGGCACTCTGTCCGATAAAGGTGCGGAGTATCATTTGCGCGTGATGCAAGATGAGCCGCCGCAAATTCGCTTTGTTCAGCCTGCGCAAAAACAAGTTGATTTGCCCGAAAACTTACGCTTGCCGCTTGCCATGCTGATTCGCGATGACTTTGGCTTTTCATCGCTGGGTCTGCATTACCGCGTCTCAAAATCCAACTTCAAACAACTCGAAGATGCCTTCCGCCGAATTGAAATCGCGATGAACGATGCGGTTCAGACGGGCGAAGGCGGCATGGAACGAGGCATTTACTACGAATGGAACTTACTCGAACAAAATATCTCCGCAGGCGATGAAATTGACTTCTACGCCGAAGTGCGCGACAACGACGCGATTTCCGGCTTCAAGCCTGCCCGCACCGACCTCTACAAACTTCGCCTCCCAACGCTCGACGAACTCTTCGCCGACGTCCAAAAAGAAGAACAAGAAATTCTCAACGAGCTCGACAAAAAACTTGATGAGACGAAATCCATTCAAGAAGAATTAGAGCGAATCCAAAACGAACTGCGCCAAAAGCCACGCTCCGATTGGCAAGACCGCAAAGCGATGGAACTCGCTAACGAAAAACAAAAAGCACTTCAAGAGCAACTCGAATCGGTCGAGCAATCCATGTCGGAACTGCTTGAAAAAATGCAAGACCGCTCGCTTGTCTCCGAAGAAACCTTGCAGAAGTATCAGGAAATCCGACAAATGATTGAAGACCTTAAATCGCCTGAACTCCAAGAGGCACAACGCAAAATGGAAGAAGCCTTAAAGCAACTGAACGAACAGCAACTTCGCGAGGCACTTAAAAATCTTGAGTTCAACGAAGAAGAGTTCCAAAAAAAATTAGAGCGCGCCAAAGAACTGCTCGAGCGCATGCAGTTAGAACGCCAAATGGACGAAGCCCTCAAACGCTTTGACGACCTGATTCAAAAACAAGAAAATCTCCAACAAGAAACCAAACAAACTAACCCACAGAACAAGGAAAAACTTGCTGAACTCAAAAAAGAGCAAGAAGCCCTTGCCAAAGAAGAACAAAAACTTGATGAGCAACTGAAAAAACTTTCAGAGCAGATGGAAAAAAATCCGAAAGCCGAGCAACTGCCGATGCAGGAACTCTCGAAGCTCAACGAACAGCGCAAAGAAGACAACTTGCAAAAGGAGTTACAAGACGCTTCAAAAGAACTTTCCGAATCAAAGCCACAGCAAGCCGAAGCCAAACAGCAACAAGCCGTGCTGAAAATGCAGTCGCAGAAAAAACAACTCTCGGAAATGCGCCAAGAAATGAAGCGACAAAAAAAGCAGGAAGTCTTGCAGGCTCTTCAAAATGCAACACAATCGGCACTCGCGCTCTCGCAAGCACAAGAAGCGTTGATGGAAGACTTGCGAAAAAAACAAATGGCTCAAAACCCTGATGCCTTGCGCGAAAAGATGACAGAGCAAAACGATGTCAAAGAATTGCTCCAACAGCTTCAAGAGGAAGTCTCGCAAATCGGCAAGAAGTCGTCGGAACTGCGCCAATCCATGATGTCGCAACTTCAAAAAGCCGAAGCCGAAATGAACGCGGCGATTGAACAACTCGACCAACGCAACGCACAAGTCGCCGCACAGCGCATGAACAACGCGATGGCATTGCTGAACGAATTTGGCAATCAAGCCGCAGAGGCAATGGCGCAAATGATGGGACAAAAAGGCACACCGCAACCCGGCGAAGGCGACGGCAGCGAAGAGATGGAAGGACTTTCACAACAGCAAGGCAATCTGAATCAACAAACTGAATCGCTCTTTGGCGAAGGACAAGGACAAACCCCCGAAGAACGCGCCCAACGGCTCGCGCAACTCGCCGCACAACAACGCCTCATTCAACAGCAACTCCAACAACTCGCTAAAAAACAAGCCGAGCAAAAAGCCAAAGGCGAAAAATCCGACCTGCTCGGCAACCTCGACAAACTCGCCGAAGAAATGGAAAAAGCCGCCGAACAGTTGGAGCGTCAAGACCTCTCACCCGAACTCAAAAAACGCCAACAGCAAATTCTCTCGCGCATGCTTGAATCTACCAAAGCCCTGCAAAAGCGCGAGCAAGAAGAACGGCGCGAAGCCAAATCTGGAAAAGATTTCTTCAAATCTTCTCCGTCTGAACTATCCCGCGAACAAACTCGCAACCCAATTCAAGAAGGATTAAACCGAATGAAATCGCAAGGCTTCGCCGATGATTACGAGCGGCTCATTCGCCGCTACTACGACGCACTCGAGCGGCAAGACATCAAAGCAAATTGATTAAGGCTTCACAACCAAGTGAGGATTCGCTTCCACAAACTTTGACCAATCTGTAACTTTTCTTGTTGGACTTTTTGAGGATACTGTTTGAACAGGTGAGCGAGAAAGTGTGTCGCAGAGTGCAATCGCTAATGCGTCAAAGGCATCGGCGCGGGCTTTCGCATTGTCAAGTCCAAGCAGTTTTTTCACCATAAACTCGACTTGCTCTTTTGCCGCGTTGCCATTGCCCGTAATAGATTTTTTGACTTCACGCGGCGCGTATTCCGAAATCGAAAGTTCGTAGTTCATCGCTAAAACCATCACCACGCCGCGCACTTGCCCCAACTTCAACGCCGACTGCACATTCTTGCCGAAGAACGCTGTTTCAAGCGAGACCTTCGCGGGACGATGTTGCTCAATCTTGCTCGCAAGCGCGTCATAAATTTGCTTTAAGCGTTTCGGCATCTCATCTTTGGCTGTCGTGGAAATTACGCCGTAATCAACAGCGCGAATTTCTTTGCCGTCTTTCTCAACCAAGCCGAAGCCCGTGAAGAGCGTGCCGGGGTCAATCCCAAGCGTTATCATCTCTATTTAACTTTGATAAAATTCAATGCGAAAACTCTGTGTCGGATTTCAAGGCGAACTGGGTGCGTATTCCGAACTCGCCGCCGAAAAAATCGGAACGCCTGTGCCGTTTCCTTCCTTTGAGCGCGTCTTCGATGCCGTTCTGAAACAGCAAGTCGATTGCGCCACGATTCCGATTGCCAATGCCGTTGCAGGTGTCGTCAAAGAAAATGCACAACTTTTATGGCGATGTCAACGCCGTGTAAAAATTATTGCGGAAACCGTGATTCCCATTTCGCACTGTTTAATCGGACTTCCGGAAAGCACCATCGAGAAAGCAACCGAAGTTCACTCGCATTGGCAAGCCCTCGCACAGTGCCAAAAATTTCTCAAACGATACGCGCACTTAAAGCCGATTGAAACCTACGACACCGCCGGAAGCGCGAAAAACCTTGCCGAGACAGGCAACACAAGGCAACTCGTCATTGCCTCTGAACGCGCCGCCGAGCGATACGGACTGCGCATCTTGAAGCACTCTGTTAATGATGTCAAATGGAACAGAACGCAATTCTATGTCATCGCACGAAAACCATCACCGCTCGAACTTTCAGCCAAAAAAGAGAAAAGCGTAGTGATGTGTCAATCGCTATCAGAAATTCAAAGGCTCATTCCGAATGTGCTTCGCTGTGAAGCCGTACCAACGCGCAAACGCGCCTTTGAATCGCATTACTTAATTGAAGTTGCGGGTGAGATTGTAGATTCAACCTTAACGCTTCTCGGCACATTTGGTCGACTCGATTAAAAACGATTTGACAAAATGCGCGTGTTAAATTCGCACATAGTCTAATCACAAAACAACATCAAGCCATGAAAACCATTTCTAAAACGCTCTTCATTTTAACAGTGCTTTCACTCTCAACGCTTGGCTACGCGCTGTATGTGCAAGGCAACTCAGGCGGAAGAACAGGCGCAACGCAACTCAACGGTAATGGGTGCATTTGTCATGGCGCGCCGTCTGCGGCGGTGAGCGTAACCATTTCGGGAGCAGATACGGTTTTAGTCGGCTCAACCAATACTTACACCGTGAGAATTACAGGCGGACCGCTTGTGCGTGGCGGAACAAACATTGCCACCTCATCAGGCACGCTTGATGTGGTCGCAGGGAGTGGTTTGCGCAAGGTCGGCAACGAACTCACGCACGCTTCTCCGAAAGCCCCTGTGAACAACGCCGTTTCGTTTGAATTTA